>Ga0208041_1000703_pt1 | contig 28305 bp, 25 predicted proteins | sample AD_SCU002_MetaG_FD_184453 | JGI IMG/M metagenome (GOLD analysis project Ga0208041, IMG submission 184453) | Active sludge microbial communities of municipal wastewater-treating anaerobic digesters from China - AD_SCU002_MetaG (SPAdes) (version 2) | ecosystem: Engineered > Bioreactor > Anaerobic...
TGACCAATAATATTTACGTAGAAGTTATCCAGGGCATAAGGAAGTTGGCGCCAAAGATGTTAATGCTCGGGGCAGGCGGTTACAATCCACGCAACATCGCCCGCAATTGGACTCTTGCCTGGTCAGCGCTTCACGATGCCGAACCTGAAGGTGACTACTTTGGCCAGATGGGGGGGCGCGCCGCCTCGGCCATCGAAGGCGCATCCCTTCGGGACTCTTACCCCTTTGTTTCTACCACCAGGATTGCCGAAGCCCGTGCTGAAGCCCATCGCGTCATGGCTTATCTTGAAGATAATGCATTCCCAATTCATGGTCTCATTAAGCAAAATCGGTGATTGCCATGAGATCGCTCCTGCTGTTATATCTAATAGTTAAGAAAAATAAACTTTCCTGTATATGGTTTTTTATGATTTTCATGCCATATTAAAAACCTAATCATAATCATCGTTGATCTATTACCGCTGCTCTACGCCGGGTGGAATCAGTCTGATCATTGTCTGGGATACGTTATTGGTTAATATGCTGGCATAGTATTGCTGTAACGCATTACAATGATGTCGTATCGAGCGAATCACTAAATATTGATGAATATAAATAATCAGAAGCGTAGTTCGTAGTATGGCTTTGTAAACTAATTTGATCTATACCGACCGAATTGGAAAGGACAAGGAATATGGCAACTACAGAAGAGTTGAAAGTATTTGAAGAAGCAAAAAGGAAGTACAGCGAGGTCAATTTGAACGCATTAACGCCGCTGAACTTTCTGAAAAGGAGCGAGTTGGTGTTTCCGCACAAGAAAGCAGTAGTCTACGGGGATAAATACTGGAGCTGGCGGGAATTTGCCGAGAGAGTATACCGTGTCGCCCACGGTTTACAAGATATGGGTATCGGGAAATTGGACCGTGTTGCTTTGTTGTCGCGTAATAACAACGCGATGCTGGAAGCCATGTATGGAGTTGGCATAGCGGGAGCAGTCACCGTGCCGATGAATTACCGGTTGGCGGGGCCGGAAATAGCTTACATTCTCAATCACTCCGGCAGCAAGTGCCTTATCTACGAGCGCATTTATGCCGACACCATCAGGGAAATTCAGTCGGAACTGAAAACTGTTAAAAATTTCATAGTAATCGACAGCCCGGAAAAAAATGATATTAAACCGTTTGGTACTCCTTATGAAGAATTTCTGGACATGGCGTCCGGTGCTCCAATGGAAGTACCGGTAGTAGATGAGAACGATATGATCAGCATCTGTTACACCAGTGGAACGACCGGAAAACCCAAGGGGTGTGTCCACACTCACCGGGCGACATATCTGAACGCTCTGGGTGAAGTAATCGAGCAAAAAATGAACTCCGACAGTTCTTATCTCTGGACGCTGCCCATGTTCCACAGCCAGGGCTGGAACAATGTCTGGTCGGTAACGGCTGTCGGCGCCAAGCATGTCTGTCTTGATGCCGTGAGGGGTGATGAAATTTACAAGCTGGCCGCCAGGGAAAACGTCACAACCATGTGTGGAGCGCCGACGGTAGTAAACATGATCGTTGATTACATGGTGAAAAACTACCTGAAGTTCCCTCGTACCGTTTTCTATAATATTGCCGGCGCCCCGCCGTCACCGAAAGTTATTCAGGATGGTGAAAATATCGGGCTGGACATCCATCAATGCTATGGCCTTACCGAGACTTACGGACCGCATACATTCTGCGAATGGCACACCGGAGAGTGGGATAAACTTCCCATAGCCAAACGGGCCCGGCTGAAAACACATCAAGGTGTTCCCTATGTTCAATACACCCCGGTCCGGGTGGTTGACGACGACATGAATGATGTTCCCTGGGACGGCGAAACACGCGGAGAGATCATCATGCGGGGCAACAATGTCATGCAATGGTATTTCAACGACCATGACCAAACGGAAGAGGCTTTCCGGGGCGGGTGGTTCCACAGTGGAGACGGTGCTGTTGTGCATCCCGACGGATACATTGAAATTGTGGACAGGCTGAAAGACCTGATTATTACCGGCGGTGAGAACGTCTCCAGCGTACTGGTGGAAAATGTAATCGCGGAAATGCCCCACGTATTTGATGTGGCGGTAATTGCCAAACCCGACGAAAAATGGGGAGAGATTGTGAAAGCCATCGTTACCGTTGAACCCGATGAGGAGATAACCTCAGGGCAGGTTATTCAATGGTGCAAAGATCATCTTACCGGATTTGCAGTGCCCCGGGAAGTCGAGTTCGGTGAAGTGCCCCGCACGGCAACAGGCAAGATCCAGAAGAATGTTTTAAAGGCACGGGAATTGGAGCGCGCGAAGAAGGCAAAGGAAAAATAAACTGAAGATTGGTATTAAAAAAATTGCTTTGCAGACAAACTCGGGTAAGACCATGGTCATGATGTCGGAAATGTCGAATCTTTCAATTAAAGAGTTAAGAGATAGATATCCGGAAAAATTCGGCACGGAGAAAGCCATATTCGGAAACATCAAGCTGGGCGCCCATATTTTTGTCAGCACTGCCTGTGGAGAACCCCAATACCTTTTAAAGGCGTTGGTGGGTTATATTGAGTCCTACCCTAAAGCATTTCTTGATGCCGAGTTGTTTCAGGTGGTAACGTTGGGCGTAGGCCCCTACAATGCCGCCAAGTATAAGCAAAACTTCAGAAATAATTCGTTCTTTATCAGCGAAACTACCCGCAATGCCATTAACCGTGGTGAGGCAGACTACACCCCCGTTTTTATGTCGGAGATTCCCACTTTATTCATGCGCGGTCTGGTGCTGGTAGATGTAGCGTTGATTCAGACTTCGCTGCCGGATCAATACGGGTATGTGAGTCTGGGGGTGAGCGTGGACATTGTCAAGGCGGCGATTCAAAAAGCAAAGTTAGTAATTGCTCAGGTTAACAGCTACATGCCATGTGTACACGGAGATGGGTTTATCCATGTTAAAGACATCGATTATATAATTCCACATGACGAGCCTCTGTTGGAATATAGTCCCAAGGTTAAAGGAGAAGTAGTTCAGCGTATTGGAGAATATGTGGCCCGCCTCGTTCAGGATGGAGACACTATTCAGGTAGGTTACGGCAGCATCCCGGACGCTATCCTGTCGCACTTGAAGAATAAGAAAAATCTGGGCGTGCATACGGAAATGATTTCTGACGGTACAATTGAACTGATAAAAAGTGGTGTGGTGAATAACTCACAAAAAGCAATTAATCGTGGCAAATCCATCGCTTCATTCTGTACGGGTAAAAAGGCAACTTATGATTATCTTAATAATAACCCTACCATAGAACTGAGAACAATAGACTATACCAACAATCCGCTGATCATTGCCCAGCACTCCAACATGACCGCCATCAACAGTGCGCTGGAAATAGATCTGACCGGTCAGGCAACATCGGAATCGATCGGCAATTTCTTTTATAGTGGTGTCGGTGGACAGGCAGACTTCATTCGAGGGACTGTTCTGTCTCCGGGTGGTAAGTGTATTTTAGTCCTGCAGTCTACTGCTAAAGGCGGTGAGGTGTCGCGTATTTCCCCCTCCTTAAAAGAAGGTACCGGAATCACCCTGCACCGGGGAGATATGCATTATGTGGTTACAGAATACGGGATTGCTTATCTTCATGGAAAAAGTATCCGGGAACGGGCGATGGCTTTAATAGCCATTGCCCATCCCAAATTTCGGCCCTGGTTAATAGCGGAAGCTAAGAAAAGGCACCTCATATATAGTGACCAGGCATTTATTCCCGGAAAAGGGGGGGAATATCCGGAGGATTTGGAGACCAGACTTAAACTTAAAGATGGGGAAGAAATATTTTTCCGGCCGGTGAAGATCAGCGATGAACCGCTGTTAAAGGAATTTTTTTACTCATTGTCACCACAAACCATGTTCCGCCGGTTCATTTCTACCCGGAGAGACATGCCCCATGAACGACTTCAAGAGTTCGTGGTTGTAAATTATGCGGAAGAAGTATCCATCCAGGCAGTAATCCTGAAGGATGCCAAAGAGGAAATAGTTGGTATTGGCAGGTTTTATCTCGATGAGAATACCCACACCGCTGAAGTAGCTTTTACGGTCAAGGATGCATTTCAAAATCGTGGTATCGGCACCGAACTATTGAATTATCTTATCTATCTGGCTAAGAAAAGAGGTCTTATAGGGTTTGAGGCCGAGCTATTGACAGAGAATAAACCTATGCTCCGTGTTTTCACTAAGGCCGATTTTCAACTCGTCAAGGTCGAAAATAATATGTATTTTATGAAAAAGACGTTTTGATTTCTCCAAGGTATAAGAAAGTTGGTGCCGTAGACCGGGTAATAAACTGATCGATTACTTCCGGCCGAATGCGATGCCGAGCTTCCTCATGCGGTGCCTTAATGTGTTGGGATTAATGCCGAGCAATTCAGCGGCGCCTCCCTTTCCGCTTACCCTGCGTTCTACTTTATTCAAAACCGCTTCAATGTGCCGGGCTTCCAACTCATCGAGCCGTTGAGTCTCTTGTTCTTTTTCCGGTCTATTCTCATGTACAGGTGTTTCGCAGCCTATGGTGTCGCCAAATGTCAGATGTTTATCCTTGGAGAGTATAATCGCTCTTTCTACTACATTTTCGAGTTCCCGCACATTACCGGGCCAGTCATATTGCATTAGTCTGTCAATCTCTCCCGGAGAGGGGATTGGAATTTGTGGCAGGACCATCTCGCGTGCTTTCTTATGGATAAAATGTTGGACAAGTAGAGGTATATCATTCTTTCTTTTGCGCAGCGGCGGCACCACAATAGGAAAGACATTCAAACGGAAGAAAAGGTCCTCCCGAAACCGTCCCTGCTTGATTAACTCCTCCAGGTTCCTGTTGGTGGCTGATATTATCCGTACATCGACTTTAATGGTTGTGTGGCCGCCAACCCGTTCTATTTCCTTTTCCTGCAGCACGCGAAGAAGGTGAACTTGCACCGAAAGCGGCAGTTCCGATACTTCATCAAGAAAAATTGTGCCGCCATGGGCTCGCTCGAATCGTCCCCGCTTTTGCGCAATCGCGCCGGTAAATGCTCCCTTTTCATGGCCGAATAATTCACTGTCGACAAGCATCTCCGAAATCGCCCCACAGTTGACTTTGATCAGTGGTCCGTTGCTTTTCGGGGAAAGTTCGTGGATGGCGTTGGCGATAACTTCTTTTCCGGTGCCGGTTTCGCCAATTAGCAGCACGGGGCTTAATAGCGGGGCAACCAGCCGCACATTCTCCATTACCTGCTTCAGGCCATAATCCGCGCCTATCAGTGTTGTGCCTCCTCCCCTTAATTCGTTTTGGAGATAGTGTTTGTCGTCCGCCAGGAGTTCCTTGATTCTGATTATCTCCTGATACCGCAGATGATTGGCCAGAGCAATGGCTGCCGGTTCGTTGACCAGCCCCCAGAGCTTCAAATGTTCATCATTGTACTTTCCCTCTCCTTTTACATTGGCAATTAAAGAACCTATGTATTGGCCTTCTATTACCAAACGGTTGATGAGTACGGAAGCAAGCGGCCAATGCAGTTGCTCCGACAAACAATTACCAATCGGGTCATCGCCGGTGCTAAGCACATTTCTGGTACGTGGAAGTGTTTCCGGATTTTCAATTGTAAACTGTGCGGCGGGCGTCAAGAAGATTTCGTCTGCAGTGCAACGCCCCCCCAGTGAATCGGCAATTGCAACCCTCCTGAAGGATTTGTTTTTACAGTTATATGTCAGGATAATTAGTTCATCTATGGGCATCGTCTGAGAAATGTACTGGAAACACAAATATAAAGCCTTATCAATATCAAGACTTCCACACATGCGAATAGAAACTTCCCGGAAAAATTTATTCTCGTCGATCACCTTGTTGTTTTCTCTCTCTCTCTCTCTCTTTATTTTCAGTCGATTTTCATATCATATATTTATCAAATATGGCAATTACTTTTTGTTGTTTTTGTCGATTACGTAGGTGATAAGTTATTTTTTTTATTATTTTGGTGAATCTCACTAAATACGACAAATGCTTTTTGTTATTTATGGCAAATATCAATTATCTTGTAACTCCATTTTATTATTCTTAAATTGTAAATCGAAGAAGGAAAATATCGTATATGGTGTTTTATCTTTATCATATGCGATATTAATAGTAGGCAATGCTTATCAATTACTATTAGCTATTACATTTGTCAAATATGTCTGACAATTATCGCATATATCAAATATGGTAATCAAAAATATCGTATATGATAACACACAAGCGGTCAAATTTTGTAAGTACTTGATATTAGTAAGTAAATAAAATGGCATAATTCATGCTGTATATTGGGGCATGATATGGGCAGATGAAATAAGATTGAGGACACAACCTCAAAGGGAACAGGAAGTGATTGAACTACTCTTGGAAACGGCTGCGCTAGCCAGTCGGGATGAACAACTCCAATCGTCACTGGTCTATTCCCACTACTCCGCCCCCGGTGGATTCAGTTTGATTCTGGTGTGGGATACGGCAGTTGTTCCCATGTTTGGCAGTGATACGGCCATGCTCATTATTGAAGGGCTTAAGCCGTTCGGGATTCTGGATCATACCGTCATTATCGAAAAGTGGAGAAAAGAAAAGTAATTAATGCAAGAGGCATAGCTTAATTGTGAAGTTCACGTGAAGATTGGTCTATGCTGACGCAATCGGAAAGGAAAAAAAATGGCTACTAAAGAAGAGTTAAAAGTATTTGAAGAAGCAAAAAGAAAGTATTTCAAGGTCAATCATAACCCGTTGACACCACTGAACTTTTTGAAAAGGAGCGAACGGGTGTTTCCGCACAAGAAGGCAGTTGTTTACGGCGATAAATACTGGAATTGGCAGGAATTTGCCGAGAGAGTATATCGCGTGGCTCATGGGATGCAGGATATGGGCATTGGAAAATTAGACCGCGTTGCCTTGCTGGCGCGCAATAACAACGCAATGCTGGAAGCCATGTATGGAATTAATTTTGCGGGCGCGGTGACCGTGCCGATGAATTACCGGTTGGCAGGGCCGGAAATAGCTTACATTCTCAATCACTCCGGCAGCAAATGCATTATGTTCGAACACATTTATGCCGACACCATCCGGGAAATTCAGTCGGAACTGAAAACCGTAACAAATTTCATCTTAATCGACAGTCCGGATAAAAAGGAAATTAAACCGTTCGGCACTCTTTATGAAGAATTCCTGGATAAGGCATCCCCCGCAATAATGGACATTCCGGAGCTGGATGAAGATGACATGATCAGCATCTGTTACACCAGTGGAACGACCGGAAAACCCAAGGGATGCGTCCACACTCATCGGGCGACTTATCTGAACGCCCTGGGTGAAGTTGTCGAGCAAAAAATGAACTCCGACAGTTCTTATCTCTGGACACTGCCCATGTTCCACAGCCAGGGCTGGAACAATGTCTGGTCAGTAACGGCAGTCGGCGCCAAGCATGTTTGCCTGGATGCAGTAGTGGGCGATGAAATTTACAAGCTGGCCGCCAGAGAAAACGTCACAACCATGTGTGGAGCGCCGACGGTAGTAAACATGATCGTTGATTACATGGTGAAAAACTACCTGAAGTTCCCCCATACCGTTTTCTATAACATCGCCGGCGCACCGCCGTCACCGAAAGTTATTCAGGACGGTGAAAGTATCGGTTTGGACATTCATCAATGCTACGGCCTTACCGAGACTTACGGGCCGCATACATTCTGCGAATGGCATACCGGCGAATGGGATAAACTTCCCATAGCCAAACGCGCCAGACTGAAGACCCATCAAGGTGTTCCCTACGTTCAGTATACTCCGGTCCGGGTGGTCGACGATGACATGAATGATATACCCTGGGACGGTGAAACACGGGGCGAAATTATTATGCAGGGCAACAACGTTATGCAGTGGTACTTCAAGGAAGATGCCCAGACGGAAGAGGCTTTCCGGGGCGGGTGGTTCCACAGTGGAGACGGTGCTGTTGTGCATCCCGACGGATACATTGAAATTGTGGACAGGCTGAAAGACTTGATTATTACCGGCGGTGAGAACGTGTCCAGCGTACTTGTCGAAAACTGTATCGCGGAAATGCCCCACGTATTTGATGTGGCGGTAATTGCCAAACCCGACGAAAAATGGGGAGAGATTGTAAAGGCCATCGTTACCGTTGAACCCGATGAGGAGATAACCTCAGGACAAGTTATTCAATGGTGCAAAGATCATCTTACGAAATTTGCAGTACCGAAAGAGGTTGAGTTCGGTGAAGTGCCCCGCACAGCAACAGGGAAGATCCAGAAGAATGTTTTGAAGGCGAGAGAGATAGAACTCGCGAAGAAGGCAAAGGAAAAATAAACTGAAGATCAGTACTGAAACCCGGTCTTGCAGATAAATCCGGGAGAGGTATAAGGGAAATGACCCAACCATTGGAAAAATCAAGTTTTCCTTTAGAAGACTTGAGAAAAATGTACCCGGAAAAATTTGGTTCGGAGAAAGCCATATTCGGGAGTATCAAGCTGGGCGCCCGCATGTTTGTCCATACTGCATGCGGGGAGCCGCAATACCTCTTGAAAGCATTGGTGGCCTATATCGAAGCATACCCTAAAGCGTGTCTCGACGCTGAGTTGTTTCAAGTGGTATCGTTAGGTGTAGGCCCCTATAATGCCGCCAAATATAAGCGGAACTTCAGGAATAACTCATTTTTTATCAGCGAAAATACTCGAGAGGCGATTAATGGCGGCGAAGCTGATTACACTCCGGCGTTCATGTCAGAGGTTCCTAGTTTATTCTCTCGAGGTCTGGTGCCGGTAGATGTTGCTTTGATTCAGACTTCACTGCCGGATCAATACGGGTATGTGAGTCTGGGGGTGAGCGTGGACATTGTCAAGGCGGCGATTCAAAAAGCAAAGTTAGTAATTGCTCAGGTTAACAGCTATATGCCGCGTGTTCATGGAGATGGGTTTATCCATGTTAAAGACATCGATTATATAATTCCACATGACGAGCCTCTGTTGGAATATAGTCCCAAGGTTAAAGGAGAAGTAGTTCAGCGTATTGGAGAATATGTGGCCCGCCTCGTTCAGGATGGAGACACTATTCAGGTAGGTTACGGCAGCATTCCGGATGCTCTGATTTCGCACTTAAAAGGTAAAAAAAACCTGGGAGTGCATACGGAAATGATATCCGACGGTACAATTGAACTGATAAAAAGTGGTGTGGTGAATAACTCACAAAAAGCAATTAATCGTGGGAAAACCATCGCGTCATTCTGTATGGGGAGAAGGGAAACTTACGAATATATTAATGACAATCCCCTGATAGAGCTAAGGTCGGTAGACTATACAAACAATCCGCTGATCATTGCCCAGCACTCCCACATGACCGCCATCAACAGCGCGCTGGAAATAGATCTGACCGGTCAGGCAACATCGGAATCGATCGGCAATTTATTTTACAGTGGTGTCGGGGGGCAGATAGACTTCATTCGAGGAACTTTTTTGTCGCCGGGTGGTAAGTGTATTTTAGTCCTGCAGTCTACTGCTAAAGGCGGTGAGGTTTCACGTATTTCCCCCTCCTTAAAAGAAGGTACCGGAATCACCCTGCACCGGGGAGAAATACATTATGTGGTTACGGAATACGGTATTGCCTATCTTAATGGGAAAAATATCAGGGAGCGTGCAATGGCTTTAATAGCCATTGCCCATCCCAAGTTTCGACCCTGGTTAATAGCGGAAGCTAAGAAAAGGCACCTCATATATAGTGACCAGGCATTTATTCCGGGTAAGGAAGGTGAATATCCGGAGGATATGGAGACCAGGGTGACACTTAAAGGTGGGGAAGAAATATTTTTTCGGTCGGTGAAGATCAGCGACGAACCGCTGTTAAAGGAATTTTTCTACTCACTGTCACCGCAAACCATGTTTCGCCGGTTTGTCTCTACAAGGAGAGACATGCCGCATGAACGACTCCAGGAGTTCGTGATCATCAATAATGCGGAAGAAGTATCCATTCAGGCAATTATCCATGATGATCCAAAAGAGGAATTAGTCGGTATTGGCAGGTATTATCTTGATGTAAACACCCATACCGCTGAAGTCGCCTTCACGGTTAAGGATTCATTTCATAACCGTGGTATTGGCACCGAACTGTTGGATTATCTTATCTATTTGGCTAAGAAACGAGGATTGATAGGATTTGTGGCCGAACTGTTAACGGAGAATAAGCCTATGCTTCATGTTCTCAGCAAGGCTGGTTTTCAGATTGTAAAGACTGAAAACAATATGCATTTTATGAAAATGAAATTTTAACTACGAATTTTATCCTTTTAAGATTTGGAAAGTAAGCGCAGAGCGTTCTTGTTGTTAAGCTGGTCTTTGACATTTGCCGGATTACACTTTTTGTCGATGGATGCCTTATGCCAAGTTGCATCCTTTAGCTGACATTGTTGGCTATGTAGTCGGTTTGCCAGACGTTATGAACTGCCTGCAAAGCCTCCTCCTTACCGCCCATGTTAAGCTTTGGATGCAACTTGGTGTAATTTAGTCGGTATTTGTTTTCGATATGACCAGCTTGAATCAAGGAAATTATATGTCAAAAAAAGCTTTTCAAGATTATTACCCCGATAGTGCCAGCTACTGCTATGGTTGCGGTCGTCTGAATGATGCGGGTTTAATGATAAAAAGTTACTGGGACGGAGAAGAATCTGTTTGCATTCATGAACCCAGGCCTGAACATACGGCAATTTCCGGCATTGTTTACGGAGGACTTATCGCCTCCCTTATCGACTGTCATTCTTCCGGTACCGCTGCGGCAGCAAAATATCGTGCTGAAAACCGCGAGATGGATACTTTACCTACTCTGCGCTTTCTTACCGCGTCTCTGCATGTGGATTTTTTGCTGCCCACGCCTATGGGTGTGCCATTGGAAATTCGCGGTAGAGTTAAAGAAATAAAGGGACGGAAAGTGGTTGTGGAATCGACGCTGTCCGCAAATGGGCGAATCTGCGTCCGCGGAGAAGTCGTTGCGGTTCAACTGCCGGAATATCTGGCTTCTGGAAGAGCCTGATATTAGACAAAATAGGTTAGCAAAATGGTTTATTGTAAAAATAGCTCCCATGGGACACTTCCCAAATTAGCTACTGCCAGGTTAAGAAAATATTATACGAAAGTATAATAGGGAAGTGTCCCCAAATTACTAAAAAAGAAAAAGGCAGGTTAACATTTGATTGGAAGCATAATCCACCACCAGGGAAAAGCAGAAAACCTCGTAAATCGGAGGGCATTGTGAAGGTTGCGGATTTTTAAGGAGGCGCAATAGTTCACAAAAAAAGGGGACTGCTGTAGGATGATTTACGACTGCCAACTGGTGGTGGATTAGAAGTCCGGTGTTTAATATAGTTGATATTATTGAAATAATAACTGTGCCCGGAACCTGGGGGGAAATAGATGAGCTCTTAAAGGATACCAACCATCATCTATCTATCTGAAAAATTACAATGAATTTTAGTTCATATTTTCAGCTTGACATATTTAAATATTATGCTAGAGGCAACGGTGGTTTTTTTCAGGATGTAATTCATTGTTTTTTAAATTAGGGAAAATCCATCTTGTTGATTTCCCCTCATCATATTCAGTACATGCTTGATTCAGATTTGCCGCTGTTTGTTTAAACGGCGGGATTAGTGTGGTGTAGTGTAAAGCTTTTCGTAGAGCGCATTAAACCAGCCGGAAAGTTCCGGTTGCCGGACAAGTTTCCGCTTTTGCGGGTAAATTTGGGTTTTTTAAGCAGAACTTGGTAAGTTAGAGAGGAAAAAACAAGGAGGAGGTAAAAGACTGTGGATGTAATTGAACAAGGAGTAGGCGAACTCTTCATGGATCCGGATGCTGATAAAGCACGCGCCGCTTTCCGTCAGAAGTCGCGAAAATGGGAAAACAAAGTTATGAGTGTCAAAGAGGCCGTGGAGAGATTTGTTCATGATGGCGAATATCTTGCTTTCGGTGGATTTGGATGTAATCGGATTCCGGCTGCCGCCGCTCATGAAATCGTTCGTCAGGGTAAAAAGAACATGGGTTTTGCCGGTAACACTTCGACCATCGATTTTGAAATTCTCTGCGCCGGCGAAGTATTCAACCGCTGCGATGTTGCTTATGTCATTGCACTGGAGGCACGCGGACTTTCACCGATGGCCCGCAGATACATGGAATCGGGTAAAGTCAAAATTTGTGAATGGACAAATTATTCACTGGCAGTAAGGTTTAAAGCCGCTTCCGCCGGAGTTTCTTTTTATCCTGCGCGCGACATGATGGGAACCGATTCGTTTAAATACAGTGCGGCGAAAATGATTGAATGTCCGTTCACAGGGACAAATTATGTTCTTCTGCCGGCGCTTTATCCGGATGTAGCGGTTATTCATGTTCACGAAGCGGATATCTATGGAAATAGCCGTATACGTGGTATCACCATGTCGGATTACGATATAGCACGTGCTTCCAAGAGAGTAATTATTACCTGTGAGAGACTGATCTCGACTGATGAAATTCGCAATAAACCCAATGAGACGATTATACCTTTCTGGTGTGTTGATGCTGTTTGCGAAGTTCCTTACGGCAGTTACCCGGGAAATATGGCCGGTGAATATTATTCTGATGAACTGCACATCAAAGAATGGCTGAGAGTAGAAAAAGAAGGTGGTAAGGATCCGGAAGTGTTGAAGAAATTCCTGGATGAACAAATTTTCAGTTGCGAAGATCACTTTGAATACATTCAGAAGAACGGCGGAATGGCCAAAATGCAGGCATTGAGACAAAAAGAATTGCTGCTCAACGGTGCGAAATAAGAGAAAGGAGAACAATCATGTCTGATTACAATATGATGGAAATGATGATTTGTGCGGCGTCGCGTGAGCTGGAAGACGGCTCCACCGTCGGTGTCGGCACCGGCGCGCCTTGTGCAGCAGCAATGCTGGCTCAGAAGTTGCACTCGCCGAATCTGATAATAATATTCGAAGCAGGTGGATCGTCTCCCCTGATTCCGGAAATGCCGATATCCGTAGGCGATTCCAGAACTACCTGGAAGGCTATTTCAGCCAGCGGTATGTGTGAAGTAATGGAAATGGGATGCCGTGGACAGATCGATTATACATTCCTGGGCGGCGCCGAAATTGATATGTACGGAAATCTGAATTCGACCATGATCGGCACCGATTACTATAAGCCGAAGGTCCGTTTGCCCGGCAGCGGCGGCGCTAATGACTTCGCTTCCTTCTGCTGGCGTATGATGGTTATGACTCCGCAGACGACCAAGCGTTTTGTGGAAAAAGTAAGTTACTGCACGACGCCCGGCTGGCTTTCCGGCGGTGATTCCCGGGCAAAGACAGGATTGCCGAAGGGAGTAGGTCCTTACAAGATATTAACCAACATGGCGATCTTGGATTTTGAACCGGAATCAAAGCGGATGCGTGTTATTGCTTTGAATCACGGCTATTCCTTCAGAGATGTGCAGGAAAACTGCGGATTTGAACTTTTGCAGGCGAAGAAGCTTACGGAAAATCATCCGCCTACAAAAGAAGAACTGCGTATTCTCCGTGAAGAGATCGATCCCTTCCGTTACGTCATCGGAAGATAAGCAGATAGCCTAAGCATTTGATATTTAAAGAGCCATAGCCTTTCCCAGACTATGGCTCTTTTTATTGAGCGGTAGGCTGCTTTTTGTAGCTTTTATTTGTTTACATCAACCAGAATACGGCCGCGAACTTTTCCGGCCATGAGGTCGGATGCCGCCGCAGGTAAATCGCCAAGGGAGATAATCTTCGTATTAATTGCTTCCAGAGCTTTATCGGGAAGATCCGCCGCCAGGCGTTTCCAGGCAATTTTACGTCTTTCAATCGGGCACATCACGGAATCGACACCTCGCAAACTTACTCCGCGCAGGATAAAAGGCATGACCGTTGTGGGCAGATCTGCTCCGCCGGCCAGTCCACAATTGGCGACGCAGCCCAGGTAATCCATTTCCGCCAGAACGCGGGCCAGGACTTTGCTGCCGACGGTGTCTATCGCACCCGTCCATTTCTGTGTTTCCAGCGGTCGCGGCATTTCACTCCACTCCGGTCCGCCGATGAATTCCTTAACACCCAGCGAGCGCAGATAGTCGTGGGTACCTTCCTGTCCGGGAGCCGTAAGCGCACTGATATTATAGCCAAGTTTTCCCAGGATAGCACAGGCCACACTCCCCACGCCGCCGGCGGCTCCGGTAACCAGAACGGGACCTTTGTCGGGAGTTATTCCCGCTTCTTCCAGAGTCATAACACAGAGCATGGCCGTAAAACCGGCTGTTCCGATCATCATGGTCTTTTTGGTATCCATGCCTTCAGGCAGGGGAACAAGCCACTTTGATTTGACGCAGGCTTTCTGGGTGTAACCACCCCAGTAACGTTCGCCGACGCTCCAACCGGTCAGAACGACTCTGTCGCCTGCGCGGTACAGAGGTGATGATGATTCCAGCACCGTACCCGCAAGATCAATGCCCGGAACCATTGGAAATGAGCGGACAATTTTGCCGACGCCGGCAACAGCCATGCCGTCTTTGTAATTCAATGATGAATAGTCAACCTGGACCAGAACATCATTTTTAGGTAAATCATCAACCGTCAGGTCCTCTATGGCCTGAATAGTTTTGCCATTTTCCTGCCTCAACACATATGCCTTGAATGTATCTTTTGCTGCCATAATTCCTTCCTCCTGAAATGGTATTATGCTGATTGATTTTAATGCAATATTTTAATATGTTACCAATAAATTTACACTTTATGCAACATTTAATAAATTTCAGGTAAATATTTTTATAAAGTTGATTATTTTGTTTTTAATTGTTCTTTAGACTTGATGTTCCCGGAAAAATTAACTACAAATCATCGCTATGAAAAAGAGCATCTTTTCTTCCAAAGACATAAGACAAATTAAAAGTTTGGGTATCGGCGCCGCAGATGTTGAAAAACAGCTGGCTGTTTACCGGCGGGGCGCAAAGTATCTGAGACTCCACCGTCCCTGCGCCGTGAAAGACGGGATTGTTTCCTTCACCCCGGCGCAAAGGAAAAAAATAGTCGATCTGTATGACAGTGACGTCAAATTATACAAAACAATAAAATTCGTCCCGGCATCCGGTGCGGCCAGCCGCATGTTTGCACAATGGTTTTCCGCGCTGACCGAAGGCGGCAGCGGCGCTGCGGAATCAGACGGAAAATTTCTGCGGGATTTAAGAAAGCTCCCTTTTTTCCCTCTTATTGCTGAAGATAAAAACGCTGCAGCACATTTGAAGAAAAAAGACATTTCAGGCCTGCTGAAGTTTATTTTGACGGATGCAGGCTTAAATTTCGGGAATCTGCCCAAAGCATTAATACCTTTTCACCGCTATGCGCCCGGAGAGCTAAGAGACGCCCTGGAAGAGCATTTTGTAGAAGCAGCCGGATACATAGCCGGCGCCGATGGTTTCTGTTCTTTACATTTTACAATATCCGCCGGGCATGAAGAGTATTTTGCCGTGCGTATTAAAGAAATTATTAAAAAATATAAAGATCTTATTCCATATTCTTATAGTGTTGCTTTATCTTTTCAGAGTGCTTCAACGGATACGATCGCTGTCGACGAAAGGAACGAACCGTTGAGAAATTCCGAGGGAAAGCTTCTCTTTCGTCCCGGCGGCCATGGAGCGCTGCTCAATAATCTTAATTCCCTGGACGCTGATTTAATATTCGTGAAAAACATCGATAATATTGTCCCGTCGCCTCGTCTGGGTAAATATCTTCCGTTCCGCAAAATGCTGGGCGGCATGGCTCTGAAAATTCAAAAAGAAACTTTTGAGTTCTTAAAGAGACTTGCAGAAGGACAAGCGGATGATTCCGCAATACAAAAAATCGCCGACTACTGCGGTCAAACACTGAACGTTGTTTTGCCGACGGGTTTTTCCAGCCTGTCGAAAAAAGAAAAAATTAAGATTCTTTCTTCTTTCTTAAACCGCCCCTTGCGCGTTTGCGGCGTAGTGAAAAATGACGGTGAACCGGGCGGAGGACCATTCTGGGTGGAAGAAGACAACGGTTCACAGACAATGCAGATTGTGGAAAGCTCACATGTCGATAAAAGCGATCCGCGACAGGCGGCGATCTGGTCGCAGGCGCAGTATTTTAATCCGGTGGATATGGTTTGCTGCATCAGAAATTATCGCGGTGAGAAATTTATTCTGGATAAGTATATCGATAAAAATGCGTATCTGATCAGCGTTAAAAATGAAAAAGGCCTTAAATTCAAAGCATTAGAATTACCAGGCCTGTGGAATGGCTCGATGGCCTACTGGAATACAATATTTGTGGAAATGCCGCTCAAGGTGTTTAATCCGGTAAAAACAGTCTATGATCTGCTGCGGCCGATACACCAAAAAACCCGCTAAATTATCCACCGTTCACAATCTTCGCGGGCGGCGGCCTTTGTTATAACAGTCGTTGATCTACTTCCTTTCCGGCAGAGAACTTTTGCTTCCTGATCATCGGGGGCGTCGCTGTAGCGGACGCACAATGCGGCTGCCGTGTTGCGCACGGAATCATCGCCGCCGTAAGGCACAACGACCTGGGGACCGGGAAATTCCGCCATAAACAAAACCAGATCTTCTTCCCGCACGAGTGTTTTCAGGGCGGTGTTGTCCGCTTTATTGCGGCCGACGATAATTTTGCAGTTGTCATTAATCCTGAAGTGCCGACCGTATTTGAGCAGCTCGATATCACGGATTTGCCGGTCTTCTTCGTGCGAAAATAAGTCGCGCAGGCGCTTCGTAAATATTGCATCGGTCAGCAGGCACCCTCCGGCCGGAGGTGAATAATTCTTGATGCCGAATTCATCTGCGAGCTGCATCTGTATTTTACGGCCGCGGCCCTGAATCGCCAGAAGACGCGAGCGGTCGACTTTGCCTTCACGTTCGGCTTTGATCGGTTCCAAAAGCAGAGCCGAAAGAGGGCGCAGAATGTAGTCGGCATATCCCGAATTTTTGGCGACGATATAAAGCGACTGTTTTCCCTGCGACATCGGGCGCTGACCAAGCACCTCTCCGGTAAAAATAAAGTCAGCGCCGGTTTCTTCCATTTTACGTCCGGCAAACTTCAGCATCAAAGTGTGGCAGTCGATACAGGGGTTCATGTTTTTGCCGTAGCCGTAGCGCGGGGATTTAAGCATAACCAAATGATCCGTGGTGAAATTCTCCACCAGCAGCGGTAAATTAATTTTAGCAGCGGCGTCCCTGGCCTTCTCTGCAGTAAAAAAAGGTGTTTCATAACTAAGACCTGTAACTTCAATGTTTTGCCGGCGGATAATTTCGGCGGCCAGAATGCTGTCCAGCCCGCCGGAAAAAAGAGCAATCGCTTTAACCATGATCATATCCTTCTATAAGCTCACAATGATTTATAAGCATTATTAAAATAAAATACGCTCCGGATGTTAAACCGGAGCGTCGGGTTGTTATCCTATTGGAAATAAAATTAGTATCGGGCGATGTTTGCCTGCCATAATTCACTGATCAGGCCCCGCAGACCGTCGTCGATCGCATAGTCAATCACGTACAGGTTTTTATCGGTTTTAATTTTTGTGCCCTCGAATCCGAAGATGTAATGCGCCTGGTTTTTATCCGTGCCGGAAAAAGTAAAATAGCCGGAAGTGGAGGGAATTGCCAGAGCGGATAAAATCTTTTCCATTAAAGCTTTCGGAGAGTCGGAATCGGCGACAAAAATAAGCCCATATTTCTCTTTTTTAAATATATCAACAAATTGAGGAGGTATGTCGCGCGACGAAATAATATATTTTTTATCGTCATATTTCACCAGCACATCGGCTTTAACGGAAAGATTGAAGCCGTCCCTGGACATATTGAATACTTTGACGTCGGCGTCTTTTGTGGCGTCCAACCCTAAATAGTTAACCAGTGCGTAAGAAAAATCACTTGCCGATTTTGAGGGAAAAACCGTCATGGCCGGCTGTGAATAGATCTCCTCCGGTCTGCCGGCAAGGCCCGTTTCTTTATTTATTTCCGTTATGACCAGACCGTTTTGTTTAGTGTAGTTTTTAACAGCGTTGGGCAGCAATGAATTGTTTCCTTCGACAAAGCGCAGCCCCTGGACTACAGATTGCTTCCCGCCGGAACCCGCTTTCAGGATTACCCATTCCACAATAACTTCCACCGGTGGATGTGTGCCGGCAGTTATCGGCGTCTCTCTTTTGGCTATGCTATAGGTCTTTGTGACGGCAAAAACTTTTTTCAACGCAACGATAATATCATCTTTTTTGTCTACTTTTACTACGGCGAAATTTTTCCATCTGCCGAGAATCATCTTTTTCAGATTTCTATTGACGCGGTTTTCCCAGTCCAGAAATACGGTGGTCTTATCATCAAACTCGACGACCGGAATTTTTTTACAGTCAATGGTTATCTGACCGGTTTTGGAAATGGGCAGATAGTAATTGCCTGATGATGAAACGTTAATCCCCATTTGCGTTAATATATGCTTCAGCAGGGCGAATTTCGCCTCCCGCGGCATGATGCTCGTTCCCCTTGTTTCAATTAACTCTTCAGTCTGTATAGGAGCATCCACTGCCTGCTGAACAATTTTTGTTTCATCAGGAGGCCTGACAAATGCGGTCTTATCGGGGAGTAAAATTACCTGCCCGGCGTAAATTACATTAATATTGGCAATCCGGGGATTCATGGATTTGACGATACTGAGTGTTTTGGTAATCCCTTTTCTGATTTTCAATTCCTGCCTGATGATTGTAATTAAAGTATCGCCTTTCCTGATTTTGTAAGTCTGTGCGCCCTCAGGAGCAGCCGGAGCGGTTGAATCACTGACAGCGGATGATTTTTCCTGATCTTCTTTTTCTGATTTTACGCTTTTACCGGGAAGTTTGATCACCTGTCCGGCGTATAATTTATTTAAATTTTCTATTTCAGGATTAAGTTCTTTGATAACGCGGTAATTATCCGGGATGTCGTCAACAGTGATTCCGGGCAGTTTCCTGATTATAGCCGAGATAACGTCGCCTTTTTTCACCCTGTAAAGATGAACATTTTGTTTGGAAACAGCTGTTTTTTCGAGAGTTATCTGCGCTGTGTCTTCCTTAGCCCACGATGGCTGGCAGCAGAAGACCGCAACAATTAAAACAGCAAGCAATTTTATTGTATAAAACTTAAGCATATATTTTTATACCACTTTTTTCATTGCGGCGATGGCGACTTCTATTTGATCGTCCGAAGGTTCTCTGGTTGTGATCTTTTGCAGCATCAAGCCGGGCCAGCTCAACAATTGCACCCACTGCCACCTGGCGTGTTTGCCCGTGAAGCGAATGGCTTCATAGGAAATACCGGCGACGACGGGCAGCAGGAGAAGCTTATAAAATACTCTTTCCAGGAAATCCGGCCGTCCCAGAAAAGAAAAAACTATAATGGAAACAATCATTACAAAGAGAATAAAACTCGTTCCGCAGCGAGGGTGCCTGGTGGAATATTTTTTAACATTTTCAACGGTTAATTCATCGCCTTTTTCCCAGGCAAAGACTGTTTTGTGTTCTGCGCCATGGTACATATAAACGCGTCTCATGTCTTCCATGAGCAGTGTTGAGCCCAGAAAAGTGAGAAACATCCCCAGACGGACGCATCCTTCCAATATGTTCAGAAGAATCAAATTGGAGACAAAAGGCTTCATCTGGGTAAAACAGAAGGCGGGAACGACGACAAAAAAGAATATGGCGATGGAGAAGCTGAAAATGAATGAGAGGGGCATTTCCCATCCTTGGGGCTTTTTTTCCTCTTCCGACAGGGCGACATCCGCAGAAAACATCAGACACTTGATGCCGATGAACATCATTTCAAATAAAGTTATGGTTCCCCGGATAAACATCAGCCCGAGAATCTTATACCGCTTCGTCAGCGGAATATATTCCTGCTCCAGAAAAACTATTTCTTTGCTGGGACTTCTCACGGCCGCCGCAGTTTTGTTGTCGTGACGCATCATAACGCCTTCGATGAGAGCCTGTCCTCCGGCGATATCTTCGGGTTTTGGTTTGTCGGGCATTGTATCTTTCCTGATTAAATTAAAAATTTGTTGCTGTAACTTATAGCATTTAAATAAAGGTGTCAAACGTTGATTTGCGGCATTCTTATGTTGCAAGATCAAGTCCTGATGATATAATGCAACTGCTTAAGAAAAAGGAGGATAAAGATGGCCGCACAGGAATTACCCGCTGCACTCATTAAGGAATATTCGGAACGGTTCGAGAAAAAATTGAAGGAAAATGAAATCGCCCTTTTGGAATACTGGAAAGCACAGCTGGACAGGATTGTAACCGCAAGACCTGACAGTCTTGCCTCCCTGCAGATGCAGGTAAAAAAAACGGCGGATATGATGGCTACCCGGATCAATGTGTTAAAAAAGGGTAAAAATGGATAATATCGCCGATTTTTTATTTGAAGTGGGAATGCTGGGGAAAACGCCCCGCAGTGGTTATCAATTTCTGGGCAGCGGCAAAGAATCCGTGGCTGAACATATTTTACGCACCATATTTGTCGGTTATGTTCTTTGCAAGATGAATCCGACGCTTGACGAGTTTCGCGTTTTGAAAATGTGCACGCTCCATGATCTGCCGGAGGCCCGCACCGGAGATATGAATTACGTCAATAAGAAATATGTTACCGTTGATGAAGAAAAAGCCGTGCGTGAGCTCACCGGCGGCCTGTCGTTTGGAGAAGACATCAAAGCGTGCATTGACGAATTCAACGGGAAAAAGACAGATGAAGCTCTTACCGCCCGTGACGCCGATCAGATTGCATTAATTCTGCAGCTGAAGGAAAATGGAGACCTGGGAAACAAGTATGCGGAAGAATGGATCAGCTATGCCATGCAAAGGCTGTCTACGGAATCCGCAAAAGAGCTTGCCTCTAAAATTATCGAAACGGATTCCTCAAACTGGTGGTTTAAAGAGAAAGGCGACTGGTGGATAAATGGCAGCAGTAAATAATTTGCAAATGATGCCGGGAGGGAAGGGATTGAAAAAATTTGGGAAAAGAATCTTTCTTTTGCCGGTAATCCTGATCATTTTTGTCAGTCTGGTGTCCTGCGGCGCGGAAAGGGGGCAGGTTGTCATCTCCAAGCCCGATGAATACAGGCATACATATGAAGCCAGTGAAAGAGTTATCCTCAACGCGGTAGCCCGTATTTTCAAGGACAGGAAGATGGGCAGCAATATCCGTATTGACCGCGAAAAAAATGAGATAGATTCCGATTATGTGATCGAAGGGGACTGGCGAATAAAAAGCAGCGTTAAAATAAATAAATTGAACTGGAAAGAAAGAGAGGTTATTATTGCGATAACAACGGAGAAGAAAACACGAACAGGCTGGGAAATGAGACGCCTGCTGGACAAAGATCAGTACATCAATTTATTCGATAAAATTGATTTAGCAATATATGAAGAGATGTCCAAGGTAGAGTAGCAAAATATTTTTTTATCGAAAGGAGACGGTATGAATCCCCAGAAAAAAGTATCTGCGATGTTGGACGAATTCAAAAATTTTGCGTTGAAGGGTAATGTAGTTGATCTGGCCATCGGCGTTATTATCGGCGCCGCCTTTGGCAAGATCATTGATTCTCTGGTCAAGCACATTATTATGCCGGTGATCAGTATTTTCATGCCCGGTGAACAGGGTTATCTGGGCTGGAAGTGGGTTATTGGAGGCAAAGAAATTCTCTATGGACTCTTTCTTGGAGAAATCGTCAATTTTCTTGTTATCGCACTGGCGTTATACATTTTCATTATCAAGTTTCTCGGGTTTATCATGAAGAGCAAGGAGGAGGAAGCAGCCGCCCCGCCGCCGCCCACAAAAGATCAGGAGCTGCTTACCGAAATCCGCGATCTGCTGAAGACAAAGTAATTTTTCTTAATCAGGCAAACAGGACAACTTGCGGATGCAAGCGTGAATACCTGCATCCGCAAGGAACTGTCTTTTGTAGTAAAGTTGGCGGGAAGCGCCGGAGGAAATTCGGTTTTGCTTACTGACCAACGGCGTCATTTGTTTCCGGCTGCTGTTTCACATCGCTGCCGGCCGGCTCGGCACTTCCTGGTTTGAGGAACAGGTAATAGAGTTTGCCTTCGCGGTATGTCTTTCCGGCCTGTTCACCGGCTTTTTCGCCGATCCCCATATAAACGTCGCAACGGCCCGCAGCCCGGATTGCGCCTCCAGTATCCTGATCCAGAGCAAACCCCACGGGTTTTTCCAGGTCAACCGCGGCAAAGGCAAACATCGCCCGGGGATAAATAGACTTATCCGTGGCAATCGTTCTAAACGGAGTTACCGACTCATTGAGCGAACCTCGGGGATCACCGGTTTCGGTTCTGAAGAAAATAAAGCGGGGATTTTCATTGACGTAGACATCGACTTCATCCGGATGGGCCTTGAAGTAGGCAATCATCGATTTCATATTGATATTTTTTTCAGTTAATTTGCCGTCGGCTATCATTTTAGTCCTGATGCTCTTGTATTCCCAGCCGTTATGAGCGGAGTAGCCGACCGCTTCGATCCGTCCGTCGGGCATGCGGATTTTGGCTGAACCCTGCACATGTACGATATAGACTTCGAACGCGTCTTCCAGCCAGACCAGCTCGCTGCCCGCCAGCAGGTTGGATTCCTCTATTTCTTTTCTGCCCGGGTATTGCCGGATTTGGTTGTCCGCCGTCTTTCGCCCCAGAATATTTCCCTCGGAATCTTTCACCAGATCGGCAGGAGCTTTGTACAACGGATACTTAAAGCGGGCCGTGCGTACAGGCGATCCGTTAAAAATCGGGGTGTAGTATCCCGTATACAATACGGTTCCCTGGTCATCGCAGCCCACTGAAACATAGGTGTCAAATTTTTCGTGCAGGACCGAATTCATCTGCTGCGGGGTCATATTTGCCGAAACAAGCTTGTATAATTCCTGCAGGCTTTTTACCGCGTGCTCGTGCGTGATTTCGCCGTACGGATAGAATTTTTGGCTGGATGGTTTGGACATATAATTCAGGGAGCGGGCGATTGCATCCTTTAAACCGTCGAGATCGGAGCAGGCCTTTGTGTAATCCGGAATCTGCCGGGGATCGGTAATCTTTCTCAGAGCGAGCTCGCCGGGCGGCAACTGACGGGAATAATCTTTTTCGAATTCCTGGATGTCGGTAATAACGGCGCCGCGCTTCTGACAGCCCGCCAGAGCACCCAGAACAACAACCAATATAAAACATAGGAAAATAATTTTTGTTTTCATAAAAAATACATAAAACAAAAGATCATTATCTGTCAAAAGAAATTTGGTCGTCAACCCTTCCAACGATATGATAAATATTAATTCTGATGTATACTTATTACAAAGGGGAGGAAATGATGATTTCACGTATTGACCACGTATCCATTGCGGTAAAAGATTTGAAAAAGGCCTTGCACTTTTTCTGTGACATACTCGGAGCGGTGGCGGGAACCAACTCGGCCGATCCATTCATGAAATATTTCTGGCAGCTTCATTCTCTCGGCGATTTGTCGCGCCTGGAAATTATCTATCCTACGGGCAGGGGAAGTTTTCTGGATGGCTTTTTTAAGTCCCGGGAGGCGGGAGTCCACCATATTACCCTGCAGACGCCGGATATCCGCAAAGCCATGGCGCATCTTGAAGCGCACGGCATTCCCTTCTTCGGCTATCACGAATACCGGGATTGTTTATGGAAGGAAATATACATCCACCCGCGTGATGCCTTCGGCGTCCTGATTCAGATTGCCGAGTTGAACTCCGATGACTGGCTGCCCGATCAGGTAAAGTTTCCCGCGGGGACAAAGATGCAGGTTGAGAAGACGGAAACCGGCGCGACCCTGACATTTGCTCATCCTGGCGGAGGCAAGGTTTCCTTGGGGCTTGATCGCCAAGAAGTAAAGCAACTTATGGAAAAATTGGAAGAGGCTCTGTCATAATTCCATTTATAAATGGCGACCTCGCAAAAAGGCCGGATTTACCGCCGTCGCGAGAACTAGGGATTGCAACCCCTTGTTCCAGGCGAGAGATTAAATGGACAGTCTCATCATCGTCGCTGCGACGCTATCGAACGCTGATTTAAAATGGAATCAGGCTTTATCCGGAGCGAAAAGTTCTTTGAATTTGGGCGGCACTTCCGCCTTCGTTCCTTTTTTGTAATCAAAAAACATGATGCCGGTTTTGGCTCTGGCCACTTCCCGCCCGGTTTTCCTGTTGGTGAGAAGATAGATGAAATCGTATCCATAGCGGAAGAAATCGGTGAGGGCGACTTTCATCTCCAGCACATCGCCCTGGAAGGCCTGTGATTTATATAGAATAACTGAATCGTTCATGGCAATGCCCAGTCCTTCTACATTAAGTTCATTCCAGCCGTATTTGGCGAAAAACTGGATGCGCGCCTCGTTGAGCAGAAACATTATGCCGGCTGCACCCACGTGATTGGCATGATTGATTTCGCTTATGTGCACGGTGATTTCGGTTTCAAAATCATATTTTTCCGGTAACTCAAGGACTGCACGAGCCATACTTTTATCCCTCCCGTTTTTATAATTTGTAAGCCATATATTTTTCACATTTCTTTTAACATAACCGGGAACGAAGAACAATTACAACGATAGGGCAATAAAATAATACCATACGTCAGTCTGATACAAAGCTGCATTCAAAGCATAACACGGCGGGAAGGAGGAGACTCTGCAGGTGCCCTCCTCTTATCCCCCGGAGACTGTGCCATAATGTCATTGCGAATACAATGAGCGAGGCAATCTCGTAAGCTCTTGAAAATATTAGATTGCCACAACGCCTGAAGAGGCGTTTCGCAATGACAATCAGCTGTTGCGACACAGTCTCCCCCTTGAGGGGACAAGGGGAAGGTGTTGAGGAAGACGATGACCCGGCATACGCCGGGCGAGCTGCAACCAACAAAGTCAGGCAAGAGAAGCGGCTCGGCATGGATATTATTTGACCAGTTGGATACTGCAATTGAGTATTTATGAACCAACTTTCCGGCGGTCTTCGGAACAGGATTTGATCAGTTATGGCCAAAATATTTGGATAAACAAATTATATCATACACTTTGATAATGCTTTCATGCCTGGCACAAGATCTGCTCTACACGGATGCAAAAAAAGCACTAAGTGAAAGGAGAAAATCATAATGAAAAAAATAGCTATGGCCTTTGCTGCAGTAATGATTGTTGCGGGAATGGCGTCTTCCGCTCTGGCAGACCCCGGCTGGTCAAACGGTCCCAGGCATCACAATTACGGCCGGTTCGACAGGCCGCCGCAGCACTATCGGCATATAGATCATAACCAGTGGCGGCACCATCATCAGCCTGTGATGATGCACAGAGCTCCTGGAATTGCACCGCGGCCCGTTGTTCAGGTCTACGAACCACAGGCGGCAAGTTTCAGTATGTTTTTACCGGGTTTTAGTATTCAGATACGTTAGGAGTGCAAGATTATTTGGTCAGCTTGCCAGAGCGCCTGACCAGTGGTTTAGCAGTCGTTTAAGAGGCCGGATATGTCATGGTTCAGCAGCATATCCGGCCGATTGCAAAGGCAACGCAGCATCCGGCCTTTTTACGAGGTCGTCATGTTTTGCTTTGACAATTTCTATTACAATCTTTAAAGTCTTTTCCAGAAAGTCCATTATCTCTTTTAATCATAAAAGCCTGAATAAATGAATGTCGCCAAGCTTTTAAGAAAATTGCGTTATGAAAAAAAGCTGGACTCCGGACAGGTTGAATTCTTGCTGAATTTGCAGGAAAGAAGAATATTCTCCGTCCATCGGGAACTGCGTTTTTTTCTTTATATCGGCATCCTGCTGATCATAGCGGGCGCAGGCCTGACCGTAAAACAATACTTTGTCGATCTGGGCGATGTAGCCATTATTTCCGCGCTGACTTTATGTTTTGCGGCGGCCTTTATTTATTGCTTTGCCAAGGGCAACCCGTATGAAGGAGGCGAAGTCGCCTCACCGAATATTGCCTTTGATTATATCCTGTTTTTCGGCTGCGCATTTTATTCCATGGATATTGCTTATATTGAAACGCAGTATCATCTGCTGGGTGATTTATGGGAAAATTATTTGTTGATATCGGTTGCTTTATTCTTCTTCCTGGCCTACCGGTTCGACAACCGTCTGGTGCTGTCCATGGCACTTTCCACATTGGCGGCGTGGTTTGGCTTTACCCTGTCGGCGCACCGGTTTTACTTCGAAAATTACTATCGTCTCTATGCCATCGCTTATTCTTTAATCGTCTTATGCTGCGGAGTGTTTCTTTACCGAATAGACATCAAGAAGCATTTCCTGGACATCTACCTCAACTTTGCCGCTCACTTTCTTTGTATTGCGCTCCTTTCCGGTGTTGCTGAGTATAAAATACTATCTCTTTATTTTCCGGCACTGCTTTTGGCGTGTGCCGCTCTGGCATTTTATTCCGTTCAAGTCCGCAAATTTCTTTATATGCTTTACGCCGTAATTTACAGTTATATCGGAATCAGCATCGTGATTGTCGATCAAATCCACCGGCAGACGTTTCTCCTTTTTACTTATTTCATTGTCACGTCCATGCTGGTGATCGGTCTGATATTTAAATTAACGCGCCGGTTTAAGGAACAACGATGAAACTTAATCTTTATCCGCCTCAACAGGAGGAAAATATTTACATCCGCAGACAAGCGCAGGCCTGGCAGCGTTCCGGTCTGATTACGGAGGAGCAGCTGGACGCAATCAACGGTCATGCTGATCCTCAATTGCGTCAGACCAACCCGTTTTTCCGGATTCTCTTTTTTGTCTTTACAATGCTTTGTGCCGGAGCGGTTGTGGGATTGTTCGTCTGGCTTCTGGACTTTAAGGATGCAAATTTTATAGCCGTGATGCTGATTTGCTTCGGAGCTGCTTTTTATATTGCGGCGGAATATCTGGCGGGCAAATACCTGTTTTACCGGCACGGCGTCGAAGAAGCGCTTGCTGTTATGGGCATGGTGCTATTCTGCGCTGGCTGCGGCATTCTCCTTTCTGAAAATCATTTAACGCTTACGCAACTGAGGATAGTTGTACCAGCTTTGCTGGCGATAACCGCGTGCTGGATTTATCTGCGCTTTGGTTTTCTCTACGCTGCCGCAATAAGCATCGTCGCTCTCGGCGTTATTCCTTTTCAATTTAACTTCTCACCGGCAGCGGAAAGAATAATGCTGTTCTCTGTTTTGTGTGTGATATTTGTTTTCAGCCTGCTTGCCGATAAACCGGATCTTGAAGACTTCCGGAAGAACAGGTACGCAAAGATCCAGGCCTGCCTTCTGGCGGCAATGTATTTAACCGTAAACCTGGAAATATCCGGTTTCATCGGATTGATCATACGGGATACTCATGTTTTTCATCTGAACGCGCAATTGTTTCCTCCATCAATTTACTGGCCGTCTTATGTCCTGACATTTCTGATTCCGGCAGCTGCTATTTATTGGGGAATTAAAAGCCGCAAACGAATCATAATAAATGTCGGTCTGGTGATGGCCTGCGCGACGCTGGCAACCAATAAAAGTTATCTGGGCTGGACGCGCTACGCCTGGGACCCGGCCATATTGGGAATTATACTGGTCGGACTTTGTCTTCTTATTACCCGCTGGCTCAATTCCGGTGCGGATCAAAGAAGGTTCGGATTCACCGCCCGCGATATTCTGCAGCCGGAAGAGGGCGGCATCACGCCGGCCGATGTAGCCGCCGCCTTGACGCCGGGAGTTATTGATGCTCAACAACCGCCAGCCGGAGCGCAGGAACAATATTTTGAAGGTGGTGCATCAGGCGGCGGGGGAGTGGAAGGGAAGTTTTAGCAGCTGTGCCGTGGCGATGGGATAAGTATAATTTTGGACTTTACCCGAGCAATATCCTTAGGTGGGCTCGACCCTTTGTCATCATTATCTTGTGTGCTCTGATTCAACCATGTTTCAATTTATGGTTTAAATTTATCGAATACCTCCGTATTATGCCATACAATTGCATCCTTATGTGGCCAATAAGCTTCATCTTCTGGTTTATTAATTGATTGGCCGTGGAGATCAAGAATGGGGAAATTGTTGATGTTAGCATGCTTGGCTTTAGGGTGAACAATTATTGTCCCCCTCGGGGATTGGGAGAAAAACCCTCGCCTTCAGGCGAAGACTTTAGTATGCTTGCGGTATGGAGCACTATAGGAAGTCGAGCCATACCGTTTACGATATTAAATATCACATTGTTT
>Ga0208041_1000704_pt1 | contig 28143 bp, 14 predicted proteins | sample AD_SCU002_MetaG_FD_184453 | JGI IMG/M metagenome (GOLD analysis project Ga0208041, IMG submission 184453) | Active sludge microbial communities of municipal wastewater-treating anaerobic digesters from China - AD_SCU002_MetaG (SPAdes) (version 2) | ecosystem: Engineered > Bioreactor > Anaerobic...
GTCGGCACATAGCCACGTGCTGAAGTATATTTAAACTGAAGATCTGCACCAGCCGCAATCGTAATTAATTCCCAAGCCAGGTCATGATTCTTTGAACCCATGGGAATAGTCAGAAGATATCCGCCTGCCATTGTTGATGGTACACCATTAGGGGCATGAGGTACCGGAGCTACTCCAAATTTCTCTTTGTATATTGCTGGTGTCAGGCCGGGGATCAAATCTCGCGCCAAGCCATAAGCTTTTGTCATAGTGGCCATCGCAAATTTTCCTTGGAATACCCCATTATCTATATCACCATATTTCCCACTGACAATACTGGTGGGAGTCGCTCCTATTCTTACTAGATCAATTAATGCTTCTAATGCAGCTACACCTTCAGGAGAATTAAAAGCAGCTCTTGTGTTATCTTGATTGAGAATTTGTCCACCAAGGCTATAGAGATTGGCAAAGAATTTCATGGGGCCTTCATCCTCAAGCGTCGCTGGAAATCCGAATCCATAATAATAAGGAGGATTAGTAGCCTTTTTGGCCATTACTTTCAAATCATCCCATGTCTTTGGTGGTTTATTAGGATCCAGACCTGAAGCTTTGAATAGGTCCTTATTATATACAAGAACTCGAACATCTGTGTTTAGCCAAGTGCCATAAACTTTTCCATTCCATTTTGTTGCTTCTCTGTATGTGTCAACAACATCATTCCACTCAGGCCACTTGGAGACCCTGTCTGTAACATCTAGCAAAAGATCGTTTTCAGCGAATTCTCCCAACCAAATAATATCGGTCATCATGATATCCGGAGGATTTCTGCCGGCACTTGATGTTAGAAATTTCGTCCTCAAATCGTCCCATCCAAATCCTTCTTCAATGAATTTGAAGTGAATTTCAGGATGCCGTTTCTGCAATTCTGCTTCTGCAAGTTTCCAAGGAGCATCTTGAGAAAATGTATAGGCGCGAGCATAAATAGTAAGGGTAACCTCCTTAGAAGCAGGAGCTGCCTCTGCCTTCAATGCTCCAAATAGGATTCCTTCTGCTAGAAGGAGTATTGAGAGAATCAATGGTATTCCTCTCGCTTTCATAAAGACCTCCTATAAAAAGACAAATTAGCTCTTACCTAAGAGCCATATTTTTATGAATATATGAAACCGGTTACATCAAAATTATAAGCTCTCATTATTGGGATGTCAACAAAGATCTTAGACAATTGTTGGTTCGCTTGTTTTTGAATAAGGTGTATCTGAATAGACAGACCTCAGAAGACATTTTTTGGAATCTATTATAAAATACTATCTGGAATTTGGATGAATTGCATTGAGAAAACTCTTTGGAAGATTGAATGAAAATGAAGAACATAACAATTATGGATATTGCAAAAGAAGCAGGAGTCTCAAAGGCAACTGTATCACGAGTTCTTACTGATCCTCAGATTGTTAGCAAGCCCACACGTGATCGAATACTGCAATTGATGGATAAATATTCTTATATTCCAAATCGTTTAGCGAGAGGACTTAGTGGCTCTCCAACCAACATGATAGGAATAATTATTGATGAATTGGCTAACTTTTTTTTTATTGAAATTGCTGAAGGGATTGATAAGATATTGAGCCCAAATAACTACTCGATGCAGATTAGCAGTTCAAGATGGATCTATAAACGAGAAATAGACTTGGTAAGATCTTTGATCAGTAATAGAGTGGATGGCGTATTGCTTGCACCTGTTCGTCCTGATTCTCAGTCTATTGAAATTCTGAAGCGCTCTGGGATTCCTTTCATTGTTATGAATTGTATCCCTGATGATGATTCAGTTTCGTATGTTGCCTGTGACAATACTAAAGGTGGAGAGTTGGCGGCAGAATATATAAATTCCTGCAAACAAGATCAGGTTATCCTTATCACCGGTTTTGATGATCAATGTATGCAAGATAGAGTTAAAGGCTTTAATTATAAAATATCTCCATCAATTCCGGTGGAGCATTTCAAAGGAGTTAATACCCTTGAAGAAGGATATGCTCTGGTTCCAAAGCTGCTATCCGATTGTAATTTGAGGGGACTGCAATCTACTTTGTTCGTAACCAATGATAATGTTGCAATTGGTATTATAAATCGTCTGTATGAGCTAGAACTTAAAATTCCTGAACAGGTGTCAATAATCGGATATGATAATATAAAATTAGCTAGCTTATGCCGAGTGCCTCTCACCACTATCTCCCAATCTTGTGGATCCATGGGGACAATTGCTGCAAAAGAATTACTAGATATGGTGAATTGTAATGCTAGAAAGACTTGTAGTCATCTTATTATTCCAGAATTATTGGTGCGTGAGTCCAGCAGGCTTCCATTATATAGATAGATCGTTGTGATACAGATCATATAAGCAAATAATTGAATCTTTTCAATCTTACATTCTAAAGAAGATCGTAATCCTTCCCTACTTTTCGGACCATCTAAGCTGCTAATTTTCCCATGACCTAAGTCGGCGCAGCATACCGCAACGCCGAGTGAGGCCCTTCAGGATTGTATTTGGAAGGTGTTGAAAAGCGATTGTATGATGCCACAAAGAAATATTATGAAACGGCACGCACATCCAGAAAAACAAATTTCTTTGCCATTTCGCTTCCTAAGTTCAGGACAAGAGCAGATGGCTACATTGACAACCGAATTTGCCCGATACGCTCGCCAGAGCATGGTAAAGTTTGTTGTAGGAGCAATGGATCTCGATAAGGAATGGAATGCCTATATTGCTAACTTAGATAAGCTGGGCTTGCAGAAGATTCTCGATATGAATCAAAAGGCATATACTAGACAATATGGAAAGTAGAAAATAATCAAACGAGGATTTATTAGGACCTTGGAAAACCACCGCCTTTGGCGGTGGTGATGTCCTGACTGGCTATGCCGTAAGATAGCCAGGAGCTACAATGAGGTATGCCGAAGTGGAAGAAGCTTGCGCATGTTATCTATCAATGCAGTTATCATATCGTATGGACGCCGAAATACCGATATCGAATTCTGGAAGGCGATATCGCGAGAATGGTGGAGCACAAGATCAGGACAGTTTGTGAATGGAAAGGGATAGAGATACTGGAGCTCAACATCAGGAAGGATCATGTGCATATGGTAGCGACGATACCGCCGAGGATATCGATATCAGACGCGATGGGGATTATAAAGTGGAAGACAGCGATAGCGGTTTTCAAGGGGCATACGAATCTAAAGGAGAAGCCATATTGGGGGAATCATTTCTGGAGTAGGGGATATTGTGTGACGACCATCGGGATGGACGAAGATAAGATTCGTCGTTATGTAAAATACCAGGAAGATAGGGAGAAACAAGAGGAGAATAACTCGAAGGATTATGGGCTCTTTGAGAGCCCGGATTCTTAAAGCCACTACCTTTGGTGGTGGCTGTTTACTCTCCGATGGATTTTATCAATAGGTTAGATAGCATCTCATTTCTATAAAGAAAAGAGTACATATCCTCGTGCATTAGCAATTCTTGACATCATCGGAAATAAGACCCCCAGATTCTGGATTAGCCCCAATATAATCACCATTAAAAAGCTCTCTTGCACAGTGATAATAAAATTATATCTTATTGTTTGTAACTGTCAACTCTAAGTTGACTTGTCAAGACTCGATTAAAATGTCCCCTTTTCACTCAGGCTGAGCAAGTGGCCAGTTCCTCCTTGTGTGGTAGTTGCTCGAGTTCGACATACTCGAGTTGAGTGTTTTGGTAGAGCAGCTTGATCCGTCCATCGAGCAGTTCTCTGACAGTCACCTGCGACCGTGGCTTGGGGAGGACTCGTGCAGTGCGCGTAATCTGCAACAATCGGCGTTTGTAGCTGACGACATAGTCATTGCTCACCACAGGAGGCGTTTCATAGCACAAGATGTCCTCAAGCGAGGTTGGTGTCGTGAGCGGCACATGAGCATCCTGTGGCTGTGCGGCTGCCTTCGCAAACTTCTCGTTGATCTTGGGAAGGTAGACTTCCCTGAGATAGCGAATGGCATCCTCTGCCGCTTCTATTCCTATAGTCGTGCCGCAAGCAGCCACCGCCGCCTTTCGTATCCCCACATCATAGGCCCTCCCTGAGGCCTTCCTTTGGTTACGGTGCAGAAACCCTTCGTCGCCTTCCTCCAGATATCGCCGATAGATCCGTTTCGCCTGCCGATACGACACCTTAAGCTTTACTGCCGCCTCTTTCAGTAAAAGCTCCTTTTGTACTACCTGTTCCATCACTTTCGCCCGTATAAGCTCTTTTTGTCCCATTGCTAATTTCCCAGGCATCTTCGCTCCTGGCTGCTATTCTACCAAGGGGAATTTTCATCGAGTCCACTAGGGGACATTATCATGGAGTTTCAACAGCCTTGATGATCGTGGCCTACAAGGATGAGATCGAGGCCTGGTACCATCTCCACAACGAGTTGTGATGCATTTTCATTGTTTGTAGTATCGCGCGCCAAATTACCATAGTAATAATCGATACCAGCATGGAAAGGGCCGGTGGGTAGGCCAAGATTCTCTTTATTGCACCTATCGTTTGCAGCTTTGAAGTGCACGCCTTTAGATGGGATTTTCACATGGTTTTGATTTGCAGTGATCCTATAGCGGATCTCCTTTTTCAGCTTTACTCAATGACCATTGTGATTTACACTTATAATGACTTTTCTTAAAAATGTTGTAAATTCTCGCTCATTTTCATCAGATCAAAAAGAAGATTAGTGGCCTGTTCTCTGAGGGGGAGGTATATGTTTATTAAGATAGGGCGTTTGATCGCAGTCCTATGCATATGGGGTTTTGCGCTCTCCGCGCTGCCTGCGCAAAATATATTGGATCCCTCGTGGAGTGGTGTAGCAGATGAAATTCGCCCAAAAATCCAACAGAGGATGAGCGAATCTGATATAAAAGGGCTCATGATCGTGCTTGTGGATGAAGAGAAAACTGTGTGGAGCGAAGGTTTTGGATTTTCCGATATCAGCACGAACAAGAACGTGGATGCGGATACGATGTTCGAAATTGGTTCTGTCTCCAAGACTTTTAGCGGTCTTATGGTCATGCAGCTCTATGAACAAGGCAAACTCGACATTGATAAGCCGCTGGTCACCTATATTCCGGAATTCAAGCTCATGCCGCCTGTGGGCAATTTTCCTCGCGTCGATAGGCCGATAACGGTGCGAGACGTACTCACGCACCACTCAGGAATTCCTGGTGATTTAATGAATGGCGCTTTCGGTATCAAATACGATAAGAGCTTCCTCGACACCTTGCTCGCATGGCTTGCAAATGACTCGGCGACCTATCCGCCAGGGTATCGATGGGCATATTCGAACACCGCCGTGGCACTCCTGGAGCGCGTTATAGAAAACGCCTCTGGCAGGCCGTTTGCGGAATACTCGCAGGATTTTCTTGATTCCTTGGGGATGGCTCCTGCATCCTATTTCAGAGATAATCCCGACCTTCTAAATCGACTTTCAAGAGCCTATATTGGAGACGTTGATATTGGGATGTTGCAGCTCAATGTTCCTTCCTCTGGCTCTATAGCAGCAAGTGCAAACCAAATGGGGCACTACCTTCGAATGCTGCTAAACGAAGGGACGCTGGACGGCAGAGTTATTGTTCAACCAGAGACCTTTAGGGCGATGATACAAGTCCAAAATGCCGATAATGCACTCGATTTGACGCGTAAAATGGGGCTTTCTTTCGTGCTCGATGATGCTGATCTTGCATGGGCGGGTCCGCTGCTATGGCACAATGGGGAAACGACAGCATTCACATCGCACATGGAAGCGTTGAGGAACCACGACATTGCTGTTTTCGTGAGTGTCAATACAAAGGACGAAAATAATGTTGCTGGAGACATCGCACATGCGGCGTTAGAGAGTGCGCTCGCCATAAAGCGTGGGCTCGCTCGGCCTGCGCAGCACGTCTCAGACGTTTCACTCAAGTCAATTTCACTTCCGCTTGCGTTTCTGGAAAATTTCTCTGGCAGTTACGCGGGAGACGATTTAGGTCAGGTTCAGATTTTGCGACCATCGAACGGGGGCCTTTCTTGGGACCAGCTCGAAATTGGATCAGCAGGCCAAATTGAGCGGAATAATCAAGGCACACTAACACTCTGGTCGGATGGGTTCTTTCGAACATCGGCAAGTGCAGATATGGCTTTTGAGTTTAGAGAGATTGGCGGCAGGTTCTTGATGATAGGTCATACGGGAGGCACTCAGAAGATATTTGGCGATCGTTTTGCGGCGCAGCCTCTCTCCGAAGCGTGGAGAGCCCGTATCGGAGAATGGGTTTCTGTTGACAAACCCCTTATCGAAGCAGGCCAGCGCTTTGGCGCAGTACCCCAGGTGCAGCTCATGATTGTAGACGGCATCCTGGTGATGGAACGTTCAGGACAGCTTCTCGTTGTTCAACCTGTAAGCGATGAGGTCGGTTATATACGTGGATTGGGGCGGATTGGGGGGAGCGCACTTCGCTTTCAAAACCGCGATGGGGAACAAGAACTACGTTTCATGATGGATGTGTTTCGTTTTGGTGCTAAATAAAATAGATGTGGTGAGTAGATGCTTGTGATAAAGCTTCGTAAAAGAGGATAAAAAGCTAAGAAGTGCCGCGGTGAGTTTGTGGATGAGCTTAGCAAGGAGAAGAACATGATGTTTGAAAGAACAGTCTCTGGATATCGTACGCAGCTGAGGATTTTGGTTGTCCTTATGCTATTCGCGCTAGTCGTGGCATCTGCGTTTGGTGTTTCGTTCAGTAATCTACAAATCGAAGCCATCGCGCAGGAGGGATCGGCGGCGGTTCAATCGATAATGGAAAAAAAACATGCAACTGCTGTTACCGTGATACTTGCAGATGCGAACGGCATTATCTGGCAAGGGGCATATGGGGAAATCGAACAGGGCAAAGGCGCACTGCCGACAGAGGACACACTTTTCGGAATCTGCTCAGTCTCAAAGACCTTTACGGCTGTGGCAGTGATGAAACTTGTGGATCGTGGAATGGTGTCTTTGGACGAGCCTGTAGTGACCTACATTCCAGATTTCAAAATGGAGGATCCTCGTTACCGCGATATCACCGTCCGCATGTTGCTCAATCATAGCTCAGGCCTCCCTGGGCAATCGATTCTCGGGGGAATGACGCTCTCCAAACCCTATCCCGATTATGCTGAAGGCGTGATTCGCGCCCAATGGTCGCAGCACCTCAAATTTGAACCGGGGACCAATGCTGTCTACACAAATGATGGTTTTTCGATTCTTGAAGTGCTCGTCAAGCGCGTAAGCGGGCTGAGATTTGTCGATTTTGTGCAACGCGAAATTTTTGATGTCCTCGGTATGAATTCATCGCGCTTTCTTGTTTCGCAGCTTCCAGAGAATTCTTACGCAGTTCCGAATCCGGCGGATGATTTTTCTACTGATGCGTATCTCAATATGTATGGCACCGGAGGTATTTTCTCTTCTGCCGCTGACATGGCCAAATTTGCCACATCTTTTTTAACCCCGGGACGCCTGCTTTCCGCAGAATCTATCAAGGAAATGGGGGAGGATCAGACAAAGAATCTGTTTTATCCTATTGGGCGAAATGACGGATTTCGCTATGGCCTTGGGTGGGACTCGTACAGCCAGCCAGGCATGGCTGCGGTGGGCATCGATGCATGGCAGAAAGGGGGAGACTTAGGGTTCTATGGGGCAACGCTTGTGGTGCTTCCTAAGGAAGGCCTCACTGCCACGGTCCTCGGCGCAAGCAACTTCTCGTCTTCAGATGCTGGTGCTATTGCGGAAAGAGTGCTCCTAAAGGCCCTTGTGGAAGAAGGAAGGCTCAAGGCAATGCCCAAGTCGTGGCCTTTGTACGCCGCAAAGGCAGCACTGCCTGATTTTAGAGAGCGCGCGATGATCGCGGGATACTACGCCGGAATGCCCTATTCGCTTACCCGCGCGGTGTTCGACGATGAAGGACGCTTGACCATCGAAGCAAAGCAAGGCGAATCATGGGTCCCTTCGTTCGCAATGCTTGAAAAGCGCGTAGATGGGTGGTATTCAAATGATGATTCGCCAGTCTCCGTAAAATTCGTAACGCACGAAGGCAAGGTATTCTATGTAATCCGCTTCCCATCAGGATACGAGCATTATGTGACCTCCGCGCCACTTGCCCAAAAGTTGGATTCCGGTCCAGTTCTGTCAGAAGCCTGGAAAAATCGATGCGACTCAGAGTGGCTTCTGGCTAGCGATATTGTCGATGCCGAAGATGTTAGTGTGGCGGAAAATCCGAGTATCTCGCCACAAGAATTGCCTGAGGTTCCTGGATACCTGACCGCAGAAGCGATGGATGGGCCACAAATTCTAAAGCCAATTGATGCAAATACGGCGGCAATGTGGCTCTCTATACCAGTGGCCTTCAGCCGCGACCTCAAGGACCTTCGCGCTGAGATGATAGAAGGAGCATCGTATTTGCGATTTGGGGCCGAACTCTATCGGGATTCGCGAACAGTTCCCACAATCGAACCTGGAACTGCAAATATTCCGCTTGTGCAGGACAAGTACGGAGCTCAAGTAGGTCAGTGGCTGCGCCTGCCATTATCGGGGACAGCAACAATTTCTGGCGCGGCGCTTTGGAGGCTCTTTGACCAGAATTTTCACAGTATCACGTCCAGCCGTAGCGATTCGGACGGAGAAGTGACATGGTCGGGCACGCCCGCAGGCGCCGAAGCAAAAGGCGCCGAAGAAAAACCGGAAGACATGGCTGGGACTCATGGCGCGACGGGGGCATGGTTGGTGGTGTATGCCTCGTCTGATTCAGGCGCAACAGTCTGCTTGAGACAAAAGGCCAGCACGGAAAATGTCTCTTTAGGCAAGGCGCCTCAAAAACTGTCGGGCCTTGTACCAGTGGCCACCTATGGAGAGGGATGCAGCTATCGCAGCGAGATCGGAGGTTACACGGTGCTCAGCTTAAAGGGAAGCTGGCACGAGATGGGCAGGCAATACGGCGCCCTCGCGGCAGTAGAGCTCAAAGCGTTTTACACCGCAATCGAAAAGGACCTTGCGGCGCGTGGACTTGGCCAAGAGCATCGAGACGCAATCGAGGCGACATACCAAACCTATACCCCCGAAATGAAACAGCTCATGGAGGGTATGGCAGAAACCTCGGGCTTGTCATTGGCGGAGCACAAATTGCTCGACGCATCATTCTATTTGCTACCCGATTTTATCATTGAAGCGGCACAAGCCCGCGCGGCCTGTTCGGGCATTGCGGTTTCCAGTCCCAGAACCGCCGATGGCAAGCTCTACTTTGCCCGCAACTGGGACATGACTCAGGATGCAATGCGGCCTTATCTCCGTTACATGGCACTCGTTGCCTTTAATCCGACGAAGTCAGAAGTACCTACAGGATCGGGGAGCGGCGCATCTGGTCCTTCGTTCGCGTTTGCGAACGTAAGGCCGATTGGCCAAGTGTATGTGGAAACGGGTATCAACGAGCGCGGTATTTTTGTCGAACTCAACAACGGTTCGGCTTCTGACCCGAACACAAACCCCGAAGCGCGCTTCTCAGTGGCATCGCTTTTTGAGTTCTTAAGGACGAGCGAAACCTTCGACCAGATGGTGCAAAATATCGTGAACACGCCGATGGATGCCTCGTATATCATCCAAGTGGCAAGTGCGGAGCGCGCAGTTTCGGTGGAAAAGCCCACTTTTGACGCTCGAGTGATCGAGCAGCATGATGGCGCGCTCTATGCGCTCAATAATTTTGCTCGACCAACCTACGAACCATGGAAGGGAAAGATCGTCGAGCTGCCGGACAATGCTTTCGACGACAGGCAAGTTTGCCTTGATAGAATGTTCGCATCGCAAGAATGGCAAAAGGGGGTAGATCTCGCTATGGTCAAAGCGATGATGGACAAAACCATTCAGCAAGGCGGACCAGCGGTGGAAGGTGATCTCTTTGGAACAGTGCTGCAAGTCATTGTAATACCTGAAGACATGAGACTGCTTTTCCGTGGCTATGGCTATTCGGACTGGGCAGACATCGATTTACTTGAAATCTTTGGATGATAATTTGAAAAGCAATATAGCAAAGCGATGAATGCCGAGAGGCGATCTTGCGCTCGAACGCTTGCATGCGCTCGGGCGCGATCCCTTCGCCAGCTTCATTTCGATCCGCTCTTGCTTAGGGCTCAGCCTTCCATCGCCCTATACAGCTCAAGGGGATTTATTCCCTCAAGCCCAAGTACTCGCCGTAGGCTCGTTGCTTATGCTTGCCTTCTGAATGCTTCAAGATGATTTTTTGAAGCATCTCTCAATCTAACAAACACTGCAACAATGTCAGCATAGCGCGGATCGGCAAGAATGGGCTGAGCAAGAAATCTCTCATACATCGCAATGTTATCTATCTCAGCACGAATTCCAGTTTCCGCAGCCTCTTTCAGTGTCGTGGGAACGTAAATGTAACTGCTGGCGTTGTTCTCCGGGACTTTTAGGGAATAGGAAGTGAAAAGCAGCTTGAGCCATGCGATATGTTGTCCCTCTGCTTCTTTAATATTGGAGTACGGAGCCATATAACCAAATTTTTCCATGATAGCTTCATATTCTGCTTCAGCCACGTATTCATCTTGAATAGCATAGGAAAGCATGGATTCTATAGTAAGCTGCGTGTCAGCTTTTGCGGCTGAATTGCCGTACAGCGGTAGAGGGTCGTGTGGAAAACAAGCGAAAGTACTAAGAAGTCCAATAGCAATTAATGAAAGCAGTTGCTTATTCATCTTTGATCTCCTTGCGGTTTGTCTACTTTATAGTCGCCAAAAGTGCGATTGTGGTTGCAAAAACCGCCGCGGATAGTGCAAGATTTAGTTCGCAATTTGGAGCAGATAGGTGATGCTACATATGGCCAGATTAAAGGGCTTAGAACATCAGCGTATGGATGCTTTGGCCGGGTCATGGTTTTGTATTCTATAAAGCTCATGATTCTTGTCATTATGGATATTATAAAGCTGAAGAATGTTGAGGGAAAGTGAATCAGGCTTAAGAGCGCGACTATATATTTTGCCTTGTTCAATGCTATTGCGCGATCGCGATCTATCTACCTCTTTTTTTACTGACTTTGCATTCTGAGAAAGTCGCTCAAAAGCCAATATTGCCGCGCCGTCTTTGACGTGCGATGTCCAATAGAATCTCATCTGTGTACTTTGCGGTTTCGGGATGAAAGGCATTAATCGCGCCATTGCGGTCGGGCTCGGTAACAATGATAACTCTTTCGTTTGCTGCTAATCCCTTGAGTATTCCACGAGCGGACTCATCTGGAGTTATTGCGGATTCGGGAGGGCCTCCGACTTTATCATATATGGGCGTTGCAACGGTACCAGGAATGACAGTAGAAAAACGAATGTTCTCATCCCAAAACTCATAGCGCAGCGAACCGGTAAGCCCTACCAAGGCGGATTTGGTGGCCGTGTACATGCTCTGATAGGCCATCGGTGAAAAAGCCGCTCCTGAGGCGGTATTTGCTATATGTCCGCCTCCTTGTGCGCGCATGATGGGCAATACCGCTCGGATACCATATAAAGCACCAAAAAAATTGATATCAAAGGCAAATTTCCAATCGGCATCTGTTGTCTCGTCGAAAGCCTTGAACAACGCAAGACCGGCATTATTAAAAAGGAAGTGAATTTGACCGCTTCCAAATTTCGCCGCCTTTTGAATCATCTCATAGACCTTTTCCTGCTTGGTAACATCGGTTTGAATTCCCAGGACTTTCCCAGGGTATTCGTTCTCAAGCCTCGCGCTTTCTTCTTTCAATTTATCAGCATTTATATCTGCTAGAACGACAGCCTTTGCGCCAAATGATAGGAGCAATTCGCACAGTGCCAAACCTATTCCAGAAGCTCCACCGGTTACTACGGCAACCTTGTTCTCATAATATTCTTTCATTCCAAAATCCTCCTTTTTAAATTATGCAGATTCCAGAGATGGATATCTGCTTTAGATATCGGCTGCTCAAATTGGCATGGAAATACGCATCTACTTAAGAACACGTCCTCGCGCTTCGGTGAGAATCTCCCGTCCTTGCATCAATATGGCAGGCTTCATTTCGATAATTGGCAGTTCTGCAAGAGCATTTATTATGTAGAATTGCATGGGGTTTTGGTCCCAAGTTGATTCGGTCCATTTGACTTTCCCACTACCCAAGCAGGCTGCTTTCGCTTCGTTGTGCATTGGAAAAAGAATAGGCTGACTCAAATCTGCCCCAGGCTCGCCTACTTTCGGAATGTAGCGCCATCCAAATGTATTTATGTCAGTATTCATGGCATTTACCTGCTCCATATCCAATGGTTTAAGCTGGGTCATCTCAAGTTCCAAAAAGGTGCTGCCTTCGAAACTCAGGCGAGTACGGTATGCATCCGCAAGGATGTGCAGGTCTTCAATGTCAGCGTAGATCTTCGGGATACCCATCATGTTTCCTGTTAGAATAGGCGTGGTTTTGTTTTCCCAAACCACAAGGGAAAACGATCCTTCCAATCGATCGTGCTGGCCGTTGAAACGCACCGGGGTATCAATCGAAACCAGATTGTAGTATGACCCTGCCATCCATTCGACCTGTCGGCACTGTTGATACTCAATCCTCAACTCTGGCTTTATCAGCTCGAAGCCTTCCGGAACATAGTTGGACAATTGATCTCCATCGGTAATGTAGCTGAAAATCAAAGTAACCACGTCGTTATAGACAGCCTTTGCGTCTGGATCAAAAGGAGCGCCGCCAAAATGGGCTGGCATCTTGTAACATTTCCCCTCTTCAAACTTGAACATTGCAATCCTCCTAAAATTGGAGAAGTCTATTTAGCACCCTCCATGTCGTTGCGCATTTTATCCAGTACAACCAAAATACTCACAAGATATAGAAGAACAGCCCCATTCGCAGCAAGAATCACGCCGATGATCATTCCCGGTACCAAGCCAGGGATGAGCATCGATGTACCGAATAGGATTTGAAGGAGATTCAGGCTTAGCTGTGTTATGAAGAGTCTTCTTAATATCGGCGGACTGGGATCGCGTGATACGGCCTCTTGTCTATGACCTTGGACTAAGATTTTAGTCAGAGCAATAATTCCGCCTAAGATGTTTAGCAAACCAATGAGAATTGTCAGCAGCGATACAAGGATCCCGGGAATTATGCTTGAGATGGCCCCTAACACTACGGCCAAAATCCCAAGTCCAATCATGAGCCATGTACGAGGAAACGGACCAATTGGCGTATTCCCGAATGCAAGCATCTGAATAGCAAAGATTACCATTAGGATTCCCAATTGTGCACTGCTTGAAAAAGGAAGCATGCCCAAATTCACTGGGATCAGCACCAAACCGATGATTATCATGAAAACACTCGTGAATATAATCATCGTCTGCTCGATGGAAAGCTTGATGTCGCCAATAGGAAGTCTCGCTGCCTCTGGGTATGTCCGATCAATCTCTCCGAGCACGATGGCAAGATAGAATACTGCTGCGCCAAAAAATAGAATCACCACAGCCGTCATTGGCGTCGTCAATAGATCCTGCTTCCAAATAAGTAGCGCGATGGCTATGGATAAAATATAGACCGCGCTGCATGCAAGCATCAGATGTCGAAAAATTCCACCATATTTCACCCAACTCCTAAATTTGTCTTTAGCCAACAACATCCCCAAAAAGAGAAGCAAGCCGCCCGGACCAAGACAGAAAAACAACAGCACACGGGGAAAGCGAATCGAAATAGGAATAAGACAGGTTACCATACCAATTACCGCAACCAACAATCCTAAGACTAATAGGAGCTTTGACCTGGGTATGTCACCAAATGGGGTTCTTCCAAGGGTTATCGTGTTTAAGGCGAATATGATTAGAAGCAATCCATATAAACCGTTTTCATAGTAGGGAAGAATTCCGTTATAGATCAAGAAGAGCATAACCCCAGTAACTAGTAAGACTACCGCAGCGATAATCAGCATAACGACTTCGAAAGGGAGCTTTGCCTCTCTGGAAATCATACGCACCGTCCTTCTTACCAGGTCTCGAATATATTAGCTCGAATGCAGTTGCTTTTCTTCGAATTCAGCAAAACTCGGTTTACAGGTGATGTGTAGCATCGCGTTTCCTTTCGGAGACATGCACCGTTGCAGGGGCACCATCTGGCTGAGGGATTTGTTGATTTGGTCTCAAACCTATGTTCATTCGCCAACTATAAATCTGCAATTATCAATTGTAAAGCTATCTTGCGTTGACTAGTCAAAGATCTGTCCAAAAAGGAAGCATTAACTCATAATAGATTCTAAGCCTTACAAAGAAAGCCGTACGCTCGGTCTTCCTAAGAGATTGATATTCGCTGTTTCTTCTATTAATTTTGTCGCCTTGATAATGAGCCCGCTCATCAAAATCCACATAAAAGAATGGAGCGCCTCATAGCTTTGTATTATATGAGATGCTTACTAATGAATGCCATTTAGCGTCATTTAAGCCTGAATTCGGCGCCGACAACTGCGGTGACATCTTTTAGACGGCTTGAAGTATCGTTAATCCCATAGTCATCCACCATGGTCGAGTAGCGTGGTGTGATCTGGAAAACGCCCATGCGCGCGCTTTTGATTGCTCCAATCCTGGCGCCTGATGAAGAAGCAATGGCTTCAGCTCGCTTTTTTGCGTCCTCTGTGGCGCGCTCCAGCAGATTAGTCCGTAAATCAGCTAGCTTGGTATACATATATTCGAGAGAGACAGAGTCTAGCGCAACACCCTGGGCGATAAGGTCGCCTGCACTGCGCGATACGCGCTCCAATCTGTCTATATCTGTCGATGTCACTTTGTAACTGCGGTTGGCAAAGAAGGTAACATGCTGTATGCGACGGCCTTGCTGATCTTCGTCAAAATAGATATTGCTGCCAGCGTTTATGGCACTGGGGACAATTTCTTCGGCTGGTATGCCTTGCGTGGCCAAAAATGCATCGATCTTGGGGATGGCTGTCTTTAAATCTGCATATACAGCCTGGATGCTATTCCCGCGAATGTTGACGGAAAAGTTCCAAACGGAAATGTCCGATTCGACTGGCTCTTTTGCGCTTCCTGTTACGCTGATTGTGTCTTGTGCAGCGCGAACCTTCGTAAAACCATTGACTACAATGACAGCCATTACAACTAAAGCGACTGCCATAATAGCTGCAGCCCAAATTACTTGATGGAATCTTGTCTCCATAATCTTCTACCCCCACTTAGAGCAAAACCTAGCAGTAATCCCAGGTGTTATTCTATTATTGGCTTTAGCGCACAACTCCTGGGTGATTTCATCTCTTTGCTCCAGCATATAAGGCCACATCAATTCTATCTCTATTCTCTTGGATCATTCAATCAGGCGGACTGAAAGATCTCGATATCTAATGATGCGATGATTTCTCCAGAATCCTGCCACGCAATTAAGTGGACAGTTCTCTTTACAGGAGACCTGCAACTACCAAATTGCGAACTTAATTTTACACTATAATAAAGTCGTGCTATACTAATTCAATTATTTTGATGGACAAAGACTATGCGAGGCAAAGCGTCGTTCCGAATTGGCAGGTTTCTTTTTTGGGGGATTTTCTTGGTAGCCTTTGGAGGAACTCAGCAAGCTCTAGGCCAGCAAGGCTCCATCCCTCAGGTGCAGCGGTCGTCACAACAGCCGCAGCTGCAACAGCAAACCACAGTGCTGCCCGCCAGTAATGATACAGATGATATTTCCCTCCCTGCGCTGCTTGATCACATGCTGGACAACCATTACCTGCCTTCAGTGCAAGTTGCATTGGGCAGTTTTACTTATGCCGATACTCAGCTACCAACGCCATTCGCGCGCTGGTTTGAGGACGAACTGCGGCTCGCGCTTGGTCGCACCTCAAAGATGAAGCTATTTGATAAACAGGTTGCAGCAGCGATGGATCCAGCGATCCGCGCGCAATATGCAGACTTCTTCGGGCAGGATCGCGCGGATTCGATTCTCTATGGAAAGTATGCGAGGGACGGGCAGGGTGTGTTAGTCACGCTTTCGTTGACTGACCTTGCGAGTGGCGCGCTGATAAGCGAGATAAGGTACCCTGTGAAAAAGGAGCTGGTCCCCACCGACGTTGTGGTTGAGCCTTCCATCAAAACGCAACAGACAGCAGTCAGCTTGAGCCAACTTATTCCCGCCTCTGGAAGCCAGGCTTCAGGTGGCCAAAGCTCTGGCAGTCAATCCTATGCAGCGCCCGATTTTTTACTCAGCCTGTCTACAGACCGCGGAGGAGGGGCAGTCTATCGCAATGGCGAGAGGCTCAAACTCTACCTGACCTCGAATAAGGATGCCTACCTTAAGATCTATCATGTCGATGTCAATGGTGTAGCTCAGCTAATCTGGCCAAACCGTTTCGGAGGATCAGGCAAAATAATGGCAGGTGAAGCGCTTCAATTTCCTGAGCCTGGTGACAAGTTCCAATATATATTAGGCCCTCCTTATGGGACAGAATACATAAAAGCGGTGGCTTCGACCAAAGCTTTTGCCACCATGGAAGCGGACTTTTCTGACCTTCAGGGGAGCGCTGCGGCCGCTATTACGCGTGGTCTCTCCGTAGTTTCGAGCGATGCGACGCGCTCCGAAGCCCTTGCGGTCTATGAAATTGTGCCTTGATTTCGATCTTTAGCCACCAAGCCCCCTTAAGAGCTATGATAGCGCAATTCCGAGGTAATTTCCGATCGCATACCCAATGATCCCCGTCGTTATGCCAGGCAATTAAGTGGATATTTCACTTTACAGGAGACCAAACTCGTAAGCTGGCCTCCTTTATGCTTTATCCTTCCCCAGAGCTGAAGTACAATAGAAAAATGATGAATCGAGAGGCTTAGAAAGACCTCTCAAAGCGCAATATGCAATAAGAGAATGTAAGGATAAGTTGCCATGAAAGCAATATCAAAATGAGGTATTTCGATGCTTGATGTATTCCAGTTTCGCAATGAAATCATCGATGAATATGAAAAGTTTTCCCGATCATTCACCAAAATTGCCGCAGATGATGCAAGGAAATTTGTAGAATCAGAATATCGTAAAAACCGATATTGGCCAGAGCCTCTCATTCAGCTCAATCCTAATTATCGACTGAGCGATACAGTTCAAACTCTCGCAGAGAATGGGATTCTTCATCCCGAATGCGGCCGAATCTTTCTTCTAGGGAAAAGCGAAAACAGACCACGGCCTTTAACCCTTTTTGTCCATCAGCGCGAGGCAATTGCATTTGCCCAGCAAAATCAGCCCTATGTAGTAACCACTGGTACAGGCTCTGGCAAGAGTCTCGCTTTTTTCATACCTATAATCGACAGAATCTTAAAAGAAAAAGAACAGGATCCAAGCCCCCGCACCAGAGCGATCATCATATATCCCATGAATGCGCTTGCAAATAGCCAAATGGAAGAAGCCGATAAGTTCCTCAAAGACTATGACGAGAAAGCGCGCCCTGTTCGCATCAAGCGGTATACTGGACAGGAGAGAACCCAAGAACGCAGAGAAATTGCAGAAATTCCTCCTGATATTCTGCTCACTAATTTCATGATGCTCGAGCTCATCATGACGCGCTATGAGCAAGTCGATCGCAAGGTCATGGAACATTGCAGAGGACTTGAATATCTTGTACTAGACGAGCTCCACACTTATAGGGGAAGACAGGGTTCTGATGTTGCGATGCTTGTGCGAAGACTTAGAAGAAGACTGGAAGCTGATTCGCTTATCTGCATTGGAACCTCTGCAACAATGTCCAATTCTGGCACCGAAGCAGATCAAAAGAAAACCGTGGCCGACTTCGCATCGAGCCTATTTGGTGTTCCTGTTTCAGAAGAGAATATTATTCGAGAAACACTCGCACGAGTGACGGATCCCAAAAAGGAAAAAAGCCAGGTTCTTCCTCATCTAAAACATCGAATCGAGATAGGGCATAATTCTTGGGCATCTATGAATGAACTGGCTTCTGATCCGCTTGCAATCTGGGTCGAGCTAACACTTGGTATCGAGCAAGCACCAACAATGGCTCCGCGACGGGCTCTGCCACGTACTCTCTCCGAGGCATCCGAGATGCTTGCGCAGGATGCTGGTGTCACATTAAACGAAGCAAAAAACGCTCTTATGAACTATCTCCTCGCTGCACAAAATTTTACCGAGGAAAATGGAATACGTCCCTTTGCTTTCAAACTACATCAATTCATTTCGGGGCCTGGCAAGGTGCTGTGTACGCTAGAGACTCAGGGAAAGCGTTATCTCACACTCTCTCCGCAGAGATTTGCACCTGGACGCAAGGACTCTTTTCTCTATGCTATGCATTTTTGCCGAGAATGCGGCCAAGAATATCTACCAGTCGCATTAAGAAATGGCCGATGGGAACCGCGCGATATCTCCGACACAGATGCTAGTCCTGATATCGAAGCTATCGGATTCCTTACTCCAATATCCAATAGCTTCGAATATCAAGGCCATATAGAAGATCTTCCAGACTTCTGGATTGATACAAGCAGTGCAGAACCTAAAGTGAAGCGCGACTATAGAAATTCTATTCCAAGGCCCTTTGCCATTGATTCGGCAGGCTATGAAATTCCTTTCCAGCAAGCAGAAGAAGGCTCCAAGTACTGGTTTATTCCTGGTCGAATGAGCTTTTGTCTACGATGTGGCTTTGTCTATGAGGCACGCGGAAATGATATCAACCGCCTCTCCAGCCTCTCAGGCGAAGGTCGCTCTTCTGCGACTACTGTGCTCACATTTTCAATGCTGAAATATCTTTTCAAACAGGAATTGCAATTAAAGGAAGACGAGCCAGATCCTCGCAAGCTTCTAGGCTTCACCGATAACCGCCAGGATGCTGCCCTACAGTCTGGCCATTTCAATGATTTTGTATTTCTTGTAACTCTTCGCGGCGCTTTTATAGGTGCCCTGGAACGAAATGGAGGCATACTGACAGAAGAAAATGCTGCCGAAGAAGTATTCAAAGCTCTGGGATTCGATCGTAACGATCCTGGCATCAAGGAAGAGTATCTAATTTCGCAAAAACTTGCTGGGTCAAATATCCAAGAAGCTCAGAGAACATTGAAATTTGTGCTTGGTTATAGAATTCTAAGGGATTTCCGAAGAGGATGGCGCTTCAACAATCCTTCTCTCGATCAATTGGGTTTGGTACATATACGCTACTCAGGATTGGAAGAAGCTCTCGCTGACAATTCTCATTTTGAAAATGCACGCACTCTTATTCGAGAAGCATCTCCTCAGCTTAAAAAATCTATCTATGAGCTGATATTTGAAGAGATGAGGAAAAACCTTTGCATCAGCTCGAGATATCTAGATGCTCGAGAACAAGAACAATCCAAGACAATTGCTTACAATAAGTTAAAGGAAAGATGGTCATTCCAGACAGACGAACATCTTTCCACCACCCACTATCTTGTTACCCAAAGCATTGCGCCAAATCGGCAAAGAGAAAGGGAGCTCATTATATCTGGAGGACCGCGTTCTAGACTTGTGCGGCTTATCAAGCGAGCTTCGTTCTGGAAAGGGACTCCTTGGGAATATCAAATCACACGTATGTCTGACGTAGAAATTTCTCGCATCATCCAAGAAGCCCTTTTTTGCATTAAGGACAGTGGTTATGTAAAACAAGTCCATTTCGAGCACGATCTATCTGGCTGGTGCCTCGATGGCTCCATTCTTGAATGGCACCTCGTTGAAAATGAAACCAATATAGAGGGTAGAAGATCGCTTCAAAACACTTTTTATCGAGCTCTCTATCCGGAAATCGGCAAAGCTCTAGGTGTCCCAGGCCATGCCTTATTCGATTTCGAATCGCATGAACATACTGCTCAAATCGATGCAAAAATGAGGCTCGATCTCGAAGCGCGATTTAGATATACACAGCGCGATAAAAGAGATTGGCGAGAAGCTCATTATTATGAAGGCGAATTAAAGCGCTTACCAGTCCTCTTTTGCTCTCCCACCATGGAACTCGGAGTGGATATATCCTCTCTGAATACAGTCTACATGAGAAATGTGCCCCCAACTCCTGCAAACTATGCCCAAAGAAGCGGTCGAGCGGGGAGGTCTGGTCAAGCAGCCTTGGTCATTACCTATTGTGCTTCGCTAAGCCCCCATGACCAATGGTACTTCGACCATGCTTCCGAGATGGTTCATGGAATTGTCAAAGCGCCAAGTCTCGATCTCAATAATCAGGACCTAATAGAGAGCCATCTTCATGCCGAATGGCTTGCAGCTGCGCAGGTCGAGCTCGATCCTTCTATAGCCCATATACTCGACCTTGACGATCCCGATTTACCTATCCTAACGGATATAAAGGAAAGACTGTCCGATTTTGAGTTTTCTGCTCGTTCTCGAAGAATTATAGCTCATCTTATAGAAGATCTGAGAAAAACATCGGAGTTCGAGCTAGGTTGGCTAAATAGCGACTATGCTGACTTGATAGTAAAAACAGCAGCCTTGTCATTCGATCGCGCCTTTATCCGCTGGCGAAATCTCTATCTGGGAACAAAAAGGCAGATGGAACTTTCCGACATAGTGGTAAGAAATCATGCAGCTTCTAAGCGCGATAGAGACAATGCACTTCGACGCTATGCCGATGCCAAGCGCCAGATGGACACCTTGCTTTCTGCGCAATCGACTCCCAATACGGATTTCTATGTATATCGCTATCTGGCAAGTCAGGGTTTTTTGCCTGGATACAATTTTCCACGCCTTCCTCTCATGGCATGGATACCGGAAAGAGGCCGCGAAAACACCGAAGAAGATGGCGGTACAATGCTTTCAAGATCGAGGTTCTTGGCAATCTCTGAATTTGGCCCAAGGAGCCTTATATATCATAATGGGAAAACTTATCGTGTCGTAAAAGCCAAGCTCGATGCCGGAACACAAATCCAAGTCAATTCAGGGACTCAGCTTGGAACTACGAGCGCGCTTATCTGCCCTTCCTGTGGCCATGGGCATCTCTCCCAGCCGCGGGAAGATGTCATTGTATCGAGATGCGAATATTGCGGCGAACTGCTTGGTCCCTCATCGCGTATCGATCAATTGTATAGAATCGAAACCGTAGAAACCACGCCAGTCGAGCGCATCACAGTAAACGACGAAGAGCGTCAGCGCCAAGGCTACGATCTTCAAACCATGTTTAGAATCAATACCGACGACAAAGGTCGATCGTCAGTAAAAAGAGCTATTGTTCGAGCAATAGATAAGCCCATCGCGGAAATAGCTTATGCTCCTGCGGCGACTATATGGCGGATAAACAAGGGCTGGAAGCGCAGAAGAGAGCGCGCTGTTTTTGGTTTTTTGATCGATCCTATGACTGGCTTATGGAGCAAAGATGAAATTGTGGAAGATGGAAAGCCTGATGGGCTTATTCCTTTCCCCGCCAATCAGACGCATCCACAGCGAATAGTTCCATTTGTCGAGGACACGCGAAACATGCTGCTCTTAACTCCACTTGAGAGCGTTTCTCAGGTGACCATGGCCACGTTGCAAGCCGCTCTGGCGCGGGGCATCGAAGAAGTGTATCAAATCGAAGAATCAGAATTGGCCGCTGAGCCTATGCCTTCAGCCCTAAATCGCCGCAGATTGCTCTTCTACGAGGCATCTGAAGGTGGTGCAGGCGTTCTAGTTCGCCTTGTATCTCAGCCAGGCGAACTAGCTCGAGCAGCTCGTGAAGCTTTACGGATTATGCACTATAAAGTGCCCGATGGAGCTATTTCGTCAGAACAACTTACCGATCATCCTAAAAGCCTTGGCTCCGAGAGCTGCGTGGCTGCATGCTATCACTGTGTGCTCTCCTACTATAATCAACCTGAACATGCACTTATAGATAGAAGAGACAAGGATGCGCTTTCGATCCTCTGTGCACTTGCCAGTAGCGAGACTGTTTTCTTGGTCGCAGATATTTCATCTTTCAATCTTCCGAACGACCCTCATCATGGCTCGATAAATACAGCTTATAGCACAAGCCATGGTACGAGTTGTGGTGTAAGAACCACCTCAAGCGAAAATCCGCATGAGCATTTTGTTCGCTGGCTTACACTTCATGCATTTCAAGCGCCAGATGTGATAGCTTATCCTATTTTAGATAACCAAGAGCTTGTCGATGCTCTCTATCGAAAAGAAAGGATAGCAGTTTTTCTTGCTTCGCCATCCATGAAGCTAAAAAATTTATTGCTAGATTTAGGTTACCAGGTACTCGAAGTAGGCAAGAATGAACAAGAATGGCAGGATTTCTTCCGAGAAAAGCCCTTTGTTATTCCACAGATTGGGAAAATAAGCGATGAAAGGGCCAAGAATGGGGCAAGAGGGGCTTTGCAATGAACATAATGAACGAAATGCGATATGCGCCCGGTTCTCTTGTGCGTGTAAGAGGCCGAGAATGGGTAGTCCAACCAGAGTCGAACAACGATATTCTTGCATTGCGCCCATTGGGTGGATCCGATGATGATATACAGGTCATTATTCCTAGTCTCGAGTTCCCTCCTGTAGAGCCAGCAATTTTTGAATTGCCAGATCCTGAAAAACCAGGAGCTCATGATTCCGCCTTGCTTCTGCGTGATGCATTGAGATTGAAACTCCGCGCCACAGCTGGACCCTTTCGTTCTTTTGGAAATATATCAGTTGAGCCAAGAGCATATCAGCTCGTGCCTCTTTTGATGGCGCTTAAATTACAGCCCGTAAGACTTCTTATTGCCGACGATGTGGGAATCGGCAAAACCATCGAGGCTGGTCTCATAATTCGTGAACTCATAGATAGAGGCGAGATATCGAGATTTTCAGTGCTTTGTCCTCCACATCTCGTCGATCAATGGGTACAAGAATTACAGGAGCGTTTTCACCTATCTGCAGTAGCAGTAACATCGACTTCAGTTTCGAAGCTAGAAAGAGAAACTCCGCCAGGCCAATCCCTTTTTGTTCACTATAAAGCTCATGTTATCAGCCTCGATTTTATCAAAAGCGACAGACATAAGGATCAATTCCTCGCTAATGTGCCAGAGATGATAATCATAGACGAGGCGCACACCTGCACAATCGGCACGAAGAGAGCGCAAAAGCGATGGAAATTGGTTCAAGAGCTTGCAAAAAATCCCGAGCGTCACCTCCTCTTGCTTACGGCGACTCCTCATTCGGGCGATACCAATGCCTTTCGAAATCTCCTTTCTTTGCTTGATCAGCGTTTTGGAGAGTTTGACGATGAGTCCTTTCGAAGCAACGAATATTTATCTAAAAGACTGGCCGACCACTTCGTACAGCGAAGACGTATCGATATCTGCGACGAATGGAGAGATCCATCCATATTTCCTACTCGAAAATCGCGCGAAGCAACCTATAAACTATCAGGACAATGGGCATCATTTTTTCGGGAGGTTCGGGACTATTGCACGGAAATGGCAACGAAAGCAGAAAGAGCGCAAGATGATATAAAAAGCGTTTTCAACTGGTATGCAATCTTAGCATTGCTGCGATGCATTTCTTCTTCACCTGCCGCGGCCATAAGCGCGCTCAGCAAGCCCTTTGTAGAGAAAGACGAGGACTTCTTATCTCTTATCGAAGCTAGCGGGCTCGATGATTTCGATGAATCCGATGAAATGATAACCGATACCGAACCAGCAACCGCGCTAAAGGAAGACCCCAAGCGTGTGCGCCTCATAAAAGAGGCAATCGAACTAAGAGGTATTAAAGGAGATCCAAAACTGGAATGTCTTAGCAGCCAGGTAAGAGCGCTATTAGGGGACGGTTTTATTCCTATCGTATTCTGTCGCTATATCAGTACCGCGCACTATGTAGCTGAGCATCTCAAAGATCAGTTTCCAGAATTCTCTATAGATGCGATCACTGGCGAATATACTCCTGAAGAGCGAAAAGAGCGCATCCTCCAACTGCAGGAAGCAGAAAAGAGAATTCTCGTGGCCACCGATTGCCTTTCCGAAGGCATCAATCTCCAAGAAGGATTCGATGCGGTGATTCACTACGATCTCGCATGGAATCCCACGCGCCACGAACAGCGCGAAGGCAGGGTGGACCGATTTGGCCAAAAGAGCAGGGAAGTCCGATGCATAATAATATATGGCCAAGACAATCCTGTTGATGGTTTTATTCTCAATGTCATTCTGAAAAAGGCGCAGAGAATAAAAGATGATACAGGCGTCATCGTTCCCTTGCCGGAAGACAAAGACCGCATCAGCATTGCGCTAATAAAATCTACGCTTTTGCGTAGTCGTTCCTCTGACATGCAATTGGAATTCGATTTCGATGAATTGCTCGGGCCAATAGAAACGGCATGGTCAAATGCCGAGGAAAATGCAAAAGTCAATCGCAGCCGTTTTGCTCAACATCGCATAAAGCCCGAGGAAGTCTGGCCAGAATGGAAAAAGCAATCCGAGCATCTTGGCAATGCAGAAGATTCCAAGCGCTTTGTACAAACCGCGTTAAAGCGCGCAGGTAGCCCGCTTGAGTCTCTAACCAAAGGTGCATGGAAATTCAGCCCACAATACCTGCCGCCTTCATTGCGGGAACGTTTTATTGCTCATGGGTTTGCTGAGAGCATCGCAATAAGTTTTACATTTCCATCTGCTCCCCAAGCGCGATATATCCATCGAAGCAACCCTATAATATCTCTCATTGCGGATGCTGTGTTGGAGAGTGCACTAGACGAATCTGCACTATCGGATCTCCCAGCGCCTTTGGCTTCGCGAGCTTCCGCGTTCGAGACAACTTCGGTTAGTAAACTTACACGCATATATCTTATTAGATTGCGCCATCAACTCACCTTTCAGAGGCAAATTATCAGACGCCAGCTATTGGCGGAGGAATCTATTGCCATTGGTGTAGAGGGAGTAACAAATCCACGCCTCATCGAGGGAGAGGCTGCGGAGGTTTTGCTGGAAGCACATCCCTCGGGAAACCTTTCTCGCGATGCCATGGTGCGAACATTGATTGAGGCGCGCACATGGTACCTGGACAATCGCTCGATATTTGAGGATCTGGCAAAAAGCCGTGCTGAAATCCTGCTTACTGACCATCGCCGCGTCCGCGATGCATCGATTGCCCAAGGCAGCTATGCGGTCAAACCCTGTCTGCCTGTCGACCTTGTAGGCATGTATGTGCTGCTTCCCAAGGGGTTCTGAGGCTCTATATGAATAGATCGATGCAAGCCAGCTTTGGTTTCGATACTGTGCAGCTAGAAGGCTCTCTCTTCGTTGCAGATCAACTGGAAAAAGCTATGCGAGGCGATGCTGCGTATCAAAAGCCAGAAGACTACAACATTCCAATGGGTCTAAGACTCACCGATGAACAGGGTCGAGCATTTCAGACAGCAATAGCGCAGTGGAAGCATTTCATGGCTCCGGATTCTGCAATAGCAGGAAACATAGACCAGAGAACCGAAGCTTTTGTAATAGGCCTTTTTCGAGATGCCCTCGGCTATATTGCGCTTCATCGTTGTGAGCCACCTCAGATTGGGGAAAGCCGCTATCCCATTGGTTTTATGGCATGCGATGCCGTACCGCTTATCATCGCACCTAAAGCGCTCAGTCTCGACACACCTGATTCTCGTTTTGTAATCGAGAATTCGGGCAGGAGAAAGAACAGCGCAACGCAGCTAGCTCAGGAATACCTCAATGCCCGGGGCTCTGGTTGGGCGATCGTCTCAAATGGAGCGCTATTGAGGCTTTTACGGGCTTCGCCTTCTCTGGTACGACCTTCTTGGCTCGAGTTCGATCTCGAGACGATTTTCGAAGAATCACGCTATGCCGATTTTTGTGTTCTCTATAGAATCATGCATGCTTCGAGAGCAGCCGAAATATGGGAGGCCTGGAGAACCGAGGGAATCGAACAGGGAGTGCGAGTGCGAGAAGGGCTGCGCACTGGAGTCACACAAGCCCTGGTTGACTTAGGGAGCGGTTTTCTTTCCTACGATAGCGAAGGCAACCAACAGCTCCGCGAAGCCCTTTACAATGGTTCACTTACTAAGGAAGAGTATTTTAAGGAATTGCTTCGCCTAATATATCGCTTCCTTTTTCTTTTCACCACTGAAGAGCGAGGAATACTGCACGCTTCTAGCAAAAACGAGAAGATCATAGAAAAAGATTTCTATGTGCGCGGCTATTCGCTCTCACGGCTCAAGGATAAGGCGATTCAACGCAGTGGCTGGAATGTATATCCCGATTTATGGGAGGGCTGCAAAACAATTTTCCGCTGTCTCGATAGGAGTGAGCCTGCCCTCGATCTTCCCGCTCTCGGAGGTCTTTTTAACCAAAGCCAATGCCCGCATCTAGACCGTGCCCAGCTGTCCAATCGGAATCTGCTTTCTGCAATGCTCAATCTTCGTTGGGCTGTTGCTGGAAATTCGAGGTTGCCAGTCGATTATAAGAACATTGGGCCGGAAGAGCTAGGCTCAGTATACGAAAGTCTTCTCGAACTAGTGCCGGACATCGACTTTGCCTCCAGAAGTTTTTCTTTTGTTGGAATCGATAGAGAAGGAGCGCCTGCTGGCAATGTTCGCAAAACTACAGGCAGCTACTATACGCCCGAACCTCTTGTGCAAGAATTGCTCAAAACTGCCCTCGATCCTGTAATAGATGAATTACTGAAAGGCTGGTCAAATGGCCTAGTTTCGTCAACAGAGGCTGAAAAATCCCTCCTCGGCCTTAAAGTTTGTGATCCGGCTTGTGGGTCAGGTCATTTTCTTCTTGGTGCAGGAAGGAGAATTGCTGAAAAGTTGGCCTTAGTCAGGAGCCTTGATGGATCTGTGTTGCCAGCAGACTATCGCTCTGCTTTGCGCGAGGTGATTGGCCACTGCCTCTATGGTGTAGATGTCAACCCTATGGCTGTGGAACTTGCAAAAACTGCACTCTGGCTTGAAGGGCACGAGCCTGGCAAACCATTGTCTTTTTTGGATCACCATATTCGCTGCGGGAATTCGCTTATCGGCGTATTCGATGTAGACGTACTAGCTAAAGGAATACCTGACGAAGCTTATACGCCACTCTCGGGCGATGATATCGCATGTGCAAAAGCCCAGAAAAAAGCGAACTTATCGGAACGCCAGCAAGGGTGCGATAGTCTCTCCATGCTCTTTGAAGAACCTGTCGAGCAGGCCGAAAAAGTCTTAGTGCGTTTTCATCAGAATCTCGAAACTCTGGATGAAGTAGATCTAGCTGCTGTGGAACGCAAGCGGAAGCTCTATGCCGAGCTTGCAACAAGCCCCGAATATCAGTGCATCAAAGAAGCAAGCGACCTTTGGACAGGAGCATTCTTTGCTCCAAAAAAGCAAGGAAAGCCTGCAATCCTTACAGGCGATGTCTGGAGGGCTCTGGCAGGAGCGCCGGAACCTGAATTCTCCGAAGGTGTGCTAGCGCTGGCGCAACAGCTTTCGGCTCAGCATCATTTCTTCCATTGGAAGCTAGAATTCCCCGAGGTCTTTGCAAAAGGCGGCTTCGACTGCGTGCTCGGGAATCCACCATGGGATCGCATCAAATTGCAGGAAATCGAATTTTTTGCTGCACGGGATCCAGCGATAGCCAGGGCACGAAATGCTGCAGAGCGCACTCACATGATCGAGAATTTGCAGCATGGCGATTATGCTGACAAGGCACTCTATAATGAATTCATTTCAGCGAGAAGAAATGCCGAAGCATCGAGCCTATTCGTCCACACTAGCGCCGATTCGGGTGGCCGCTATCCGCTTTCTGGCGTGGGCGATGTGAATCTCTATGCGCTATTTGCGGAATTATTCCTAAATCTGCGTGAGCCAAAGAATGGACGCGCAGGTCTGATTGTACCTTCTGGCATCGCAACCGATGATTCGACCAAGGACTTCTTTGGAGCAATTTCCCGAAAAGGGCTATTAGTGTCCTTGTACGATTTCGAGAATAGATTGCGCATTTTCCCTGATATCGATAGCAGAATAAAATTTTGCCTCCTCACGATGGGAGCAGCTCTTATAGCGGATTTTGGGTTTTTTCTGACCAGCCTAGAGCAGCTTGGCGATGGGCGGCGCCATTTTAGCCTGAGTCCAGAGGACTTCGAACTCCTCAATCCCAATACTTACACATGTCCAGTATTCCGCTCCCAGAAAGATGCAGAGCTAGTGCGCACGATATATCAGAGAGTTCCAGTTT
>Ga0208041_1000707_pt1 | contig 28056 bp, 18 predicted proteins | sample AD_SCU002_MetaG_FD_184453 | JGI IMG/M metagenome (GOLD analysis project Ga0208041, IMG submission 184453) | Active sludge microbial communities of municipal wastewater-treating anaerobic digesters from China - AD_SCU002_MetaG (SPAdes) (version 2) | ecosystem: Engineered > Bioreactor > Anaerobic...
GGATCAGCAACCAGCACAACCCAATGGAGCCAGCCAGCCAGGCCCAGATCCTATGTTTTTGGTTAACCATAGATTTTATCCTCACAGGGCATTAACCCCTTTATATTATTAAGAATCAACAATATTAGCATATATAACTGAACCAGCCAAATTTCTGCCCCATTTGGATATTAGACACATAAAACCCCAGCCAGGGTGGCCTGACCCTATCAATATCCAAAGATCTCCGTAAGACTGAGTTCCCTGACCTGACCGAACCCCTTCAGCCATTCCTGATCCATATCTGCTTTCTTGCCCATGATCAGTAAAGTGAAATGTTTATTACTGATATGTTCATTGAAAAACTCTGAAAAGGACTCAAGGGTTATATGCTTCATCATCTCGTAGACATCTTTGCGGATATCCCTGTCAATTCCTTGATCCAGGTAGCGTTGGTATGTCCAGAATACATCGGATTTGATGATGCGCTCGGTTTCGATCTTTTTCTGTATGCCTTCCTTGGCCAGTTCAAACTGCCGCTCAGCCCTGGGCATGTCATTCATCAACCCCATCATGGCACCGATGGCCGTTGCCATCTTGTCTGGCTGTGTTCCGACGAAGGCATAGAGGTAGTTTGCTTCATCAGCGCGGGAAGGGATGGCGAAGGAGGAAAAGGCCGAATATGCCAACCCTTTGCTCTCCCTGATCTCCTGGAAGACAATGGAGGAGAGGCCACTGCCAAAGTACTCCCCGAACAGCGTGGCTGGTGGGATCAGATGCTCCTCAAACTGGCTTCCCTTGGAAAGGAGAATGATATTGGCCTGTACCATGTCATAATCTACCAGTAAAACCTGATTCTGATCCGTGGGCTGCTGGTGGAAATCCATGCGTGCAGGCACCGGCTTCAGCGGCAGAGAGGGCTTATGATACTTATCAAGCAACGATTCTAAACTGGAAGGGGCAGAGCTTCCGTAGTAGAAGATCTTATGCTGATAGGAAGTCATACCCTTGATCAGGTTTGTCAGTTCAAGCGGGTTGATGTTCCGCAGCTCTGTTTCCGGGATGATATGGGTAAACGGATTGGCGTGACCGTATTTTCCGTAATTGAACATCGCCCGCCAGAGGATGGTATTCTTATTAGCTTTTGCATTGGTACGGTCTTTCTGGATTCCGTCTACCAGGTTCTTATAAGCCAAGGCATCCGGCTGGACCTGAGTCAGTATATGTTCCAATAATTCTATCCCCTTTTCCAGGCTTTTCTCCAAACCGGATATCGTGACATAGCAACGGTCGTCACCGCTGCGTACGCTGAAACTGAGACCATGCCTGTACAATTCCTGCTGAAACTGCGCTGCGGTGAATTGATCTGTACCTAAGAAGGGGAGATAATCAATGGCCAGGGCCAGCTTAGGATCATGGTTGCGCCCCATGTCAATGATGTAATTCAAGCTAAAGAGTTCATTGGCCTTGTTCTGAATATAGGATAGCTCTATGCCTGGCTTCCAGGATTTTTGCTTGATCTCCTGCTGAAAATCCACGAACACAGGATCCAGCTTTCCGGAAGGCATTTCAAGAAAGGCCTGCTGAAACTCAGACTGTTTCTCCCTGTTAATCTCGATGGCAGTTATAGAAGGCTTATCTACCTTGATGATGCCCTGGGGTTCTCCCTGCCGCTTGTAGACAACGACATAATTGTCCTTGAAATTTGAACGGGCATAGTCTATGAGTTGCTGCTTGGTGATTTTTTCAAGCTCATCTATGAATGCCAGCTTTTCCTGATAAGGTACCGATTTGAAGAAAGCATCCAGGTATTTATTGGCCCTGGAATAGTTGCGCTCCAGTTGACGGATCTCACTCAACCTCATGTCGTTGATGATGGCCTGAAGTAGCCATTCTTCAAATTCCCCCTTTTTGATTTTCTCTATTTCGGTGAGCAGCAGGTCTCTGACCTCCTCGAGTTTCTGGCCCTGTCTGGGCATGCCACTGAGAACCAGCATCCCATAATCTTTTAAGAAATAGGAATAGCTGCCGGCACGTAGTACCTTTTGCTGCTGGTTCAGGTTCAGGTCGATCAGGCCAGCCTTCTGGTTGCTCAGGATAGCGTCGATCAGGGTAACAAACCTGTGATCTGCACTATTGTCTCCCTGGAAACGGAATGCCAGGCTAATGTTCTCAGCATCAGGACCTGTTACCTCTTTAATGATGGGACTGGTAATGGGATTCTCGGGCTCATAGCTGATCTTCGGCAAGGTGCTTGGCTTCATTTTCCCAAAGTAACGGTCGATGATCTGAATGTACCGCTCAAAATCGATATCACCCGAAATGGAGATGGCCATGTTGTTTGGCTGATAATAGGTTTCAGCGAAACGGTAAATATTCACCATCGATGGGTTTTTGAGATGTTCCGGCAATCCAATGACAGACCGTCCATAGGGATGGTTCTGGAACAAGGCTCCCATCATGGCGCTGTTGGCCCTGCGACGATCCTGGTCCTGGTACATATTGAACTCCTCGTAAACTGTCTCCAGCTCAGTATGGAACAGACGGAGCACAATGTTCTGAAAACGCTCACTCTCGAGCATGACCCACCGTTCAAACTCGTTAGAAGGAATATCGTTGATGTATACGGTATAGTCAAGGGATGTCCCGGCATTGGTATTCTTGGCTCCCAGTGACGAGATCATTTTGTCGTACTCATTCGGAATCGCGAATTGGGCAGCCAGAACCGACAGGCTGTCAATGCGGTGGTAAATCTCCCGTTTCTGTCCCGGGTCTGTCGTCCTGCGATGGATTTCAAACAAATCAGAAATCTGATCCAGCAACACTTTTTCACTTTCCCAGTTACTTGTGCCAATCTTATTGGTCCCCTTAAACATCATATGCTCAAAATAATGAGCCAGACCTGTCGTCTCCACCGGATCATGTGCCGAACCGGCCCGCACGCCAATAAGGGTTTGAACACGGGGCTCATCAGGGTGATAGGTCAGAAACACTTTCAATCCATTCTGCAAGGTATAAATCCTGGCCTGCAAGGGATCGTTTGTAATGGTTTCATACGCATAACCATTTTTATCTTTCTGTGAACTGACTTTGTATTTGGTTGATTGTGAAAATAATCCGCTCGTTACCATAGCGGAAACGATCAGGATCAGGGATGTGCGTCTTAGCATAATATTATGATTGTTTAGATAGTATAAAACAGTCAATGTCAGTCGTATTATGAGCGACTAAAGGTAAGGCAAATTCGAATGTCAAAAGGCTGTGAATTGATGAGGGAAATAGGCTGCCTTGAGCTGTGTCATTTCGTCCTGACTGATTCCCGCAGGCACAAATCCTGCAGCCTTGCATTGTAGCCAGATGCGTGCTGCTTTGGCAACGATGTCAAGTCGGTCAAAAGCCTCCTGAATATTTGGTCCGCTGGCCAATGCGCCATGTTTGGGCCAGATACATACCTTGTGTTTCATCATGGCTCTTGCTGTTGTTTCTGCCAATGCCATGGATCCCGGAATGCCAAAGTCAGGATATGCAATCCCTTCCGGAAGAAAGAACAAAGTCTCGGCATGCATCCGCAATAGAATGTCGTTCATGCCCTGCTCTTCGCGTATATCAGGATGATGGCTCATGGCAATCAACTCGGTTACATGTGCATGCAGCAGAGCAGTTTCTTCAGGATGGTTTGCATAAAGCATCTGATGCACCAGCAGATGTGTCAGAAGTTCACTGCTTGGCTCCTGTCCGGGTAATCCGTAAAGCATGGCCTCTTGTTGCCCGGCGTGAAAGGATAATACCACTATACCTCTTTCAGGATGCCTGATCATATCTCTCATTCTGGCTCCTGCGGCCGTGATGAGCAGCGAGGTGCCTTCTTCAACCTGTGGTTTAACAGGCAGGATGAAGCGGCGTGGACCAGGTAGCGATGGGACTTCTGAGAGCCTGACCGACAGGTTTCCGGCATTGCGCTCCGCCCAACCCCGCTCACAGAGCAACCCTGCTGTAATGCTTAAATCATGAAAGAGTTTAGATAGAAACGACATGCTCAATGTTGTTGTAGATGGCTGTCAATGAAAGCCTTCAGGTACGTGAAGCTAAGTTAAGAAATGTAAGCGCAAATAGAGCGTTGCTGCCAGTGGAGATGGCAAAAAAAAAGCCTTGCGAAAACAAGGCTCTTTTTTGGAAATGATTGGTAATGTTTTGCTTAGGCAAGCTTGACATTGACAGCGTTCAGACCTTTTCTTCCTTCCTGAAGATCGTAGGTCACATCATCATCTTCCTTGATTTCATCAATCAGACCAGAGACGTGTACAAAGTACTCTTTCCCTGAATCTTCATCCTTAATGAAGCCATAGCCTTTGGCATCGTTAAAGAACTTAACTTTTCCTTTGTTCATGGTAATAAAAAATTTTGCCAAATATAAACAATCTTAAACAGTTAAAGCAAGTTTTTCCGCGAGAACTGCCCTGATGGCCTTTTCGTGGGACAGTTACGAGGCGGAATCAGCTTTCCTGGGGGGCTTTTCGTATCTTTGCGGGCTCAAAAATGCTATCAATATGATGTTTAGAACGCATACCTGCGGTGAATTAGACCTGTCGTTTATTGGACAGAATGTCAAGCTGGCAGGCTGGCTACAACGATCCCGTGATCTGGGAGGGATGACATTTATCGATCTCAGGGATCGTTACGGCATCACACAACTGGTCTTCAATATGGAGACGCGCCCGGATCTCTGCCAGCAGGCCAGAACCCTGGGCCGTGAATTTGTCCTGCAGGTGGAAGGTCAGGTGGCAGAACGTAGCAATAAGAACCTGAAGATACCTACCGGTGAGATTGAGATTCTGGTTGAGAAGCTGGATGTGTTGAATACCAGCCAGGTTCCTCCGTTTACTATCGAAAATGAGACGGATGGAGGAGATGAGTTGAGAATGCGCTACCGTTACCTGGACCTTCGCCGGCCTGTAGTTAGGCAGAATATCATGCTGCGGCACCAGATGGCTATCGCTGCGAGAAATTATCTGAATGAACAGGGCTTCATCGAAGTGGAAACGCCTGTACTTATCAAATCCACACCGGAGGGCGCCCGGGATTTCGTCGTCCCTTCCCGCATGAATCCGGGTGAATTCTACGCCTTGCCGCAGTCTCCCCAGACATTCAAGCAGTTGCTTATGGTCGCAGGGCTGGATAAATACTTCCAGATCGTCAAGTGTTTCAGGGATGAGGACTTACGTGCTGACCGGCAGCCGGAATTTACCCAGATCGATTGCGAAATGGCCTTCGTGACCCAGGAAGATGTTCTGAATACCTTCGAAGGCCTTGCTGTTCACCTGTTTCAAAAGATAAAGGGCGTCAAGCCCGATAAATTCCCCCGCCTTCCATACCAGGATGCCATGCGTCTCTATGGAAGCGATAAACCTGATATCCGTTTTGGGATGACTTTTGTTGAATTAGATGATATGGCGCGCGGCAAAGGCTTTCCAGTATTTGAGGAGGCAGGACTGATCGTGGGCATCACCGCAAAGGGATGCGCTGAATATACCCGCAAGCAGCTGGATGAATTGACGGACTTCGTCCGTAAGCCACAGATCGGCGCAAAGGGCCTGGTATATGTCCGTTACAATACGGATGGCACATTGAAATCCTCTGTTGATAAGTTCTTTGATCATAATGAACTTGAGGCCTGGGCCAAGGTGATGCAGGCAGAGCCGGGCGACCTTATGCTCATACTGGCCGGTGAGCCGCCTAAGACGCGTAAAGCATTGGGTGAGCTTCGCCTTGAAATGGCCAGCCGGCTAGGACTGCGTGACCGGAACACCTTTGCACCGCTATGGGTCATCGATTTTCCCCTGCTGGAATGGGATGAAGAAACAGGGCGCTTCTATGCGATGCATCACCCTTTTACATCTCCCAGGCCGGAGGATATACCCTTGCTTGATACAGATCCGGGATCTGTCAGGGCTAATGCCTATGACCTTGTTATCAATGGCGTGGAAATAGGTGGGGGATCTATCCGTATTCATAACAGGGCTTTGCAGAAACAGATGTTCTCCATTTTAGGCTTCACCGACCAGGAAGCCCAGGATCAGTTTGGCTTTCTGATGAATGCGTTTGAATATGGGGCGCCACCTCATGGGGGTGTCGCCTTCGGTTTCGACCGCTGGTGCGCTTTGTTTGGGGGCGCCGACTCCATTCGCGATTTTATCGCGTTTCCGAAAAATAATGCAGGCAGGGATGTTATGATCGATAGCCCCTGCACGATCTCGCCTGCGCAACTGGAAGAGTTGCATATTCAAATAAGAAAAGGATGAGGCATCCTCTCCCAATCGAAATCATGGCGCCGGTAGGCTCCTATGAATCGCTCATGGCAGCAGTTCAGGGCGGAGCCGGATCTGTGTATTTTGGTGTGGGTCAGTTGAATATGCGCTCACGTTCAGCCAGTAATTTTGCAATTGAAGATCTTCCTGAAATCAGCCGTATCTGCCGTAAGCATGGCCTGCGCTCCTACCTGACCTTGAATACCGTGGTATTCGATCATGAGCATGCTGAAGCCAGGTCAATCATCGATGCTGTGAAGGAAAATGAAATCAGCGCCATCATCGCCACAGATCCATCCGTTATTCAGTATGCCCGTTCACAAGATGTGGAGGTGCATATGTCAACCCAGGCAAACATCACCAATATTGAAGCGGTACGCTTCTGGTCCCATTTTGCAGATGTAATGGTGACCGCCAGGGAGCTCAGCCTGGATCAGGTTGCCGGTATTACACGTCAGATACGAGAACAGCATATTACTGGCCCTTCCGGTAAACTGGTGCAAATCGAGATTTTTGTTCACGGTGCCTTGTGCATGGCAGTATCAGGGAAATGCTATCTGAGCCTTGATTTGTTCAATTTCTCCGGCAACCGGGGCGCGTGCCTGCAACCCTGCCGCAGGCCTTATATTGTGACCGACCGCGACAAAGAAGTTGAATTGGCGGTCGAACATGAATATATCATGTCACCCAAGGATCTGTGTACCATTGGAATACTTGATAAGATCCTGGAAGCTGGCGTAACCGTGCTGAAAATCGAAGGAAGGGGCCGTCCGGCAGATTACGTAAAATTGGTCACCGGGGTTTACCGGGAGGCTGTGGAAGCTATACTGGCCGGTACTTATACTCCGGAACAAGTCATTGAATGGGAAAACCGCCTGAAAACAGTATATAACCGCGGTTTTTGGGAAGGCTATTATCTCGGTCGTAAAATGGGCGAATGGGCCGGCCAGTATGGTTCGGTTGCCACAACCAGGAAAGTGTATGCTGGTAAAGTGACCAATTTCTATAAGAAGAATAGCGTTGCTGAAATTACCCTGGAATCCACCGGACTGGATACAGGAGATGTGATCGCGGTGATCGGCCCATCAACCGGGGTGCATGAACAGGAAGTGCAGGAAATAAGGGTTGATGAGGTGCAGGTCCTGAAGGCAGAAAAAGGAGATGTCTGTTCAATCCCGGTCACGACGGTCGTGCGCAGATCAGATAAAGTATATAAAGTAGTGGACGCCAGTCAGATAAAGGAGTCGTATTATCCAAAAGAGGAAACCACGAAACTGGGACTGTCGAATTATCACACGCATACGCTGTTTTGTGATGGGAAGGGCAGCGTTGATGACCATGTTAATCATGTCATCACCCTGGGCTTTTCTGCAATAGGATTCTCGTCCCATGGTCCCCTGCCATTCCCGAATGAGTTTGCGCTCCAGGACGAGGATGTGGAAACCTATATCCGCGAAGTGAGAAAAGCGGCCAAGAAATACAGCGAGAAAATAGATGTGTTTCTGGGAATGGAACTGGATTATATCCCGGGTGTGACAAAGGATTTTACTTCGTCGAATGAGGAATATGGCCTGGATTACATCATCGGTGGTGTTCACCTAGTACGTATACCAGATACAGGGGAACTATGGTTTATCGATGGACCCCACCGCGCATCTTATGATGACGGCTTACAGAAGTATTTTGGCGGAAATATCCGTAGAGCAGTGACAGCTTATTATGAACAAGTCTATGAAATGCTGGACTGTCAGAAAATGGATATCATCGCGCATGCGGATAAAATCAAGATGCACAATGCCAACCGGTTCTTTCGACAGGATGAACCATGGTACAGGGATCTTGCCCTGGCGATGCTTGATCGTATCAAAAAGGCCGGTGTGATCATGGAAATCAACACCCGTGGGTTATATAAGCAGCGCAGCGATGAGTTGTTTCCCGCCCCCTGGTTGATCCGTGAAGCAGCAAAAAAAGAAATCCCGGTCTTGCTAAGTGCAGATGCACACAGTCCGGGAGAACATAACCTGTTTTTCAGGGAAGCCCTGGCCGCTATTTCAGAGGCTGGGTATAAGGCTGTTATGCGGCGGGAAGATCAAATCTGGAAGCCCACACCTGTCAGCGGGATCCATTGGCCGCAGTAAGGATCATGCTAATCCACGAATGGCGAATGTAGCAGCAAGAATAACGCCCATCGCCAATGCATAGATGATCCACAACATGTTTTTTTCAAGTACTTTTTTCATTTCTCCATGCATTATTATTTTGCAAAATAACGACGGCAAAGGCCGTTTTGTCAAACCGGAAACATTGATTTAACAATACTTTAACAGATTTAAAAAGGCATAATATTGAGGCGATAGCGTTATTTCGCCGGACCGAAAATCATATACCTGTGTTCCAGGCCAGCCTCGAGAAAGGCGTCACCTTCTACCCGGAATCCATGACGTTCATAAAACCGAACCGCATCTGCCTGAGCGTGCAGGTATATCCTGTGATGCATTCCTTTTGTGTCTGACATCACCTCCATGAGGAGGATAGCCCCTAAACCCCTGTTGCGATGACCCTGTAAAACGGCGAAACGCTCGAGTTTAATACCCTTCTTTGTTTCTCTCCAGCGGGCTGTGCCCAGGACGGATTCATCCTCCATCAACAGATAATGCATGGCTTCCTCATCATGACCGTCTATTTCAAGATCCGGATCGACACCCTGCTCATTGACAAATACGGTGAGGCGAACAGCAAAGGCTTTCTCTATCAGTGTTTTATTGTCAAAATTAAAACGCAGAACCTGGATCATAAAATATGTTTTAGATAAAGATACATCTTCGTTTGGATTGCAGCACAATGATTAGGCCCCCAATCTTTTGGTTTACCCGGAATCATTTTGAAATTGATGGAAATGAAAAGGGCTGCAGATGAAGCTACAGCCCTTTCCTTACATTTCAGCATGGGGTTTATTCAACCCTGTTGAATTTACGCACAACCGTGTCTCCGTTCTGATGATAAATACGGAGCGTATAGTAGCCCGAGGTCAGGCGGTCTGTTGGAATGGAAATGGATTGTGCCCCCGGATCCATCTGGTTGCTGGTTTCGTAAACCTTACGTCCACTCAGATCCATGACCTGTAATGTGATCCTTCCAGCCTCCATGACTTCCATATCAATGAATGCTTCAGTGGAGGAAGGATTGGGATACACCTGTCCAACCTGTCCCAAGGGTTTGGCAGGTGTATTGGAAACGTTTGCCGTTTTAGCAACCGGAATCACAACAGCCTGAATAATTGTGTCGACGCAGGAGAAGGCAGGATTCATACATCCAATGGCCAGTCTGACATTGTACGTTCCGGGTGCATTGTAAGCATGCACAGGATTTTTAAGGTTCGATCCGGTACCGTCGCCAAAACTCCAATGCGTATAATGGATGGCAGGCGTACTCATGTCGGTGAAATGAACGGCGCCGGTTACAGGATGTATGGCATATGAGAAGTTGGCTTGGCAGCTGGTCGGCGGAGGTGCTACAACGCTGTCAATCAATACATTCATACAGAATGTGTCGGTGCAAATACCCAGGGAATCACTAATGGTCAGGCATACATTATAGAGTCCGGGAGCTGTGTAAACATGCAGGGGATGGCGTACCTGCGAGGTGGTTCCGTCTCCAAAATTCCAGTTGTGCTGCACCTTGAAAGGCGTCGATTTCGAAACAAACTTAACCTGGTAAGGAATTGCAGGATGTTTCTTTGTCAGGAATGAAGCCTGGCATGGGGCAGGGGGTGGGGGCGCTATGGTATCTACAAGGATGGTATGGCAAATGGTGTCACCACAGAGGCCATTAGCAGTCTGGATCATCAGACATACAGTGTAAGAACCGGGGGCTGTATATTGGTGAATGGGATGTTTAAGGTTGGAGGTACTGCCATCACCAAAATCCCAGCTATGCGCCGCTGATAAGGGAACGGATTTGGAGATGAACTTCACTTTCAATGGCATCTGCGGATATTGCCGTGTGGTGAATTGTGCATGACAATTTCCCGGAGGAGGTGGTGGCATCAGGTTATGACAGATACTGAAATTCACCGTATCCATCCCCGCAACAGCCGGTATTGTAACCGCATGCACTGTCTGATTGCAATCCTTGGTGGAAACAGTAAAACTGGCCGGAGAGCCCGGATGCAGTGGTATGTTTCTGAAATAATAGCCGTTGTGATTGGTTTTCACGATTTGAGAGAACACCATCCCGTTGGGGCAATTGCCAGTGGCGGAGTCACCCTGTATCAGTACAGCGTGGAATGGAACAGGGGCGCCGGTGGAATCATTGGTGATCCGGCCGGTTATTTTCAGCAGACTGGGTTGGGCCAGACCCGCCAGAACAAAGACAACCAGCGTTAGTGACAGGAGTGTTCTTTTCATTGTTGTTTGATTTGAGGTTATTAAAGTCGGTTTTACATCTTAGACAAGCGAGAAGGGCTCAGGTTGCCCCCAGTAAAAAAATTTCTTCATGGCATCCGTATTAACTTGCGGCTTAATCTTTGTCCTTGCCCCCATCCCAGGGTCAGAATGTAGGTACCTGGCCTAAGCAGATCCAAAGAAATATGGTGTTGATGTGATCCTCCGGGATGATCCAGGAATACAGGTAAAATGAGCCGGCCATGGATGTCTGTCAATGATCCCTTTATGCCCGTTCTTTCAGCCACATCGATATACAGGTACAGTGTTTCCTGCGCGGGATTGGGAAACAGCCGGATTACATCATCCATAACCGGAGTCGATGCCGGAATTCCCAGAACCAACATGGGCTGTACTTCCATATTCACCTGGTTGGCTACCGGTTGTGAAGCATTCAGGACAACACCTACAGCCTGGGAGGGAATGCCCGGGACCTCTGCATGCACGTTATAATGTCCCAGCTTTATGCCTGAAAACTGATAACTCCCATCCGGAAGGCTCCAGGTTGCTGCCAGCGGCTGCCCACCCTGACCCAGTAACAGCACTTCAACATCAGGTGCCGGTCCGCCACCACTTGCATTGCTGAAAGTGATATTCCCACTTACCTGTCCCGGGCCGGTTTGGATCACCGGATAGGGCTTTAATATAATATTGGCATTGAAGGTATTTGATGATAAATTGATTTCATCAGCAGACACCCATCTGGCTTCAGAAGGGTAATAGGTTGGAAGGTATTGTCCGGACAAGGCAGTGCCTGGCTTGATCTTGGCGAGAAGGATATACTTCCCCCCGATCAATTGATAAAAATAGTATACCCCAAGTGAATCTGTCGAAGTGGTCTGCACATGATAGTATTTCCCTTCCAGTTTTCTGAACAGCATGACTTCTGCTTCATCTGCCGGGAAAAAACCGGTGAAAACCTGACCTGCCAGGTGAAACCTGCCCGGTGAACTGACCTGAACTGTCTGGCAATTTGTATCGCTACATCCTGGACCCAGGATGCGCAAACATACCTGGTAGGTTCCGGTATCATCATAAATATGCATGGTATTTGGCCCACTGGCCTGGGTACCATCACCAAAGTCCCAGAGATATTGTGTTATCTGTCCTGTCGCCTGTTGCTGGAAATGCCACTTCATGGGGTTGGCAAGATTCGCCCAGGCATTAAACCCGGCCTGGCAGGGAGCAGGAGGGAGTCCAACGACAATGGTATCAATGTATGTATCCAGGCAATTAAGACCTGCGCTGGTATGCGAAACGGTTAATGTTACAACATAGGTACCTGCTTGTGAATAGTTGTATACAGGTTCCGGTTGATGGGAAAAGTTGCCATCTCCAAACTCCCAGAACGTCGTATTGAACTCACCAACCGAAAAATTCCTAAACGTAGTTCGCAATGGATTTGGATGAAGCGAATGGGCCGAAAACCAGGCATGACAACCGCTTAACCCGCCACAGACCTGAAAATTGGCAACGTAATGTTGTTGTGTGACGGAAAAGTTCTGCTGCTGAGGCACCATGTTGCAATCGAAAGTCATCACCATCATTGTCAACTGGGGGCCGGGAGGAACAAAAAAGGTATCGGAAAAGTTACCGGCCGTATCTGTCGTCAACCGTGTGAAGTAGTTGAATCCTTGTCCACCTGTCTCACTCACAACAACAAAAACGGAATAGCCGGACAGAGGAAGGTTTGTTCCTGTCGCAGTCACCTTACCTGAGACGGATAACCCTTGCACACTGCTCCATGCTAACAACATGATGCAGGTAAGTAAAACATGGAAGAGATGAGTATATCTTGATTTCATGATCATTTGAATTGATATAAGACCCCCATTCTCAGGTTCACGGACCAGGGCCTGTGGCCATCCTGCTCATAAATGGGATTCAGATGAAGCCGGATGCCTGGCTCAAGGGAAAAATGGAGATGCCTTGTCATGGGCATGCTGACGCCTGTGTTCAGCAGAAACTGATAACTGGTACGAACCCTGCCGGGGGTCCGGTCCTGAATTCTGACGATGCGATTAGTGCTGACATCAAAATAGGCATCCGGTTCCCTGCTTCCGATCATCAGCGCAGCCAAAAGTCCACCCCTTACATTAAATTGCATAGAAGACTGCAAAGGTGCAGTGTAACTGATCATCAATGGAACCTGGAGGTAGGTATAGGCATTCTTCATCCGGGTATAGTACGTTTGGGTAGCTGTATCATAGACCGCAACTTCGTTGAAGAAATATTGCGGAATTATGGTCTGACTGACAGGATCATAAGTGAATTGTATGGAATCCAGGTCTTTATATTTTCCGAGGTACGCATGATAGTCGATGGTAAAGAGATTGTCGTTGCTGACCTGGCTAAAGCCCAGGCCGGTTTCAATGGCATAGGGGCGCATGCGAAGATGAAGGATGGACTCAAATCCAAGCAGGGTTCTTTCTGCATTGATGCTGGCGCTGTGATAGAGCTCCGGGGTGTAAAACAGACCAACACTCCATTGTGGTTGGAGCCCCTTTTTCTTTTCCAGATCCTTCAGTATTGTATAATCCATATCACGCGGTTGCATGATGACATTCTTTTGTTTTCGAAGGCCCAGAGAACGGATGAAGCTCAAAAACCGCACTGGATCATTGATTTGCAATGCAGATGGTGGTTCGGTGTCCGGTCTGGATGTCTCCGGAAGAACCGACAAGGTTGGCGCATGATCGGAATCAGCAATGATGGCGGGCGATGTGACAGGATTCTGTTTGGAAGACCTGGCAGATAACCGGGGTGTGCTTTCCTTTGGATAAGTTCCGCCTGGCCTCGTGGCTTTTGATTCTTGAACAGATCCTTCCGGACCCATCATGGTAATAGGCGTTTTGTCATCAGATGCAGGTTTTGACGCTGTCTGGATGTAGGACTCAGAACCCGGACTGGCCTGTGGCCGGGTCTTTGTTAATGTTGTTTGTGTTACTGGGTTGATGTCCGTAGTGATGTGCATAGCACCGGATTCATGGGCCGGATTTCTGTGGGCATTAGATGCTGGAATAATGACCACTACTGCCAGCAGGAGTATGGACAGCCAATGCCGGAATCCGGATCCACGACGCATCTGCGCCGTATATCCACGCTGGATGCTGTCCCAGACGGCTGCAGGAGGTTCGGCCTCATACCCCTGCAGTTTTTGCCGGACAAGTTCATCCATATGTTCATCTCGTTTCTTCATCTTCTATATCAGGATAATGAAGGTTTTTTATGTTCTGACAGCATGCGCCTCAGGGCAGCCCTTGCTTTGTGAAGCTGGGATTTGGAGGTGTTCTCCGAAATACCTAAGGCCTCAGCAATATCTTTATGCGAATACGACTCCATTACAAACAGGTTCATGACGATGCGGTAACCGTCCGGCAGTCGCTGGATACATTCCAGGAGCTGATCAGGAGAGATATCTTCCTGCGGATCGATGTCTTCATCTTCATCCGGAAGGGACCAGGCCGCTACCAGGTCCTTATCAGCATCCGTCACTGTGCGGTGCTGCTTTTGATAGTGCGACAAGGCGGTATTCACCATAATGCGGCGGATCCATCCTTCGAAGGACCCCATCCCTCTGTATGTGCCAAGGTTAACGAACACTTTGATAAAGCCTTCCTGTAGAATATCCTGGGCGGTATCCCTGTCGGGCGCATAACGCAGACATACGCCAAACATGCGTCCGGCATAACGGGTGTATAAAGAGAATTGCGCATCACGCGCGCCTTCCAAACACCCTTTTATCAACTGCGCATCCGGGATATTCCGGTCTTTCACATTATTTTAGATAAGGCCTTGAAGCAAAGGTTGCCTGTGAGCATGTAAAATTATTGTGTAAAAATGAGTCTGGTGCTGCCGAGCAGTCTTCCGTCCCTATTATGTATGCGACAAACATACAACCCGGCAGGCAGGCCATTCCTTGGGATTTCTATCAACTGGGTCAAAGGAACATTATTACAGAACAGCCGTTCACCCATCAGGTTATACAGGCATACCGAGGCCTTTTGATGGGATTCCAGGCCTTGGATTTGCAGATATGCTGCGTTTTGTGCCGGATTTGGAAACACCTGAATCTGCAGCCTTTCGGATCTCAGAACAGGATGCGCAGCGGCGGGCAGTGTGTTGATGGCTCCGGGTGTGCCACCATTGACCGGGGATGCCATCCAGCTGGATGCCAAGGCATTGTCCAGGCCAGGACTCTTTAGCTCCAGGGTAGCACCACCCCCATTGGGCGTGGTTGGCCAGGGGGCCTGTGATCCGTAAGTCACATGATCTATTAAAATCCCCTGTGGATTGAAAACGCGAATCAGTTCGCCACCGCTGCTCAACCCAAAGCCGGTATTGCCTATCCTTGGGCTTACCGTTGGGAAGAGTGTGCTGAAAGCAGCTGTATCCCTGCAGATCACGAGGTAACCATAAGGCTGGATCTGGGTGCCCTGTGGAAATGTGAAGATGTGACTGTTGTCTTCGTCCTTGAAAACCCATTGCGAAACATCCAGGACATAGGGCATCGGGTTGTATATCTCCACCCAGTCCTCCGGATCGAAGGAATTGGAGGAATTATAGTTGATCTCATTGATCACAACAGAATCATTCAGGTTTTTAAGACGGAAATGGGCCACTATGGTATCGCCGGTTGTCAGGTTCAGAACGATCTCAGGGGCTGAATCATTTGGCCAGATGAGGTGATGGTTCACCGTCCAGTAATCCAGCTCATGATTCGGACTTGCCGGAAGGGCTTTCAGGCGTATGGGTGTCCCTCCGTAATAGACGCCTTGCCACGTCGGGTCATCCAGGATAAGTGAATTGATCTGAACCATGCCATAGGCGGCAGGCTCGGCTTTGACCCTGACCGGGTAGGGACCGCTCAGGCTGTAGCAGCTCACCAGTCCGGGCCCAACGATGGCAGAACGGTTGATGATGAAATTGCGAACCTTGTTCACATTGGCCTGCCATTGGGCCACACTGCCTCCCCAGCGATTGACATGCCTGGGCATTTCGCCGGCGATAACGGCCGCAGAACTATCGAGCTTGCTCAACAACCTGGCCGGCTGGAAGGCGGTGTTCAACAGATCAATATAGCGGTTGATATAGTACTGATTGAATTCTACATTGTCCCTAAGACGGTTGAGTATGCGAATGTGATATTCAGGATCCTGCCAGTTGTTGGTTAGCTGTTCCGGGAAACAAGGACTGACATAGGGCGTTTGGGCTGGTATGCCGGTATAATTGATGTAGTGACCAAATGTCGCGTCTTCATCCCACAGGATATACCCCCATTTGTGATGTGTTCCATTGGGATTGAAACCACGCCAGATGCCCACATTCCAATTCAGCCAGTCGGAACAAACCACGAAAGAATTGATAATGATGTAATCAACCAGGCTGCGGATATCATATTGGGAGGTGACATATTCATAATTGGACTGGATGGCCATGCTATTGGACATGATGAAATTCTTGAGGGCATTCCAGTCATTCAGCGCCTGTTGACCACCGTATTCTGCCCAGGTATTTCCCCATGTCATCACAAACTGAATATCATATTTGCCCTGCCCGTAGTAGAAATCGGTATAGTCGTGGTCGCTGACTTTTTCCCTTATGGAATAGATACCCCAATATTGACCGTTTGCATAAACGACACAGCGCCGACCCCTTCGCATATCGAGGTGCATACCCGATTCGGCTGCCAGGTTTTGTACATATACATCGCGCAGGTGAGCGCTCGAATCCTTGCCAGGATAATTATCATCACCGGCAGCCCGCAGGATAACCCTTTGAAATTCATCTCTGTCTGAAGTGTTGAAAAACTTCTGTCTGATGGTATTTCCTACACCCATCTCATCCCTGCTGATGTAATCGATACTGCGTTGGGGATGTACCCAGGAATCCTGTCCATGCTCATTGAATTCTCCGGAAGTGATGGTCGTCCGGATACCATTGGTGTCAAAGTATTCAAAACTCCCGATGGGTTCGAGTGACTGGTTGCCGTTCAGAAGATTCAGCAGCTGATTGGCAGCGACAGACACGACGGGAAGGTTGTGGGTGACCGACATGAAATAGGTATGGAAAATGGTCTGACTGGGAAGGGTAAGTGCAGAGGTACTGAAGCTCCTGGCTTTAACCACCTGTGTGCCTGCGATCAACAAGGGCTGGGAATATAGATTAGATGAGGCAACTGGCTCCGATCCGTCGAGGGTGTAGCGAATTTGTACATTGGGATCAGGACAACTCAGGCTAAGGTAAAAGTCGGATATAAAGAAACCTGCTCCCTGACTAAAGACAGGGTCCATCGCATAGTCAACATAGACAGCTGAATTGTTATTTGTAGCTCCCGGAGTCGGAGATGTGAAAACAAACCAGTTATTCGTGCCATTTGGTTTGCGGCCCCGTGAATGACCCAACTGCGTTTTTTCAAGGGTACGCTGGTCAAGGATCTGTCCGGCAGGACTGGTCAGAACAACGTGTTCCGGATTTGTCTTACACTGGGTCATCCTGAAATTGGTGTGGTAATGATTTCCAGAAACCTCATTTCTTCCTGATGCCCAGAACCGGACCTGCTCACCGGGTGCAATGCTGATGCCTGCCGGAATCTGCCATTTCATCGGCTCTCCTGCATCATCACTCAGGTAATACCCACTCAGCAAGACCATAGCCCCTCCTGTGTTGTGCAACTCTATCCAGTCTTCATATTTTCCGTAATTATCTGGGAATGAAGAAAGATTTGACACAGAATATTCATTGATCACTACCTGGGACCATAGACCGGTAGCAATTAATGATATCACCAGGATGATTGTGAGTGTGCGATACATGGGCATCAGGGATAAAAGGGTTGAAGCGCAGGATTAATAAGATACTAAAATACGATAAATTAGCAGTCATAGTTAGCCATTCCTATGATGCAAAAATCCAGACCAAAAGAGCAACGCCACCGGACGATGGGCAAGGGAATCATCCTGTTCGCACTGGCCGCACTGGCGTATGCCAATACGATTCCGCATGATTATGCCCTCGACGATGTGTATGCCATTACACGGAATACATATACAAAACAGGGTTTTGATGGTATTGACGACATATTGAAAACCCACTTCTTTGCTGGTTTTCTTGGGGAAAAGGAAGTCGCCCTGACCGGCGGCAGATATCGCCCACTATCCTTGGTTACCTTCGCCATCGAGTACGCATTTTTCGGAGAGAATCCGCACCTCAGTCACTTCCTGAATATGCTCCTTTATGCCTTGATGGTGCTGCTGGCATACCGTGTATTGCGCAACATGTTCCGGACGGATGAGGGTAAACCCTGGCTGGATGATGCGCTATTGGTAGCTTTGGCGTTGTATGCTCTTCATCCGTTGCATACTGAGGTTGTGGCCAATATCAAAGGCAGGGACGAGATACTGGCGCTTGGATTTGCCCTCCTGGCCATGCAGGCAGCCTGGAAGTACACCAATAAACCCGGAGTGGTGGCGATGGCCTGGATAATGACCGCTTTCTTCCTGGCCCTGATGTCCAAGGAAAATGCAGCAGCTTTCCTCTTGATCATACCACTGGGATTATTTTGGGCCGGAAAGAAAAACATCCGGCAACATGGACAGATTTTCTTCTTCCTGCTGATTCCACTCCTCGTCTTCGTCTGGATACGCTATGCCGTCCTCGGAACACTCAACCCGGGCTTGTCTCAGGAGCTGATGGACAATCCTTTTCTGGAAGCCTCCCTCTCCCAGAGGTTGGGCACAATCCTGCTGACGTTCGGTAATTACTACCGTCTCATGGTTTTCCCGCATCCGCTGACATGGGACTATTATCCATATCATATCCCACTGGTTTCTTTGTCCTCCTGGCAGTCTCTTGTTTCTCTGGTTATTACGCTGGGCCTCCTGACGCTGGCCGTGGTGGGCACCCGCCAGCGAAGGTTGTATGCTTTTGGCCTCTGGTTCTTCTTTATCAGCTTTTTTATGGTTTCCAACCTGCTGGTCACAACCGGGGTCTTCATGGCTGAGCGGTTCATGTTTATGCCATCGCTGGGTTTGTGTCTTGCACTGGCCACCGGCTATACGGGTGTTCTGAAGCATACGCCGGAGGCTGGGAAGAAAGTATGGAAAGGGCTGTTGATTCTGGTATTGGTGGTCTTTGCCGTATTGACCATTCAGCGGAACAAGGTTTGGAAGGACAATTTTACACTCTATACCACAGATGTAGTGACATCCGCGCACTCTGCCAAGGGAAACAACATTGCCGGACAGTTTTTTGCCTATGAAGCAAATCAGGTAGGCGATACTGTATTGCGCAGGGAATACCAGGACAAGGCGTTGTTTCACCTGCAAAGGGCCATACAGATCCATCCCCGGTACACCGATGCATGGTTTCATTACGGAAATGCATGGTATGATTTCCGGGGAAACCTGGACTCCCTGTTGTATTGCTATGATCAGGTACTTAGGCGCTGGCCTCAGGAGAATAACATATGGCAAAACCTGAACCGACTGGTAAAGGGACGTGCTGAAGTTGAGGACCGCATCCGTATGCGGCAGATGATGCTGCGCATGTATCCCGATCATGCTGAGAGCCTGGCAGAGCTGGGCAGACTGCTGGCATCAAGGCAGGATTTTGAATCGGCCTTACCTATGTTGCAAAAAGCTGTGGACCAAGGCCTGCAGGATCCCCTTGCATGGGAGACACTGGCTTTTATTCATTATTCACAAGGCAGGATGGAAGAGGCACTGACGGCTTATCGCAAAGCCTATGCCCTTGATCCCGCCAACCCACGGTTCAGGCAAAATCTCTATGCCTTGCTGTTTACCATGGGCAGGACAGACGAGGCGGCTGCCTTTGCCCCATGACATCTAAGTACCTGAAATCTAATAAATACTAGAATCGTACATTGCTCCGCAGGGCTGTTAATCGTACTTTACCCAGGTACACGACATGATACATGGCAGGCACCACCACCAGGGTCAGAAAAGTTGAGAAGGTAAGTCCGAAGATGACGGTCCATGCCATGGGGCCCCAGAATACAACCATATCGCCCCCGAAATAAATCTGTGGGTCAAAAGAGGCCAGCAATCCTTCGAAATGGATATTCATCCCGACGGCCAGGGTGATCAATCCAAGGATGGTTGTAATGGCAGTAAGCAATACAGGCCGCAGCCTCGTCCTGCCTCCTTCCACGATACAATCCGTTGAATCGCTTTCCTGTAGAATGGCATTTTCCTCCATTCCCAACTCTTTTCGCTTCCTGCGCTTCAGAAGGTCGATGAAGTCGATCAGAACAATAGCATTGTTGACAACGATACCTGCCAGGGAAACGGTGCCAATGCCTGTCATGATCACAACGAAGTCCATGCGGAACGTGGCCAATCCACCAAACACCCCGATAGTGCTGAAGAGCACACTGGCCAAGATAATGAGGGGTTTGACAATAGAATTGAACTGGCTGACAAGGATGAGCAGAATGATGGATAATGCGATCAGCATGGCCCTCATCAAAAAGCCCATCGATTGTGCCTGTTCTTCCTGCTCGCCTGTGAATTCATATTTGTATCCTTCGGGTAAGGAGAAACCCTTCAACAAGGTCTTCAGCTGTCCGTTGATCTCATTCGCATTGTAGCCTTCCAGGACATTGGAATACAGGGTGATAACCCTGTCCATATTCTTGCGCTTTACGGCATCATAGGTGGTGCTGTAGCTTATCCTGGCAACAGCCGAAACAGGAACCTGCCGGATCTTGCCCGTTGTGTTATCCCTGAAAGTCATCTTCAGGTTTAAGAGGGTGGGCAGGTCATATTTACTTTCTTCCTTAAGTCGCAGTTGAATAGGGTATTCTTCTTCCCCAACCTTGAAATCAGAGATCTCCTTGCCATAGAGCGCCGTTCTGAGTGTACTGGCAATCATGGCCGTGGACAAGCCATACCGCCGGGCCTGCTCCCTGTCAATCTCAACAATGAGCTCAGGTTTCCCGACATCGAGGTCCATTTTGAGGCCTTCAATACCTGGAATTCCGGCACTGTTGATAAAGGCTTCCATTTCATCGGTGAGTTCGATCAGTTTATTATAATCCTCTCCGCTGATCTCAATGTTGATGGGCTTACCGGCAGGTGGCCCCATGGAATTCTTTTCCAGGGAGACAGCAACCCCCGGATACCTTCCCAGCAATGCCGCTGCCAGCTCTTCTTCAATATCGGAAGTATTGATTCCCCCACGGTATTCGAAATCCACAAAAGTCACCGTAGCGAGCCCCCGGTGCGGGGTGGCTCCTGTGGCGAAGTCGTTCTCTCCCACGGCTCCCTCACCAACAATGGTCAATACAGATTCCACGATACTGTCATAGGGTGCGAGGACTGTCTGGATATCCTTTTCAAACTGCAGCATGAAGGTATTCGTGGCCCTGATGTCGCTGCCGACCGGCAGGGTAGCCAGGATGTTGATATACTTTGGATCATTATCCGGGAAAAAGAGCACCTTGGGGGTACGGGCAAACATCAAACCAATGGTAAAGAACAGAAGCAGAACCGTGCCACCGATGAAATAAAACGGGTTTTTGCCATGTAATGCAAAACGCAGGGTTCGCGTGTAGATGTTTTCAAGATAAGACAAGCCCTTCACCTGGAACCACCTGCCCAATGGCCCGAAAAAGTAAATATTCAGGAGGGTGATAATGATGACAATACTGAGAATATTGGCGGGTACGAGCCAGTTCAGGAAATAGAACAAAATGGCCAGCACTGCCAGCACTGCCAGGATCCGCAATATCCGACGCTTATTGGGTCTGCGTTCCATGTCTTCTTTCCGCACGAAGACAGAGGCAAAGACCGGGATGATGACCAGGGCTACGAACAGGGAGGAGGTCAGAACGATGATCAGGGTTATGGGCAAGGCTTTCATGAATTCCCCCACAATGCTTTGCCAGAATGCCAGCGGCAGGAAAGCCGCAAGCGTTGTTGCCGTTGAAGAGATGATAGGCCCGGCGATCTCTCCCACCGCACGCCTGGCCGCTTTGGATACCGGATATCCTTTGTCAACAAAGCGGTATATATTCTCCACAACAACAATCGCATTGTCAACCAGCATACCCAGGGCAAGGATCAGACTGAACAGCACGATCATGCTGATCCGCGTTCCGGTGAGGCTCATGACAACAAAACTCAGGAACATGGAAGTGGGGATGGCGAGGCCGACAAACAAAGCATTCCGCGTTCCCAGAAAGTAAAACAACACCAGAATAACCAGCAGCATACCCATAATCATGCTGTTTTCCAGATTATTGAGCTGCATGCGTATCATCTGGCTCTGATCGTTGGTGATCGAGATGTTCAGGTTTTCGGGGATGGCGTTGATATCCCTTGCCCTGTCCAGAATCGCAAAAACCTGGTCTGTGGCAGATAACAGGTTGGCACCACTCTTCTTAATGACCTGTAGCGAAACGACAGGTTGACTGTTGAGCCTGGCAAAACTGGATGGCTCGGCAAATCCATCCTTGATTTCAGCTACATCTTTGAGATAGACGATCTTGCCGTTTTCATTCTTGATGATGATATTTCCGATTTCTCTCACATCCGTGAACTCACCGATGGTGCGCAGCGACATCCTGATATCCCCCATCAGCACTTCCCCACCGGATATACTCATGTTTTCCATGCTGACAGCATTTTCTACATCGGTGAAGCTCAACTCCATAGCTTCAAGCTTCTGGGGATCAACATTGATCTGAATTTCCCGGTCGTCAATTCCTTTGATATCGACTTTGCTGACTTCTTCTATACCCTCAAAGGCTTCCTCAAGGTATTCGGCATAGGATTTGAGCTCGTTGATGCTGTAATCCCCGAACAGGTTGATGTTGATCACCGGAAATTCGGAGAAGTCAATGTCGGCAACAGAGGGATCTGAGAGCAAATCATTGGGCAGCTCACTCTTGGCCCTGTCCACAGCATCCTTCACATCTGTCAGGGCCTTGTCCAGCTTGACATCGAAATTGAATTCAATAAAAACCAGTGAGGCATCCTGAGAAGACGTGGAAGTCACCTTCTTGATCCCTTTGATGTTCTCTACCTCCTTCTCAATGGGTCTCGTGATCAGGTTCTCGATGTCAACCGGTGGATTTCCAGGGTAAACAGTTTGAACCAGGATATAGGGAAACACCACCTCGGGAAACAGCTCTTTGGGCATGCTGCGATAGGAGTATAATCCAAACGCCAGCAAGACCACTGTGAGCAGGAATACGGTGTTCTTATTCTTTAAGGCCAGGGTCGTTAACCAGAAATCCCTTATGATTTCCTGATGTTGTTCTTTAGGCTCTTCCATAGAGATGTTGATGCATGATGTGATGTTCCTGTTCTGTGTGCCTGCAGTTTCTTACAGGCGGATCTCGCTTCCGTTGGTCACCATATTGTAGCCTTCCACGATGACTTTATCACCGGCAGTCAGACCTTCTTTGATCAGCGTTATCCCCTCAGTGACTTTTCCGGTCTTGACGTAGACTTTCTCAGCCAGGCGTTTTGCGCCATCTTCTTTCACGCGATACAGATAGGCTCCTTTTGTGTCCAGCTTAATGCAAATTGCAGGTACCAGAAGAGCGTCCTCCTGCTCAAAATCTTTAAATTTCAGCATGGCCAGCATGTTCGGTTTAAGCTTGCTGTCAGGCGTATTCTTCACTTTGATGCGAACCTTGACAGTGCGGTTCTGGGGTTCGATTGAATTGCCGATCAAATCAATGGGCGCACTTATTTGCAGCCCTGGCCAGGTTGGAAAACGAATGCTGACATCATCACCCCGCTGCAATACTGGAAGATAGGTTTCTGCCACATCAGCATTGACATACATTTCCTGGAGGTTGATCAGACGTATCAGCATCATGCCCGGGGCAGCCAGCTCTCCTTCTTTCTGCATGATCCTGTCGATCATGCCACTAACCGGGGCCTTAATAGTGGCCATGTCAATCTGTGCCTGCATGGTTTTCAAGCGGTTTTCCAGGGCTTCTTTGTTACTTTTTGCCTGCAGATACTCTATCTCAGATCCGATTTTCTGCCTCCAGAGCTCTTCCTGTTTTCTGAACACTGTCGTAGCCAGATCGAGCTGCGTTCGCACTTCAGCCATTCCATAATCACTTGCCTCTGTGTTCAGTCTGGCCAGCACGGTCCCCTTCGTAACAAATTGCCCTTCGCGTACCAGGATCTGCTTGATTCTTCCACCTGTTTCAGGGCTTATAAATGCCTCATTGACAGCCTCCAGCGTACCTCCGGCCTCAAAGAAATGCTCAAAGCGTTCAGGCACCATTTCCTTGACTTTGACTGGAACCAGGTTGATGTCCGCGAGTGCCTGAAGGGAATCATCCTCCAATTCACGCTGAAGCAGGGCGATTTTGGCATTCAGGTCGCTTATCTGTTTTTGATAGGCGACAATCTGTTTTCGCCGGGATTCCGGATCTTCCTGTTTACTACAGGACATTGTTATAAATACAGTAATCGAAAGGAGGAAGAAGAGCTTCCAGATGAAGGCGTTCATTTTTTCTTGATTTAGGTATTATTCCATTGAAAAAAGACTGTCAAAAGCTGATTTGGCGAGCAAAAGCTCCAGTATAGCGGTGATATAGTCACCCTCAGCCTGAAGGAATTGGTTGTGCGCCTGCTGCAAATCCATGCTGGAGGCCATGCCGGACTTGTATCGAACCCTCGTCTTTTCGTAGATCCGGGATGCAAGGTTCATGGCTTTTTCTTTATTGGCATGAATAAGGGCAGCATTTCGAAGTGTGTTGCGGGAATTCTCAGCCGCCAGCGAAAGGGATTGCTCCACCTGATTCAGGGTAGTGCGACTTTTTTCAAGCTCCAGTTGGGCCTGTTGTACTTTAAACCTTCTATATCCACTGCTGAATACGGGGATATCGATCTGCGCTCCGAATACCTGTGTCGGGAACCACTTTCCATCCGGATCAAACAGGTCAAAATCCTGTCGCTGCGCCATTTGCTGATAGCTGTAAAACCCTGCTACCGTTGGCAGGTAAGCAGAACGCTGAAGTTTTACATTCAATTTTTGCATGGTCTCCTGGTTCCTGACGAGGGCATAATCGATGTGATGCACCGGATCAAACCCCTGGTTCAACAGGATATCGGTCTGAATACCGCTGATCATTGTGTTCAGGTCATCTGTCAGCATGATGGCTTGCGAGGAAGGAAGCCCCAGGTGAAGCTTGAGGAGGCGGATCGCCAGATCGCGCTGATGGGCCGCCTGAATACGGGAAGCTTCCACTTCGGCAAGCAGCAGCCCGATTTGGGCCGCATCGGTTTCTTCAATAAATCCTTGCTCGTAAATGGCCTGTGCCTCCAAAGCCATCTGGCGAAGCGTGGCTTCAGTACTATCCAGGATATCAATCCCTTTCTGGGCTACCATGGCCTGATAGTAAGCGTTAGCGGTTTTCTCCCTCACTTCCCTTCGGATTTTCGTAAGCATCGATTGCGATAAGGATGCATAGGCCTGGCTCGCCTGGAGACCGACCAGGTATGATCCGCTGAAAATCAGTTGTGAAAGCTCAGCTTTGGCGGTGGCATTGTGTGTGGTGCCAAACTGGGCTTCAAACAGTCGACCTGATGTGCCCGTGGGCATCTCAGATACCAGGCCCTCGTCCAATAAAACCCCATACACAGCCGGGCTGAGGAAGTCGGGGATTAGCTGGGTTGGAATGTCCGGGTAATTCATATAGCTAAGCCCGGCGCTGACCTGGGGCAATCCGGTAGCTGTGGTTTCCGCCACTTTCTTTTTGGCAATCCTGACATCGGTGCGGGCGTTGCGCACTTCAGGATTATTCTCCAGGGACCAACGGATGGCCTCCATCAGGGAGAGTTGCATGGGCTCCTGCCCGGATGTAAGCAGGGGGAATAAGAGACTTAACCATAAAAGGTGCCGTATCTTCTTGAATTTCATTTGCATTTCTATCAGATATTGAAAGGATAGCTGTTCTTGGTAGTTTCGAAATATGCGAGACCATCTGCACTGGTGATGGCGCGGATATGGTTTTCAAACAAGACATGAAAGACATCCTGGCAGCGGGGGGTAAGCGGGGGCAATATGCCTGTCCCGATGAATTGTTCGAAGCTTTGAACGTAAAGCAGAATGGTCACTTTCTTGTCCAGGTCCAGCCGGTAAAGGCCTTGCTGTAGTCCCTGATCCAGGTTGAGTTCCAGAAGGTGCTGATAAAACAAGCGCTTACGGTCCACCACGCTGGCCCAGATATCCGGATAGTATTTCTGCAGGTCGTGCAACAACACCGGGTTGGTCTGGTAGATTTCCTTACAGATCGCCTGACTCAGGTCCATCAGGTTGTCAATGGCATTGATGCCGGACTCCAGGATTTTCAGGTACCGCAGCGCTTCCTGGTGGTAATGCCAGTCAATGACTTTTTGAACCAGGTCGGCTTTGTTTTCGATACTGGCATACAGCGTTTTTTTGGAGATGCCCAGGTGCTGACACAGTTCATCCATAGATAGGCTGCGTATGCCATACTTCGTAAACTGAAGCCAGATGGTCGGAAACCAGACCTCAAAACGGGATTCCATACGGGACGGGGTCAAACGATTTGAAAATCAAGGGCTTTCCGGCGCGATTTATAATAGTTCAACCCTTCCTGTGTCGCAATGCTATGAATCAGGTCTTCGAACATATGTGTAAAAAGTGTGGCAAAAGAAAAGCGGTCAGGGGGGAAGAACCCGGGATCATGGATGTCAATCAGGCGGCTGATGTATAAACGTGCCACGAGCTCAATGCTCAGATCATCACGGTACATACCTTGTGTGATGCCCTTTGTGAGATTGATTTTGATCTTTTCAAAGATGAAATCGATGCGTTTAAGCAGGTGCTGCTGATAGATATCCGGGAAGTACTTTTTGAGGTCCATGGTAAGCGATGGACTGATCTGACGGTATTTCTTACTGACTTCACGACTGACGATCATCAGGATGTCGATGGCGTTCATGCCTTCAAAATCATACTGATCGAAGATGCTTTTAAATCCTTCACGCTCATAGGCCAGGGCCTTCTCTACCAGTTCGGCCTTGCTGCGGAAATGTTGTTTAAGCACTTCATACGGAACCCCAATTTTGGCGGCCAGTTCACGCATATTGGTGGCTTTGATGCTGAGCTGGTTACTCAGTTCCCGGGTTTTCTGAAGAATGTGCAGGACTTCCTCGGTCATACCTTATTGTTTATCAGTTAACAGACGCGGCAAATGTATAACAATGGATGGGTGGAAACAAAATAAACGCCCGGCGTTTCCAAAAGTTAATGTTGAGGTAATAAATATTTCTCAAGTCATCGGAATTCCTGGGCTCGCTGAGGATGAGGGATAGGGGTAGGGACAGGGGGAGGAAGAGGAACAGGGAGAGGAAGAGGAAGAGGGAGAGGAAGAGGAAGAGGGAGAGGAAGAGGAAGAGGGAGAGGAAGAGGAACAGGGAGTACAACTCTGTGCAACTCCTTTTAACTCGGTGAGACTCTGTGGTTAAACAATCCAGCCCTTACAATAGGTTGACAAATGGCTAAGGAGGTAAGGAGGACCACCCAATCGGGAGATTGTGCTTCTCTCTGAAGTATTAAAACCACAGAGTAGCACGGAAAAAGAAACTGAGTTTCACGGAGTTGCTAGTCTTTGGATCAGGGTCCGCAGACACAGCCTAAGGACGACTGGGCAAAACGAACACACAATCCGCTCATTCCGGAAATCCATCATAGCGAATTCTCTGCGTTTTCTTTGCGACCTTTGCGTGAACCCAATGTCAGTACCTTGATTAACAGCATCATTTTCTCGCGGAGGACGCAGAGGGGGCTGCCGGTAATTAATCTTATCGATCTCTGCGGGAAACACTGGACGACCGGTTGCACGCGTGATCTTGTACACGTGCATTAGCTTCAAGGAAAGACCTTTCAAAGGGAGCGGGACAGGGACAGGGAGAGGAAGAGGGACAGGAAGAGGAACAGGGAGTACAACTCTGTGCAACTCCTTTTAACTCGGTGAGACTCTGTGGTTAAACAACCCAGCCCTTACAACATGTTGACATATGGCTATGGAGGTAGGAGGACCATCGAATCGGGAGATTGTGCTTCTGTCTGAGGCATTATTAAACCACAGAGTAGCACGAAAAAGAAACTGATTTTCACGGAGTTGTCAGTCTTCAGATCAGGGTCCGCAGACACAGCCTAAGGACGACTGGGGATTAGCTCGCACCATTATTAATTTTATTGGTGTGCTCGTGATCCTGGCGTCCGATAGTGGTAAGACGATAGGAGCACAAACGAAAAAAGGTCAGAACACTTGTCCGACCTTTCTCCCCTGTCTCCCCGCCAGGATT
>Ga0208041_1000710_pt1 | contig 28008 bp, 21 predicted proteins | sample AD_SCU002_MetaG_FD_184453 | JGI IMG/M metagenome (GOLD analysis project Ga0208041, IMG submission 184453) | Active sludge microbial communities of municipal wastewater-treating anaerobic digesters from China - AD_SCU002_MetaG (SPAdes) (version 2) | ecosystem: Engineered > Bioreactor > Anaerobic...
GCAAAGAGCGCCGCCGCCGGGATGCCGACGTAGCCCATCCCGATGACGCCGATCGTCCGGATCGGGCCGCGTTTCCTGATACGTGTTGCGAGGTTCTCGGTCATTGTATGCATCTTAGGTTTGTCTTCAAGGTTGATATGCTGTCTTCTGTTACCCCCTTTGTGGTGCAGGCAGGGGTCCAGAGAGGGGTTTGCCGGGCGAAGTGCAGATCCGGAGAAACTATTTATGCCCGCCCTACAGAGTGAAATGAAATGAAACGATTTGTGGCCACTGCACGGGGGCGCGTCCAGCGGGTCAGTTATCGGGAGCATGTGTACAACGAGGCGTTTGAACGGGATATCTCGGGGTACGTGAAGAATCTCAAGAACGGGGAGGTCGAGATCGTTGCAGAGGGGAGCGAAAAGGATCTCCAGGGTTTCATCAACGCGATCGATATCATACAAAGACCTATTGTAGTCAAATCGTTCACCATCAGGTGGGAAGAGGCAACCGGAGAGTACGCCGATTTTGAGATCATCCGGGGAGATATCCAGGAAGAGACATTCGAGCGGATGGATTACGCCGGGAATGTATTGCACAGCATGGATATGAAATTCGACCGGATGCTGGACAAGCAGGACCAGACCCTCCAGATCAGCAGAGCATCTCTTGAGGTTGGCAAGGAGATCCTTCAGATTAGCAAAGAGACTCTTGAGGTTAGCAAGGAGACGCTTCAGGTTGGCAAGGAGAATCTCCAGGTCGGCAAAGAGACGCTTCAGGTTAGCAAAGAGACGAAAGAAGAGGTTGTCGGGCTCCGAAGCGATACCAAAAAGCACCTCGATGACGAATTCGCAGAGATCAGAAAGGAACTTGTCTCCATCAAGGATGCGCTTGCCCGGGCAGGCATCCAGGTCTAAGGTATTCTCTCTATCTCCGCGTCAACCATCCCTGGCCGTCCCCGGGGGTTAGGTTGCGCCCGTTCCTCCTCTCTTCATTCATCGGTTAAAAATTCCCGGATCGCGAGGGTCGCCGCACCGGCGACTTTTCTCAGCAACTCTTCAAGTCCTAGCTCCTCATCCCTGAGCGGGACCCCCCGGTAGAGATCGTATACCCCGATGGGGGTTTCGCTGAAGCCGTGGATGCGCTCGATACCCGGCATTCTTCAGGATTCATATTCCCTGATGATCGCGGCGATCCGCACGGCTGCGTGCCCGTCGCCGAACCGGGTTGAATGCCCCCGGCGCGCACTGCCGGCCGCATCAGCCTCAAGAACGATCCGGTCGGCATCCGTGCCGACGAGGACGTTCCAGCCGTCCTCGACCGTCTCGACCCACTCGGTGTTCTCCCGGAGGGTCACGCAGGGCACCTCGAGGATGTAGGCCTCCTTCTGGACGCCTCCGGAGTCGGTCAGGACCGCCCGGGCGCCGGAGAGGAGGGCGAGCATCTCGAAGTAGGGGAGCGGTTCAACGAGCCGGACGTTTGCCGCCGGCGCGATCCCGTACTCGGCGAGCTTCTTCCGGGTCCGGGGATGAACGGGGAAGACCACCGGTATATCGAGGCGGGAGAACGCCTCCATGATCGCCCGGAGCGCGGCGGGATCGTCGGTGTTCCCCGCCCGGTGGACCGTGGCGAGGTAGTACCCCTTCGGCGAGAGGCCGGGATCGGTGGATCGTTCCTTTGCAAGAGTCAGGTTCTGTTGGAGCGCGTCGACCATCACGTCCCCGGTGAGGTGGACGCCCGCGGTGATCCCCTCGGCCGCGAGGTTTCTAACAGCAGTCGCCGTCGGGCAGAAGAGGAGATCGGAACAATGGTCGGTGAGCACCCGGTTCACCTCCTCGGGCATCCGGCGGTCGAAACTCCGGAGCCCGGCCTCGACGTGCGCCACCGGGACGTGCATCTTCGCCGCCGCGAGCGCCCCCGCGAGGGTCGAGTTCGTGTCCCCGTAGACCAAAACAATCCCCGGCTCCTCCTTTACAAGAACATCCTCGATCGCGGCGAGCATCCGGCCGGTCTGGACGCCGTGGCTCCCCGACCCGATCTCGAGGTGGTAGTCGGGTGTCGGGATCCCGAGGTCGCGGAAGAAGACCTCGGAGAGCCCATAGTCATAGTGCTGGCCGGTGTGGACGAGAACCTCCTCGTGCACCTTCCGGAGTTCCCGGGAGACCGGGGCGCACTTGACGAACTGGGGCCGGGCCCCGACGATCGAGAGGACTTTCATGCCGCAAGGCTCCGGGAGATCGCCTCGCAGACCCGGACGTTTGAAAGCCCCTGCTCCGGCGTCACCGGGAAGGGTTTGGCGTCGCGGGCGGCCCGGACGAACGTCGAGAGTTCGATCTTCAACGGCTCGACCTTGTTCACCAGGAGCTTCTCGATGATGTTCTCCTGGCGGTAGAGCCCGTTCTCCTGGCCGTAGGCCCCGGGCTTCCGGTGGACGTAGACCTCCTGGGTCATGAAGTCGCCCTCGATCGTCCGGTCCTCCTCCTCGATGTAGAGCGACCGGGTCTTCTTCGAGGCCTTCCGGGAGGCCGAGAGATAGACCGGCGTCCGCCCGAAGGCTGCGAGCGCTGCGGCGACGTCCCCGGTCCCGCTCGCGTGGACGGTATACTCCTGCCCCGGGAAGAGGACGTTGAACGCGACGTCGATATCATGGATCATCAGGTCCTCGACGACCGAACTCCCGGTCACCCGTGCCGAGGCCGGGTTGTGCCGGTGGAAGGAGACGTAGAGGGGATCCCGCACGATCCTCGCGGCCTCGGTGACGACCGGGTTGAACCGCTCGATGTGCCCGACGCCGACGGTCAGCCCGTCGGGGATCTGGCCGATCAGATCCTCACATTCGCGCACGGTGATGCAGAGGGGCTTCTCGATGAGGGCGTGCACCCCGGCGGCGATGACCTCTCCCGCCGTCCTGAGGTGGTAGGGGGTCGGAACCACGACCGAGACGCAGTCAGCCTTCCGGAGGAGTTCCTCCATCGAGCGGCAGACCTCCGCCCCGGTGGCGGCGGCGACCTCTTCGGCCGCCTTCGTGTTCAGGTCGTAGACGTAGGTCGTCCCGACCTCCTTGAGCTCGGAGTAGACCCGGACGTGGTTCCTGCCCATCGTCCCCGTGCCGATGACGCCCGCGTCCATCTAGATCACCCCGTTGATCGTCTCAGCGACATAGGCCCGGCCTTCATCGGTGACGTTCGGGTGGACCGGGATCGAGAGGACCGAGGCCGCGAGCGACTCCGCGACCGGGCAGGTTGCCGCCCCGGCGTAGTAGGGCTGCCGGGAGAGGGCTATGGGGTAATGGACGGCGCAGCCGATCCCGCGCTCGCGGAGGTGGGCCATAAGGTCATCCCGGGAGAGCGGGAACCTCTCAGTGACCCGGAGGGAGTACTGGTGCCAGACGTGGCTCCGGCCGGGCGCGACCGACGGCAGCACCAGCCCCGGCGCCGTGATGTGAGCACCGTAGTAGGCGGCGTTCTCCTGCCGGCGGCGGTTGAAGCCGTCGAGTTTCGCGAGCTGCACCCTCCCGATCGCGGCGTTGATATCGGTCATGCGATAATTGTAGCCGAGCTCGGTATGGAGGTACTTCTCGCTCTGGCCGTGGTTGATGAGCCGGCGGAGGTGCTGATCGTACTCGTCCGATGCCGTCGTCACCATCCCGCCTTCCCCGGTCGCCAGGTTCTTCGTCGCGTAGAAGGAGAAACAGGCGAGGTCACCGAGCGCCCCCGTCCGTCTCCCGTGGTACTCCGCACCATGGGCCTGGGCGGCGTCCTCGATGAAGACGAGACCCCTGTCGTCGCAGACCTCGCGGACCGCCCCGGCGTCGCAGGGCTGGCCGTAGAGGTGGACACCGATCACGGCCCTCGTCTTCGGGGTAACCTTTGCGAGGACGTCGGCCGGGTCGATCGTGGCGGTCGCGGCATCGACGTCGGCAAAGACGGGACGGGCACCGCACATCGAGACGCTGGACGCAGTCGCAAAGAACGTGAAGGCCGGGACGATCACCTCGTCCCCCGGCCCGACCCCGGCCGCGAGCAGCGCCGCGTGGAGGGCGGTGGTCCCATTCGAGACGGCAACGGCGTGGGGGACACCGCAGTAGGCGGCGAACTCTTCTTCAAAGGCGGTGGTGACCGGGCCCTGGGCGATCATGCCGGAGGCGAGGACGGCGAGAACGGCGTCGCTCTCCTCGTTTCCGAGGGACGGCTGGGCGATGGGTATCTGCATGATTATCGATCTCCGGAAGCTGATGTCATGTTTCTTTCGCGTGGTTTAATATACGGGTTTTCATTTTTGACTGAAACGTTGTGTAAAAGTGCTTAACCTTCCCTGAAGTGGAGCGGAAATTGAAGGGTTATATGTAGTTGTCCGGCGGTGCGTTCAGGCTGCCCGGTATTCCTCGCCTCAGGTGGGAGGGGGAGAACGAACATGAACCCGAACGTTTCACGATCCCGGAAGAGGGATGTCGCCGTAGACCGAGGGGGCAGCGACGACGGCGGGCACCCCGCAGTCCTTCGCCGCGACGAGAACGTCGAGCGTCCCGGTCACGCTCGCCTCGTTCGAGGCAAGCGGAACCTTCACCGACCGGGGAACGGAGGGGATCGCCGCCTGGTGGAAGATGCCGTCCGCACCGGGGAAGAGTCGCACCTGCGGTGCTCCCGCTCCGGCCCCGTGGCCCATCGCGTCTCCATGAGGAGGTCGAGGTCCGTGATGCTCCCCTCTATGAAGGTCACCCGGGGATGATCCTGGAGGTGCTCGATGTTCACCCAGCCTGGCACGGTGGCGAGGTTGTCGATGATCACGACGTCGTGGTTTTGTGCCAGGGTATCTGCAAGGTTTGAGCCGATGAAGCCGGCCCCGCCGGTGACGATGTAGCGCATGAAGAGATTATGGTGGGGGGGCGGTTTAGGGGTTTCTGAATGGTGCGGCAGCCTGTCGTCCTATCAAAAGCTGGCGGTAGACCTGAAGGGATAACGTAACTTGTTTCTGGAGAGGTCTGTTCCCTATTACCCCAATTCCAGTTCTCCCACCCTTGATAGGCAGTAGATATCGCCCCCAAAAGTATCAATGTAGGAGAGGAGTGTAATGGGGTACAATAGGTAGAAGGGGATGAGTGTTTGAATCAAAAGCTATATCTTGAGTAAATAACTCGCTCTTAATCATGACATATCAAAACGATGTGTTTAAAGCGGCGAAAATTGTTGCTGCACTAAGCAAAGATGGGCGATTTCGCGCCAAACATATTAAATCTTATCTTATTGCAGAAGGGATAAAATGCGATCCGAAAACGATTCAGAACGAACTCCAACGAGGCTGTATTAATGGTTCAAAGGATTGGGCAAAGATGTATTCTCGATATGAGCGCACCTCGTGGGGGGTATACAGATTGGTTTGAAAAAGTTAGTTCTTTGTGGCTATCTCGATCATCGTCATCCAGCGGTTGTCAGAGAGGTTGATCGGGATCTGTGCTATCTGTGTGGACATCAACCCCGTATTGTCTGGTGGGACTGGATGTTGTAGTAAACCTACATCCCCACATGTTGTGTTACATAAATCAGGTCTTTTGACCTAAACGCAGATCTTGGATACAAATTCACTATCCGCGTGACAAAAAATCAGTAGATAGGGGTACTCCGTACCTGATTCGTCTGTAGGATAGAGATGGTCTAGACCTGCTGGCGGCGGAATCAAAGGGTTGATATCGAATTCGACCCTCCTTTTCAATCAAGAGGGCCTACTGTGACTGATAGTGAGATGAAACAGATTCTTCAGGGTCTCGCGGACAACGATTCCGAAGTAAGTTCGGAGAAATTGGAATTGGTACTCAATAGGATTATATCGGAGGAGGCAATCAGGGTGCTTCAGTCAATAAAAGAAAAGGGCCACGACACTCTTACCCATCAAACAAATGAGAGGTTCGGGTTTGAAGAGCAGAGCTATGCCCTCTGGAAAGAGCCACTTGATCTGCTGGAACTCTTTCTCCTGACTACCATAGACATCGGCGGTGACTTTAATCACAAGTACCGTCCTGAAGCGGCAGAATCAAATGATTTTGTCTTCGAGGCCCTTACTCGGCTTCATGGGCGGGCGTGCCAGGTGGGCAATGAGATCCTCATCCTGTTGAAAAGCGGGTATGCCGATGGTGCCAACGCCCGGTGGAGGACACTCCACGAGATAACCGTCATCAGTTACTTCATCAAAGAGCGCGGGAGCGAGATGGCTGAGAGGTATCTTCTTTACGATTACATTGAATCATATCAATCTATACGTGATTACATCCGGGATCCTGAATTATACGAGAGACATAAAGCGATTCTCGGTGATGAACTCCCCTCTCAAGATGAGATGAAGAGCATAGAGAGGACCAAAAACGAGTTATGCGCCCGTTTTGGGAAAGAGTTTTCGAAAGAATATGGATGGGCAGCAGATAGAACCAAGAAAATAACATTCAAAGACCTTGAGAGCGAGGTTGGCATAAACCACCTCCGCCCTTACTACAAGATGGCCAACATCTCAGTCCACGCAGGTCCTAAAGGTATCCGGTTCTCGCTGGGGTCCCCAAATAACAATATCATCCCGGTAGGAGCAAGCAACATGGGGCTCGCAGATCCGGGTATGAACACGGTAATCTCGCTTCTGAACATGAATGCCGCGCTTTTAAATACAAGGCCTGGTGTAGGCAATCTCATCACACTGAAGGCTATGTCTTTGCTCGCGGACGAAGTTAAAGATGCGTTCTACCGCTGCCACAAGATAACCTGGGTCGAATACGAGAGAAGGAAGCGATTACAAGAGCCAGACTAAATTTTTCACTCACACCTCTGCCCCCGCTACAGTCGCCATCTCGCAGAACGGTTCCGTCAACGTGTTCCGTGCGCCGCTGGAGCCATTGGCGAACGCCCCGCCAAGGGCGCAACCTTCAAACCTCCATATTTTTTCCCAATCTTCACGAGCCCTGATTCGGTCAGATGGAGCATATCCTCGTGCATGAAGTCGTTGATCCCGCGGGGGTAGCAGGACTCCCGATCCTGGGGCAGATGATAATCAAAACCAATCTGATAAATCTGTCTGTTCGGGGTCGTTCACTACAATGGGTCTATCGTAATAGAAGCGATCTTTTACTTGAAGTAGATCCGTGGAGAAATTATCTAAGTCAAATCTTTGTTGAAGTTCTTGACTTTCCATCTCTGTGCTGGGAAAAAAGGTCACTTGATATCTTCTATAGTAATTGCTTTTGTAATAACTTCCAATCATCGCATCGCTAGACTCATGCTTCCGACGGTCAAGTAATGTCTCCAAGGTTGGTTTGAACAAATAGCCAAGTTTCTTCTTTTGGTGCTTGTTTGAATCGTTATGGAGGCATGAGTACACCGCACCAAGGAGAATATCCACGAGCTGAATGAATTGTGATTCATCCCTGCCGCTCTTTCTATGATCAGAATCGATGAACTCTATCTCATAGTCAAGAATTCGGATGTTTTCATTCTGGATGCTAATTTTATAGATCGAGTGCCATGAGCAATACTTGTGATCCTTTTGGCTTCCGTCATCATGATAGATCTTGTGAATCACGACGATCTTGTAATCCTTGAAGAAGTACTTGAGTCCACTCAATAGTGCCGTTCTATAAAAACGATTGTAAATTGTCAATATTCGATCAGAATCTGAACCAAATTGGTCCAATTTTAAGTTTGTGAGATTTATACCCAGGATGTTTAAAAAAACTTTCTTGCTATCTCTCGCACATGCGTCTGAAGATATGAATCTAATCCATTTACATGCAATTTTAAATCTAGCGTCTGATTTATGAACTTCTTTGTAGTGTACTTCGGTATTGTTTCTATCGTGATATCTGCATGGATGTGAGCATTCGCAATCACGATCCGACCAGTTTCCATGCCCTAAACATCGATAATCCTTTAAAATCTTTAGACAAGATTCCTTTTCATCAAGTGGGATAAACAGTATACCAATGTAAATCCACTTGGTCTTATCTCGTGGGTCAACGACCTCAAAAATTTCATCAGAGTATACTTCGATATCAAACCGCTCATATCTCGCATCAACGTTATCTTGCAGCTCATAATTTCCCGATGGCAAAAAATCACCATAATGAGTAGGTTGAAGCACGATAGTTTTAAAGGTTTTTATTTCAAATGACCATATGGAGACTACATTAACAAAAAACAAGATGGTTGATGAGCCGAAAATGCAAAATCCGTAGAAGAGTCAGACCGACATGTTACCTTTCAAACTAAACATTCGTCACATTTATACTAGCAGAGGCTGTGGGTGCTTATGGAAGAGCGAAAATACTATTCAATAAGAAATACCCTTAATCAGGGCAAATTGAATCTTGATTTTGATCTGTTAAAACAGCTCTTCTTGGCAATATACTCCGATTTTAGAGATAAATATTACTTCCAGGAGGCTTTTGGATACGAATGCGTTGATGCAGGCTTTGTTCCTGGAACGACGGGTCAAGATACAAAAGCGTTCTTTTTGATAAAATTACGCAAACAAAACCTTTGGCCAATTGAAACAATGGTAAATAATTACTCGGAAGACGATCTGTTTGATGTTATCGAACTGTTGCATGACTTAATTGCAAAACCTATTACTGGACGCTACCACAGTTGGAATCAGTGTGGGTGGCATTACCAGACTTTTGATGAGTCCGCAGGACGGTCTGAGTTCAGACAAAAGATTAACGACATCCTTCGGGATTACTGTGAGGGGTATGAATTATCTGAAACCGGCGAAATTCTCTCAATCGGTGATATTGGACTTGAGAGTTTACTTGAGGCAGAGGTTACCGAGTTCGACCCAGAAAACATTGACGGAAGGCTAAAACAGGCAGTATTGAAGTTTCGCAGGTATAAAGCATCTGACGAAGAAAGGAGGGAAGCAGTTCGCGCCCTGGCTGATATTCTGGAATACTTAAGGACAATGTACGGGACACACCTTATAAAAAAGGACGAGGCGCATCTTTTCGATATTGCCAATAATTTTGGGATTCGCCATCATAATCCCCGCCAAAAGACCGCCTACGATGCAGACGTATGGTTGCCATGGATCTTCTACGTTTACCTTGCCTCCATCCATCTATCAATTCGACTGAATCAGCGAACTAGCAGTGAAGAAGATGCGCCACGGTGAAAAAGTGAAAGAATCTCTTTGGTCTTTTACACAGTGTCTTCGGAAGTATCCAACCTTAAGATTTCCTGTTCTATCCCGAGGAATTCCGTATTCTTTAGCATCTGAGGGTCGGAATATGATTTCTCTCTGTAATAATGATTGATCTCCAATATATAACCCAATTTACAATTATTCCTGTTCAGGTACTCGGTCAGGTAATCAGTGTCTATCTCTAAATATGTTCCATGAGGAACCTCATACTTTGGTTTATATCGCTCCTTCAAGCCTTCCAACCAATCCTGTCCTCGTGCAACCACTGACTCCCCTGCCTTGTAGTACCAGCATGTTTCATCTGTGTGCATGTGTAGCCCCTCAGAAATATCTGAAGATAGAGCAAAGGGTAAGTGATATCCTCGATACCATTGCCATAAGTTGACTGATAACGTCTCCAAACGGGTAACGAGGGGGTACAGGATAAGATCCCCCCGAACAATTAGAGCATGGCCCATCTGATTGTGCTCGTCAGGTTGTTCCAGAATATTGAATGGATGCTGACTTTTCAGGGGATCTAGAGTGACATATGGTGAATGTAAGGGGCTCATTCCCAGGGATGCGGGTTCAGGGATATTATCTCCGGTGACCTCGTAGGCGAATCCGACCACCGTCATTCTGGATGCCAGGTCATCATTCCACCCAGTTGATGGGCGTACTGCACCTTCAAGGGCTAACACCCTGAAGCCACCTTCCTTTCTGATCAGCTGCGTTACGGCATTCCTTATCTCTGCATTTATCAGATCTATACCCTCTTGCAGATCTTCTTTGATACCGGGCCACCAAACCGGTGCTCTACCGGGCCGGACCCTCCAGAATGAAAGATCAATCGGCAGCGTCATATACGTGTAATGCCGGAAAATTTCCTCCGGAATCATTTCTCGATCCCAATAGTACTGTAGTACTCTGAGAAATGAGGAACGATGAACTTCGCTCGCTGTCGTGGACATTCCTGTCAGGATCGGGGAGTGTACATTTCCGTAATAATTTACATCGTCAAATCCTTCTTTAATGCCGTAGCGCTTGTTGAGATCTTCTGATGTATAGGCCCACCGGGTTACGAAGTCGATCTGAGATTTATCCTGAATCCCCTTCCCTATATCAGCATAGATCTGCGGCAGTAAAGTCCGTATTGTGCGATTAAAGTAGTCCGGTGGCTTGAACCCCGGGGGGACTTCAGGTATGGTTGATCTGCAGGGTTTCAGAGTAGTGGATTGATTCAGGGCGACGGCGATCTCAGCAACGAGGGTCTCGATGACGAGGGAGGTACAGGGAAGATGTTCGACGATATATTGCATCTGGATGTATGCTACACCTTCTGGCTGTTCCCTGGCGGCACGAAGAATGGGGAGCAGGCCTATGGCAATGATGCTCTCCAACTTCTGATCATGGAGCCATTGGAGCAGTCTCCAAAAGATAGTCTCTTTTTCAGGTGACGCCCTGAGCAACAGACTGATCGCTGTTGCTGCCCGTTCGCGCACGAGCGGACCAGGCCAGAGAAGCCGAGAGAATAAGATATCCAGATTATCGGTTTCATGGGGGGTTGTCCAGATTGGATCAGAGAGTTCGAGATCGGCCATTAAAAATCTGGCAAACTCAACGCTTGCCCTGGTGATCTTCTCGATACTTTCTACCTCATCAAAGAGAGCGAAAAATTCTACACTCCTGGGGATGGGAACAAAATAGCGCACCTCAGACCTGTACCATGTCGCGGTCATCCTTATGCTCGTGGCGAAGAACTCCAGATATCTCTCTGGGTAGCGGGCTTTGATAAAATCCCACCTCTGCTTTAGCTCCTCCTCACGTCCACCATACGTGTACCAGTTCCCGCTATCTGATTGGGCTTGGCATGCATACTCAAAAGCCCTGTTACTATCAAATTGATACTCCAGAGGGTAGAGAAGATCCAGTGCCTCGGTAAAGATATAGCGACGGGGGCTTTCCTTAATGATTCTGTTAGCTACGGATCGGATCTCTCTTTTATTACCCTCTGGTCGCTCCAGCCAGTATCTCAACCACCCGGCTAAATTCTTCGCCTGATCCCAGGGTTCTTCAAGTGTCTTCAATTGTGCTATCAACAACTCTGGAGAAACTGTTGAATAATCCATTTCTGGTGTGTTGTATGGAATATGCGATGATGTGTCCCTCTCAGAGTGGTCTATAGGGCCAAAAAACTCCTGGATATCATCTAATACCTCTTTTGCAAGATGATTCTCTTCTGACAGAGATTCTAACGATCTAAACGAATATCTATCGATTGCTGTTGTCGCAATACCCTTATCTATGTCATCAAAGCTCAATGATCGAACTATTGAGTTGAAGATGGTCTCTGCCAAATTCCAGTCATTTTCATCTGTTTTTGTTAAATAATAGTTGAAAAGCGTCTGTTTATCCACATTCGCCAGAAAATCTGCCAGATAACCCGGGAAGTAACGGGTATTATCACTATCTGTATATTCTCCGACGTGTTCGATCAGCGGAATAACTTCTCTAAGGCATTCCATGGCCACCTTTGGGTTAACTGTATAACAGACTTTGATGGTATCCAAAACCTCATTGAGATACATATCCTTGTGATAGCCATAACCTACGAAGTTCCGGGCTGCTTGTCTCAAGAAGTAGCCACTATGCTCTTTATCAGAATGGATTGTGGATAACTTCGATAGTAGTGCATATTCTTTTGCTCTTTCATGAAAGAGATCTACTTTTTCCTCTAATTCCGCCTTCTTTTCGTAAATAAACCAGTCATAGGCTTCATCATCAAGGATCTGACGATTTCTAAGTGTCAGATATTCAAGGAGATCATTCCTGCTATAGATGTTTCCAGAAAGGATATTATTCAGGTCGTTGATGCACAAAAGGGGTGTCTCTTCCCTGCTTAACGTGATCAGATAAATGATCTCCAGGATCTCTGGCAAAGAGTTCTTAAGACCTGATGTCAATCGACGTTTATCGTTATAACTCTGGCCATCAGGTATTTCTATCCGATTCAGGTCTGAGATGATGAGAGAGTAGTCGGCAGGCTCAGGCGCTTGCAACAATGATGCAGTGGCCAGACCTGCACTATAAACCTCAGCCATGGTGCTGAGCATCATATCAGAACTGGCCTTTTCAATCCAGGTTGATATCTCTGAGTTTCTGTTGTATAAACCGTAGAGCATCCCCACAATGAAGGCGTCAGTAAATACATCCCTTATTTTTCCCCAAATTTTGAGATCGAGCTTTGTCTGCATGCCCGCAAGGTCCCTGTGCTCGGGTAAGGGAGGAATGAATTGAGTTGGTTCGTCTCTCAGGAAGAGATAGAGCAAACAGGTGGTTTCGGAGGCACCAGATCTCAGAATTAGGTCTAGATATCGACTCCCTTTTGTAACGAGATCGTATCTTGCTAGGCAGTTTAGTATCAGCCCCTTCTCACCGGGAGATAGACAGTTATACAACTCATCTATCTTGAGGAACTGTTCTGTTCTCAAAAGTTCGGTTACATAGACCTCGAGGAGCCTCCCTGACCACCCTCGGTCTACAAACTGCGAGATATACCTGTATGCGTTAGAGACCTGATGATCTCTCTTCAACGTGAGGGTTTTAATGGAATTTAACGGCAACTCTGGAGGTAAACCATCATCCAGGGAATAGTCTGGCCTCGCATTGTGCATCTCTCTCAGTTGTTCAAGCGCAGCTTGGAGTAGATCCTCGTAACCCATTTTGTCGGCGAAGTGAGCAATCGAATAGATCCGGGACGCATTGAGAGATTTCAGGTCGTAATCTCCGCCATCTCGTTTGCCACTCTCAAATGCCTGCCTCCATATTAGGTCACGCACTTCAGTGTGGCCAGCAGCATCTCGGAGGTAGTCGTTTGCTCTTGAGAACTTCAGTGCCAGCCCAAATTCTTGCTGCTTAAATGCGGCTTCAGCTGCCCGCGCTAATTGAGTCGTTATGAGCCTGTTCTCCCTGGGATGGCACAGTGCCTCTATTAACCAACTCTCATCGATGGAGAGAAGTGGTCCAGGATCCCCAAGTTCATATGATAGAATCTTGGCTTCGGCCCAAGCTAGGTCTTCATAGGCTGAGTTGTTGAGCCACGCCAGAATCTTTTTCTTAAGGCTAATTCTTTGTATTTGATATTCTTTGGTGCTCGTGATGAATTGTTCAAAACTGGAATGATATGGTAGAACCTTGTGATGTTCATTTTTGAGCAGGTGAGAGATTGCCTGACAACTTTCGCTTATTTTGTGAGGCTCATGTATGACACACGGGAGCAGATCAAGTAATTGCTCTTCAATAAAACGGATATTAACTGATGCAAGGAGATTTGCTATAGTCTGTGCTTCCGCAGGAATACTTCTCCATAGTCTCTGATAATATTGCTCAATATCTCCAGAGTAGGGGATAAGATCGTGGCAATCATATGCTGTGACTATCCGGGTTCCAGCCCTATTTTTTAGTTGGTTTAAGGTATATCGCAGGACTAAAGGACTCTTATCAGTTACCTCAATGATCTTATCGATGAGTTCATCCATCTGGAGTTCATTTTGAGGTAAGCAGAGATTGGCATCATTATACTCAATGATCTCTTGAATCGAATCCCTGTCTAATCCTTCAACCTCGATCCACTTGGTTTCCGGGCAATGATCAAAAATGATCTGTGGGAAGTACTCGCTGGCACTCTCCTGGGTGCCCAGAATTAGCCAGTAACCAGGTGCCAGAAGCGAGATCTCGTTGAGAAGATCGAGCAACTCTTCTTTATCTGCATATCTAGGAACATGATCGAGACCGTCGACAATGAGTACAAAAGGCTTCCCCTTTTTAGAATATGAGGAAGCTAATTGACGGATATATTCCCGAAGCGGTATGTTTAATGAATTTTTGTGGGCCAGATCACCCAATAATTCTTCCAGTTCAGGTATTTTAAATTCTGCTTTCAAGGCTTCTTTTACTCTATCTGAGTCGAGTCGTTCATTGAATTCGGGATCTGCATTTGAGATGTAGTAGTGATGATTTATGCAAAAGATTCCCGAGTTTTTTAAAATCTCAGATAGTTTTGCCAGGTATGTACTCTTCCCAGAACCCGGCTTGCCATAGAATACTTTTATACCGCCCTGTGGATCACGAAGTTCTCTTACGGTCGCTTCATGGTGGGCATCATCAAAGATCTGGAAATCATTGGGAACTTCAAAATTTTGATCTAAATGTCTTGGTCGGTCGAATTCGCACCATGCCAACACCTTATCATATGTTATGTCCTCTATTTCCGATTTTCTGGATTCCTTGTGTACGTTTAAGAAAAGATTATTTACGCCGTCTTCTGTCAATCGGATCTCTTTGAGTAGGTGATCTTTAAGCGTGGCTTCCAGTTCTTCCACAGATTCCTCACAGAAAATAAAATTGAACTCCGAGAAAAATGTAGATATCTTTGTATTATCTCCAAGTTGCCGTTCTATCTCTTCATAGACGTTAGGATCTTCTTTTCTGATGTTATCGATGTTTATTTTATTGTTTAGAATATGCTGTCTTAGTTCTTCGTCCGGAATGGCGTTTGTAACAAGCGACGCTTGAGTGATCCCTCCACCGGTCTCCTTGAGATTAAAGTACGAAGAGAACCATTTCATGATGAGGGAATCTTTTAATTCACCTTTCTTGTTCTTTTCTCGTTCTAAGAGATCACTCAGTTGAAGTTTTCCTGAGTCCGGATTTTGTCTATGCTTTATTTGATAGAGATGGTAGTTGCCCTCTGCATCGGATGCTACAATATCATCGAGAAAAAATTTATTGGGTCTTTCAGCCTCAACCGGGACTGTTTCAAATCGGATCCATCTATATTTCTTTGGATTCTCTATCCATTCTATAAGCAACTTAATTGCCCAACAGTCCTGATAATCAAGGCCTCTTCGGATCGAACTGGTTGGGTTTTTTCTTATCCCACCCATAATGCTGATTATGTAGGAAGACTATTTAAGCCATTACTTAGTGTTTTTGTTGTTTATGGGGGAGGAGGCTAATAGAACCCTTTCGAGCTCGTAAAATCTTGTTATTATACCTAGAAATACACCCTATTTTACACAACCGTTATGTCTTATGTGACGGAGATAACTCCCATGAAAGTGTCCGGCTGGTCCAACAGTACCCCGAACGATCATACCGGTGCAGGGTACGGTGTCGGGATCAAACGCCGTGATCGCGACCGCCACTTCCCGAGAGACTGGGGCTCGGCGGAGGTCGTGCTCGATGACGGCGAGGTTGTCGACGTGTCGCTGTCCGAAAAATTCTGGACAACCTGCCCTGAACTCAGGAGTGCAGTGATCGGGAGATGGATGCTGGAGCTGGGGGTCACTCCATGGGCAAAGGGTAAGCCGCCGGAGTTCGACCTGGAACCCATCGGCAACCGGAGATTCCGGCTGGCCTTGAACTGAAGATCCTTTTTTGTGAAGCGGCTGAGGAGAGCACAGGTCACCACTCTGCTGGAACTCGCAGACGGAACACTGCCGTTCATTGAGACTACACGATCGTCCCGGCGACGATCTCCCCGGCACACTCCTGTACTGTCTGCCGGTGCTCCTCCGGGCAGAAGAGGTAGAAGACCGTCCGGGGCCTGCCGGTGTAGGTGAGGGTCGAGAACGAGTCGATCTCCTGAACCTTCCCGTCCCTTCTCTCGATCAGGAACGGGAACTTGTCCTCCTCGAGGAGGATGAAGGCCGACTTGAAGAGCGTGTTCTCGTTCTTCACCAGATCGGCGATGATGTAGTCGGGATCGCATCCGCACTCCTCCGCGATCGCCTCTTCGATCGCCCGTGCCCTCTCCGGGGTGAACTTTGTCCCGAGCTGGTACCGGAGAAGGTAATCCCCTCCTGCGAGACGTTGGACTCATATCCACGTTTGAAGAGCTCCCTCCTCTCCAGCCTCGTAACAAGGTCGGCCGCGGTGCCCTCCGGCCTCGTGAGCACCTGTGCAAGCAGCCGTGCATCGTCAAGAGCAAGGTAGTGCTCAAGAAAATCGTCCTTCCCGTTCCGGAGATTCTCTACATCCACGACGCGGTCCCGAACGGCAACCTTGATTGCCCGCTGGAGCATTCCGTTTGCCACGACATTCGTGTGGTGGTAGTAAACCTGAGCGTACATCAGGAAAATTGCCAACTCCGGGTGGGAACGATCGCGCAAAGCTTGCGGCGAGAGAGATCCCCTCGCTCACCCGCCCATCCGTGCCAGGTACTCCCGCGAAAGCCCGGCGATGTCCTCCAGGTCGCAGACCAGGTACCCGTCCTCTCTCAGATCCTCTTTGCCCTCTATGCTCTTTGCTACCAGGGCAAAACGTTCGTTCCTGCTCTCGTTTCGCCATCTCACCATGGAGGCCTTCTCCCGGAGCGCCGCAAGGATGCCGCGGGCCTGGCGGCGGTTGAGAACAGACCACTTGCATTCGCAGAAGAGGGCGTCCCCGGAGACCTCATTCAGGCCCACGAGATCGATCTCCGCCTCCTTCTGCCACCACCGCCCCAGGCGCGAATACGAGGAGCCGGAAAACAGGATTCCCCTGCGAACGAGGTCGAGAGAGAGTTGCTCGAACATCTCTCCGCAATAGGGCGCGATCTCTTCCCTGATAGAGGCGAGCACCTCCCCGCTCTGCCCCGTCTCGGTCTCCGCCCTCCGGGGATACACGAAACGGAACCAGAACGTGAGGTAGGGATCGGTCAGCCGGTAATGCCTTCTCCGGTAGCCGGCATGGGCGGTCACCGGCACCTCGTCGTCGATCAGGTGCATACGCGAGAGGACGGCAAGGTACTTGGAGACCAACCCCTTATCAAGCCCGGTCTCCTGACAGAGGGGTGCGCTCGTGGTGTACCCCGCGGCGAGAGCGCGGAGAATAGCCATGTAGTTCCCTGCTTCGCGGAACTCATACTGCATCAGAATCTCGGCTTCAGAGTAAAGGTATGCCCCTTTCCGGAGAATCTGCTCCTCTACGTTCTCCCAGAATGTTCGGTCGGGGCGAAACAGGCGGAGATAGGCAGGGATCCCACCGATCACGCACCATGTCATGACGAGATCCTCCTCATCGTAGGGGAGGAACCGGCGAAGGTAGGGATAGGAGAGAGGCTCGAGCTGCCACTGCCCTGTCCTCCTGCCGTAGAGCGGGCTCGTGTACCCCAGCACCTCAGTCTCCATCGTGCTGACCGATGAACCCGATATGACGAGCATCACCGGTTCCCGGGAGAGTACCGTATCCCACACCTTCTGAAAGACGGAAGGTGTGGCCCGGTCGCGTGCGATGAGGTAAGGGAACTCATCGATGACGATCACCACTTTCTTCCCCGGAGGAGGGGAAAAGTTCCGGTGCCTGACCAGTGCCTTTATAGCAGTCTCCCAGTCGGGATATCTACTCCGCTCGAAATCCGGATCGTCCAGGTACTCCCCTGCATAGTGGGAGAAATCCTGGAGATTCCTTGCCGTCCCTTCTTCTGAGGCCAGGAAGTAAAAACCCGGGACAGTCTGCAGGAGTCGGGCAAGAAGCGTTGTCTTTCCCACGCGCCGCCTCCCGTACAGGATCAGGCACTCCGGAATCGGGGAACGATATCGATCGGTGAGGAACTGTATTTCACTTGCCCGGTCTACGAAGGGATGTTGATACATAAGTATACTACTTTATAGTCAACAACCACTTAAGGTGATCGGTAAGCGCCGGTGGTCCGGCCGGCCATGGCCGCTGCACAGGCGGGCATCTCCTTACCAGGGTTGATGGTCGTCGCCGGGTGGTATGAGGACGAACTCCCCTGTCTTCGCGGCGACGGCGACGATGTCGCCGAGATCGCTTCGCTGGAGAAGGTAGAACGCCTCTCCGGCGAACACCTGGTAGAACTCGGGATAACCGACGCCCGAGGGGCTCTGCGGGTGGTAGTGCCCTTTCGTCTTGACATACTCCCCACCCACGGTGCCCGGGGGAATGACGGTGATGTCAAACCGGACGTTCTGCTCGCGAAGGTACGCACGATCCCCGGCAGTGAGGGCGAGGTCGCGGTACATGAAGTACAGGGGCATATCGCCGGATTGGTCCGGGTCGGCGAGCACGCACCGCATGTCGTCGAGGGTCCGGACGGAGGGTTCGGGGAGGGTCCCGGGCCAGTAACTGTTCATCGATCCATATTCTGCTGTTGCCGGTGATAACCTGCACGATCTGATTTCCGGTGTATTTCTCTCACCGGGTTAATGCATCGCGGTGTGTCACATCTGCCCGTGCTCCTGCCTTGAGGGCCAGTCGCGACTACTGCGTCACCTTCACCCGGAAAACCCCGGATCTCGTCCTACCAGGACGATGCCATCCGCAACACCGTCGAGACCTGGGCGGACGCCGTGCCCGCCCTGGCGTGAAGCGGGGAACTTCCGTTCCCTACCCAATTTTCTCAGTGCCGGGGCGATCAACGCCCCGGTAAACAACTCGCTTCAGACAGAGATATGTAGATTGAAGTACCAGAGGATCTCCTATACCGCAGAGGTGAAATTACCATGAGCCAGGTAAAAGAGGAGATCATCAACGAGCTCGACGACCTCCCGCCCCGGACATACGGTGAGGTGCTCGATTTCATCCGGTACCTCAAGTTTCGGCGCCGGAAGGCCACCCCGGACACCGCCCTCGCGAGTGAACCCGTGCTCCGGAAAGACTGGCTCCGACCCGAGGAGGAAGAGGCGTGGAAAGATTTGTGAAAGGGGATGTAGTCGTTGTACCGTTCCCTTTCTCTGATCTCTCAACCGTGAAGCGGCGTCCGGCCCTTGTCATTGCGGCACCCGGCGGGGACGATGTCATCCTCTGTCAAATCACGAGTCAGCAGATCCGGGACCCCTACGCCGTCGGCATCGCCGACGTAGACTTTGCGGAGGGAACGCTCCATAAACCAAGCAATGTCCGGCCAAACCGGCTCTTTTCCGCCAGTACAAACCTGATCCTCTACCGGGCTGGCCGTCTCAACGACCGGGCCGTCACGTCGGTCATCGATCGGATCATCGAGATCCTGCAGGCAGAGTAACTTCCTGCTCTGGATTTCTACCCCGGATCCGGAATTTTTCTCATTGGCATCCGGCTGCTCGCCTGTGCCACTTCAGTTTGCGGCCTTCGCTCCCCCCTCATTCTCAGCCCATGCACGGCCCTCTTTTAATATCCCATCTTCTCCAGCCACTGGTACATCTCCTGCGGAGAGGATCAACGTCCGCCGGGCCCAGAACCCCCACTACATCTTCAGCGTCGAGCGGGGGCGGGGATGATCCCGGAGCCGTGGGTGTCGCCGTAGACCGAAGAGGACGAGGCGGCGACGACGGCCGGCACCTCGCAGTCCTTCGCTGCGACGAGAACGTCGAGCGTCCCGGTCACGTTCGCCTCGTTCGAGGCAAGCGGGTCCTTCACCGACCGGGGCACGGAGGGAATGGCGGCCTGGTGGAAGATGCCGTCCGCACCGGGGAAGACCTCCATCAGGAGATCGAGGTCGGTGATGCTCCCCTCGACGAACGTCACCCGGGGGTGATCCAGGAGGTGCTCGATGTTCACTCGCCGGCCGGTGGCGAGGTTGTCGATGATGACGACGTCTTGCTCCTCGGCCTCTCTCAGTCCCAACTGTCTCTCCTGACCTCTTCCTCAATCCTGCCCTGCAACTGGAGCGCTATCGGTGCTCCCTGTGCCGCGGTGACATCGACGATGTGGACAAACTTCTGTTGCAGGCCGGGGTCCTGTTTTATGATAGAATGGTACTCCGCCCAGGCATCATGGAGCAGATCTGGAAGCGTATTCCGTCTGCACACCTGCTCTAGCAGGGCTGAAGGGTTCGATGACCCCTTGATACAACTATAAAGCCAGTCGATGCCATGGCTGGGAATATACGAAAACCCAATCTTCCTCAAGAGGTTGACGAGGCCAGGGAAACATTCGGGATGCGATCCCACGGTCGAGCACCAGCGTTCGATGATATCGGTCATCTGCTGGAGAGGCGACCATTCCTTGACCTTCCAGGTGATGATTCCTCTCGGATCGGAGAATATAAGAAGACCGAGGATGCTCCTTATTTCTTCCTTCAGAGATCTGCTCGATAAGATGCAAGTCCCTGAAGAGAGAACGGTATTCCCCACCCTATGCCAGACGTCAACAAGCCTGCCTTCACATTCTGGTGTGGGACCGACGATCAGAAGACCCCTGAGGAGATTTTCCATCAATCCCGGAGCCTTCTCCCAGTTATCGCAGATGGGGGCCAGAAGAGCCGGGTAAACCTCTGCCTCCGGCAACCGCAGGATGGCATTGGCAATGATAGGGAAGAACACTTGATCCCATTCCAATGACACCATGCTGTCGCTTCGGAACCCTTTCTTGTCGGGGTTTATGGTATTGTTTATGGTGAAAGTCAGGAGGTCGCTGAGGAGTGATACTAATCTATCCCGAGGTTTAATCGCCGAGATCCGTGCATCTCCTGGAAGGCAGAAGAGGAGAGAGTATAGGAAATGGAGTTCAACCTCACGCGAAGAGCAGTCACAGAGCGGCTTCTCAAAAAACCTGTGCCACCATCCCCTGGGTCCGGTTCTCCCTCTGGATAATTCGATGGCCTCTTCAATGCACCTCCAGACCGTCGTCTGATCAGTTTCCCACAGGGGGGTAAGAGCCCTAAATAGATTCCCCCGAACCTCATTATTTCTGTGGGCTGCCAGCTCAAACAGTGCTTTTTTGATCTCCCTATCGTCGAGATACTTCGTCAGGAGTACCGGCAGTGCCCGTGCCGCAGACCGGGCGTGACCGTAGGGATCCCTCATAAATTCCTCCCCCTGCCTGAGGGGGGCGGGTCGCCTTGCAGCGACGAGCAGCTGCTCTCTGCACCAGGTGATATGGTTGTTGCTCTGTGCCCAATCCCACTGCTTGATGACGACCGCAGCGGTAAAGAGCGCAACGGCATTTGCTCGCCATCCGAGTCTATCCAGGCCCCCCTCCGCTGGCTGGATGGGATCATCGCTGGCACTCAGCTCCCGGGCGTACTCCATCGCGGCCTCAATTGTAAAAGTTGGAATGATCTTGTTCTCCTCCAACAATGTTCTCGACCACAGGAGAAGTTTCAGAGGCTGGTTCTGGCCTTCAATTTCTTCCCGTTCTCCAGCCAGTCGGCCCTCGAGTTCGGCTGGTATAACAAACTCGATGGCGATCGTCCCTTCCGTCTCGTTCTCAATAGTTCGGTAATTCTCGGGTTCAGCCTGTGCGGCCCAGATTCTGCAGGTCTCGATCCGTTCCTGAAGCAGACTTGTATTGTCCTGCTCCTCCTCGTAGTAGAGGGGAGGATGCTCGGGGAACGTTCGCATCGCAGATTGGAGCCTTGACCGTGTCTCTGCTGAGCCCATTACGAGAATTGGTAGAATCTGGTTTCGGAGGGTGGTTTTACGTTGTTCTTGTCGTGCATCATCTTTTAAGAGCCTGTAGTCCGGTAGATCCTGACCCCAGGATAGATATTTTGAACTAATCTCAACATGTGTCTCCTCCTGCAAGTCCTGCACATACCGCTTGGAATCCATATCCAGGAACGCTGGGTTTTCAAGGAGCGGGACCAGTAACTCAGGGCAAGTCTTCCAGTGCGCAAGCCCCACAGACGCGCAGACCCCTACGATCGCAACGGAGCATGTACCCTGGAGGACGGTCTCAAAGAGCTCCTTGGCATCCCGCCCCTCTTTTATTTGCTCCTGCATCCAGTATTCGAGAGCCATCAGGGCGCAGGTGAGGGCGGAAGGGGCCGCGCTTGAGAAGCGGCACCACTGATATACGCGACAATCTCCCCAGACGATCTTCTCTCCCGACTCAAGATAGATCTTCTGGGGGAGTGGATGCTTTCTTCTCCACTCCTCCTCTTCACGAATCTTCCAGCACCGGGTCGCGTGGTTGACTATATTGTGGATGAGTGCCAGCCCTTCAGTTGGGTGTAACCTTAAAAATCCAAGAAACGGCCCTTTTAACCGGGTCGGTGGATTCCAGTTGATCCATCGAATTCCGAGGTCATTGAAAAGATGGTGGTAACCTCCATAGCGATCAGGTTTTATCTCTTGACAGAGGACCTTGGTGATAACCTCCACGGCAGTCCCGGGAAGATCCCGGCAGAGGGGAACCCATCCATAGGCAAGAATGACATCTCTGAGATCTGCTCCTATTGGGTCCTCCCGCCTGACAAACATGTCCACCTCGTCCGGCGTGCAATCAGACGCCCACAGGATGGCCCCGATGATGTTCTTTCTGGATTCCTCGCTATGCCGCCCAGAAGGAACGTTATCCTGTATTCTAAAGCAGAACTCTGCAACCTCTCTACGGAGATCCTGGTTCCCTCTATCCTTCATCCACGTGCTGGCGATCTGCGAAAATTCGACCAGAACCTCATCCTGAATACTATCTGGATAGGACAGCGACCATTTGAGTGCCGGGATCCATTGGTCATGGATAGGAACTGTGCAGTAAGCACAGTACTTTTCGGCTTCTGCTGCTGGAAGCCTTGGAAGGAAAGACGACAATATCGGATTTGGTTTCACATAGATGGTTCTCATCGCCTTCAAAAACCTGCTGAGCAGATACCCATCCCGTTCAAGCAGATATGGCCCAATTCTCTGAAGAATCTCACCCTGGAGCGGCGAGGAGAGGACTGCCCCCAGTGCATCCTGGTACCACCGCGGCGAGAGAGATCCCTCCCGCTGCTCAAGGCTATCCAGCAAATCCGCCCAGGATTCCGGGACCCGTTCAACCTCGAGAACATAGGAGACATATAAGCGAAAGGGCCTGACCAGAATCAGGGACTCATTATGGGATTCCAGGAACCCCGGGATATCCTTCTTATGAGATGCCAGCATCTTTACGGTGGTCCACTCTCCGTATGCATCATGAACAAAACGGACCTCTCCGTTCTCCCGGGTTATGATACGATCGGAGATCAATCCCACTATAGCCTCAGAATAGAGTGAATCATCCTGGAGGCCATGTCCTCCGTCCAAGAAGGATTGCTGTGCGAGAGCAATAAGAAACCGGGCACGCTGGTCTGGAGCGCCTCTCCCATATCTGGTTCCTTCAGCCAATCGCACAACCTCCTCCCAGAAGAGGTCTAAAAGCCAGGATTCGGTGAGCACCGGAGGAACCTCTTCCGGGGAGAGGGTGATCCCCGGGAGGGTGAGGATATCCAGTACCAGCGGCCTTGAGAGGATGTCATTCAGATGTCCCTCCGATGCCAGGCTTCTCAGTTCCGGGAACTGGTCGACCACAGTGGCAACCTCTTCCTCAGTAAGCGGCCCCACCTCGTAGAAACTGATAGTCCGGTCAGCCAAATTTTTCCGGAGTGACAGATGTTTTACTATTGTTTCAGCACTCTCTTCTCTGACGGTAAATACAAGTTTCCAACAATATTCACCATCTCCCCCGCGTTTTATGTGCTCCTCGTTGTAACGCCGAACCGCGAGAATAATATCATCCAGAATGCGTTTCTTATCCTGGTCGATGCCCGCCCAATCCAGGCCGTCGATCAGGATACAGCGGAGTGGTGCGGTACCTATTGCTGAAAGCACTCTGTGAAAGTCGCTTTCTATATGGATACTATGGAGGAAATGCTCAAGCGAAGCCCCAAAGAACCGCTCGACTGCAAAGACAACTACTTCCCCCTCCTGCCGCAATCGATCTGCAAGCCGCTTGAGTAAAACCGTTTTTCCAACCATTGGTTCGCCTGAAATGACGACGACTTCATGGTTCCTGATCTCAATCTCTAGCTGATCTAGCAGATGTCCTCTCTGAAGATGAAGCGACTCCCCTATGGTGTCACGGATGGAAGAGAGGACGATATCGGAATGATTTCTTAAATGGAGAAGATCCTGCAAGAGGTCCAGTTCATCCTGGAGGTAGATGCCATGATCGAGAGCGATCCCTCTTATCCTCTCTCTATCTATAGATCCTGCCATCTTTGCAGAATCTGCTACCTCTGTTCTCAGGATCTCAAAGAGTGATAGCGCTTTCGTCGCATCCCCATTTTTTATCAGGTTCCTTAACTGGTTCCAGGATTGTACCGCGTCACGTGATCCTGCATGCTCAATATCGAAGTGGAGGATTACAAGACACCGCGAAAACCTCCAGAGTTCGATCTCGGTTACGGGGCTGTCCTTTGCCTTTGTGAGGAGGTTCCTGAAGACGTTAACATACTGTTGCTTCGTCTTGTGGAAAAATCCGGGGGTCGATACCTTCCTGAAGAATTCATCTGAATCCCGGGAGGCCCTTGCCTGTCCCAGAACCGGCCGCAGATGCTCGTCTAAAGCCTTCTGATAGACCCCAACCCCAATACCCAGCCGGTCGGTCTCGGGATCGAACCGCCATCCATAGACTCCGGTGAATGCTTTCCAGCAATCAGCAACCACTCTGGCGAAGTCCTCGTTCGACTCGGCATCAGAGAAGGTAAGGTCATGCTTTATCTGCAGAGCAAGCCGCCTCTCTTTCTTCCCGTTGCTGCTGGTGACGACGATATCGTCAAGCACACTCCCCTCCCACCTCTGCTGGAAACTCGCTCTTGTACAGGTACCCCAGTCGAGCCCCCGGGGTATATCACCTGCCAGGAGGGTCACCAAGTAGGAGACTCCAACCAGATGCTCAAAGGTATTTCCGCCACCGCCCGTAGAGAAAGGATTGGCCACCCCAGGATCTTCGTGAGCGCTGTTCATCTTGTTATAGCGGGCAACACGGATACCGATAAGTCTTGCTTTTAGTATTTTGGGTTTCTGACCTAAACAGATCCCCTCTCACCACAACTCGCGGTTCACCACGCCAGATAACTAAAGCAAAAGAGGAACGATCGCCGTATAAACTTGGGAGACCGGGTAAAACACACTATTCTCCACAATGTGCATTATATTTTGGTAGTCTTGTTACCGAAGGGAAGCATATTGAGATTAAAAATCACAAGACTTATCTGAATTAAATTAACATGCCATGTATGCTTATCACTTCAAACATTGGATCCATAATTATTGAGGAACAAAAACATTTACAAGAATACACGGGTCCCGCCTTATCGTATTATAGTAACACGATTCGATTAGGTCAAATGGCGCGAATGATGGGGAAGATGCGCCGTTTGGAAGTGATTTCAAATCCTGATATTTTAGCGGTGTTTGGTGCAGATGTTGGTATATCTGATGACAATTATGTAAATACTATAATTCTACCCGCTATAGAACGCACCGGAGCGATTTCGATATATAGAGATGGCTCTGGCAGGATCTCAAAAGTTGAGGAGAATATTTCTTCTGAAGCAGATATCCTTAAAATTACTGGTGAATTATGGGAATCAATTGAACCAAAAGAGCCAGAAGAAATATCATTATATTTAATTGATGCATGCTCTCAATTGCCAAAAATACATAGCGAGATCGATAGTGAACTTAGTTCATCCGGATTTAAACAACCAGAGCAAGCTTTACAATTATCTGTAGATCTTTCTCTTATCCAAGGTCATACAATTTCAGGAGTTTCTGAAACTGTATATCATACACCGTACTATGCAAAAGAACGTACAAGAGACATGTTCTATGCTTTGAAGGGGATGAAGCAGGAAACACGTGTTAACGTAGGAAACCTGCTTGACCATCTTGAGTCGAACCCTGCTATACCTTTATCAACTATTACCGACATCGCCCCTGATGATTTACTACACTATCAGAAGGTTGGGCTAATTGATATAACTGAAGTTTCCTCAAGATGTGGAAAAACGGAACGTTTTATATTCTCCCCAGCCATTTGGAGCCCATTTGGATCAACGATGCTTAAGGATGAACAAGAACATGTGAGAGCGTTATTGTCTTGCGTAAGATACGGGCAAGTTTCACCAACAAAAATTGATGGAGTGCCCTACCCCATAAAGTATCCCGAGAAATATATTGCAGCATTGATAAGGCGAGGGAAAGTTGGTCCTTCCTCTCCTATAGGCACGGACTATGTTATATTAGAGAAGGAAGGAATCGTAAAAATCGAACAATCTGCTAAACCGGGTCAATATGAAATGACCTTAGTAAAGGAAGATATCGCTGAAAGTGCTCGTCGCATCCTTTCAATGGGGCGGGATGTTACCGTTGAGCAAGGAGATATTGACGCTCGAAATCTCTCTCAGCAGGGAAGTTTTGACAATAGTGCTCAAACTAGAGCAAGGACAATTGCGACGCTATCTAAAAAACCCAAATGTGCATCTGACTTTGTTGGGGATAAAATCATTGAGGTGCTTAGAGGAGGAAACCTTTGATGAATGAGGGTGCCCTCTTGGAATATCGTGTCTCCAGGCTTTTTTTTAGAAATGGCTATTTTACGCGGACGAGCCTTAAATTAAAATCAGATTCTTACTCAGAACCAGTTGACATCACTGATATTGATGTCCTTGGAATTAAGTACGACACCGATTTCACACCAACGGTAATGATGGCAGAATGTAAGTCCGGGGCAAATGATAAGCCACTTGCTCAAATAATCAGATTAAGGGGGTTGATCGATCTCTTTAACTTTTCCAGAGGGTATTTGGTTAAATCAAAGGTCTCTACAAAAATAAAACAATATGCAATTAAGAATAAAATCACTCCCCTAGATTATGCCCGATTAGATGAGCTAGAGCAGATACTGGACCTAAATGAACATTGGGAGGGGTCATATGCAAAATGCAATTACGATAGGTTAAATGAGTACCATGGTGATAGTCTTAGACGTCAAGATAATCTAAAAAACATCTACTGGTTTTTAAAAATAGATTTTTGGTCGTTACCATCACACCTCCAAATAAAAAAAGTGATGAATGTTTCAGCTGAGTTAACTAAAAAGTGTTCTTTCAACGCTAAAAACTATGAACTATGGTTGCTGGGGGAGTCTGCGATCTTACTGTCTCTTGCAATTCTTAATTTTTGTAATGAGTTATATCCTCTTACGGAAAACGAGCGAAAAATCTACACTGAAAATAAAATGCTTGAAGGATTAGAAGGGATGACACGTGACACCCAAAATCAGTTGATCCAGTTAATGCAAACTTATGCGCAAGAGAAAGTCAAAGAAGCATGTGGTAAGGCACTATCACTTAACAACCAAGATCTGACTCTACCTTTACCCACTTATACTCAAGACTTAAATGAGGTTACTTCCCGTATTATAAGCCGTCCAGATATAGCAATACACATACCAAGATTTTTGGATTATTTCATCTACCAGTTCATTCTCGCCGATAACGACGTAGATAAAGAGGATTTAGAACTTCTCTTCCCTGTTGATATAGATATCCTTGCGAAGATGTCCAAGAACATTGTTAAGTTTATGAAATCTGATATTGAAAACATCGATCTCTTCAACAAGTTAATGGCATTCTAAAAACCCAAAATTTGCTTGATTTATCTCAATCTTTGGGTCGGTTAGGTTACCGACTCAAGTGTCATTTATCGATCGCAAGCATGCCTGACAGAACTTGCGATGTGAGTAGCGGTTAGAGGCGGCTGCCTGAGCCTTGAATCTCGCAAAGATTACAGCCCAACTTTGCCAGTATCAACATCTGAGAGTGCCCTTAGGCCAGGTTAGCAACGCATAAGAGTGTTCTTAGTGATGTTTGAATGGACCAACATGCAAACAAAACTAAGAACCAATGAGATTGAGCCGACTGACACTATATCCTTTCCCATTGGCACCATCCTCCTCGTTACAAGGCTCTATGACGTCTTGAATTTCGGTGATATTTTCGGGAAACACAAGACACGAGGCATCGATATCAATGGTTTGCTTCAAGCCCTGATCAGCTACAAACTGACGGATAACTTCAGCATCAAGCGAGCCCACGACTGGATCACCCGCCCGGAAGTTCTCGCTGAATTCAACCTCCCGCCCTTC
>Ga0208041_1000728_pt1 | contig 27553 bp, 16 predicted proteins | sample AD_SCU002_MetaG_FD_184453 | JGI IMG/M metagenome (GOLD analysis project Ga0208041, IMG submission 184453) | Active sludge microbial communities of municipal wastewater-treating anaerobic digesters from China - AD_SCU002_MetaG (SPAdes) (version 2) | ecosystem: Engineered > Bioreactor > Anaerobic...
GCTTCAGGAGCTTGTTTGTATGCGCATTCGCTGATGCAGGTATGCTTCCGAGACGATGGCTTGGTTAGTTTATTCCACGGGATCTGGTCCCAAAGATTCCTCAGCCTTCACTACCCCAGACAAATGGTCACCCTCATATTTTAATTAGGTATGCTTGTGGCCACGCGGGCATCATGTGGTTTATTCCGGGAACAGTCCAGAGCGTAATTGAACGGGATATGCCGTCGGATCAGTATCGAAACCCCTTCCTTGCCCGCGCAATGGTCGAGTTGAACATGATCGATACCATCGGTAGCGGGATCAAGCGGATGTTTAGAATACAGCGGGACCGTAATTTCCCGATGCCCGATTATGATCTCGATGAAGAGGGTGTGGTGCGGGTCACGATCCCCGGCCGGGTGATCGATGAGCGGTATACCCGGATGCTGATCGAGCGGGAGGATCTGACGCTGATGGATGTGATTGCCCTCGATAAGGTGCAGAAGGGATACCCTATCCCAGAAGAGGAGCGCGAGCTCCTGCGGAAGAAGAACCTTATCGAGGGGCGGCACCCGAACCTGTATGTGTCTGAGAGCGTGGCAGCCAAGACTGGTACACAGGCTGATTATATAAGAAACCGGTCGTTTGACAGGGCATACTTCAAGGATATGGTGGTGGCGTACCTCCGGACGTATCACGAGGCGAGGAGAGTTGAGATTGAAAAACTGTTGCTGGACAAAGTCTCCGATGCTTTGAGCGAGGAGCAAAAACGTCAGTTCATTAAGGATCTGCTTCAGGAGATGCGTAAGGAGGAGACCATCAGGGCTATCGGGATGACACGGAGTGCGAAATGGGTGCTCACTCATGATCCTGAAGACTGTGTCTGATGGAGGACCCTGTGGAGACGATTGGATGGACATTGCGTTGAATGTCATACCCGGCTGTTGCAGATTGGTATTGGAAACTTGAATTGGAGAAGTGATTGGCATCGATTGGAGATGAGATTCCAAATATACTGCCTGGATTGGCACAATGGGCGGCCATGCATTAATATCTTAAACTCATTATTGGAGATGGATTGGAGAATGATTGGAGATAGAGATGCCATGATACCGGAGGGTCGGACGACCACGACGACTGAAGGCGCTTCTCCTTGACATCTTTGCTGTTCTCGCCCCGGCCGGTATGCAGAGGCTGCGGAGCTGATCCTGCAACTTGCGACGTCACGGCGGGTCGCCCGCCCCCGCTCCTCGCCGAGCCGATGTATCTCGCCGGCTACATCGAGCGGATGGGCACGGGGACGCGGGACATGATCTGCACCAGAGCGGGTCTGCCGGAGCCGGAGTTTGCCGGGAGCGTATGGGTTCCAGACGATCATCCGCCGGGCTCACAGCAAAGAGACCGGGAGAGCACCCGGGGAAAAACCTGGGGAAAAGATCCTCACGCTGATCGCAGCCGACCCAACGATCAGTACGAATGAGCTGGCCGAACCGATTGGCATCACATCCAGAGGGATTGAATGGCAACGCCGACAGCTCAAACAGGCAGGTCGGCTCAAACGAGTAGGGCCGAAAAAAGGCGGCCGCTGGGAGGTTATCGGAGATGGGGATGGGTAGTATCGGGGAGCATCCTCTGACTGGTGCCATACGGTTAGAAGATGTCCGGACCGCCCTTCAGTACCCCTGCCTCTCCGGGATCACGCCCCGCACCCCGCCCCGGGGGTCCGCCACGTCCCCGGCATACCGGGGGATGACGTGGACGTGCAGGTGCATCACCGTCTGGCCGGCGGCTTCTCCGACGTTGACGCCGATGTTGTAGCCGCCGGGGTGAGATTGTTCGTCGAGGAAGTCTTTTGCCTCCCGGACGAGGGCGAGGAGGGCGGCCTGCTCTGCGTCGGTCGCGTCGAAGAGGCCGGCGACGTGGCGGAAGGGGATGAGGAGGAGGTGGCCGGGGCTGACCGGGTATTTATCATAGCGGGCGTAGCAGAGGTCGTTTGCGAGCACGACCTCCTCTTTTTGAGGGTTGCAGAACGGGCAGGTCAGGGGGTCCATGCCACGTACCCCCGGACGTCGATTAAGTAGGCGCACTTCTCGGCGAGGTGCGTAAAGGCCCGGTCCTGCCAGCCGCTCCCCGGGGCCGCGAGGCCGAGGAGTGAGACCGCGATCTCCCGCTCGAAGGGGCGGGGGGCGTGGTCGTGGAGCAGGTCCCAGTAGCCGATGATGCAGTCCCGGCGGTCTTCGAGGAGCGAGGGCCCGGGGATGCGGTCGGACTTCTTTGCATTAACGGAGCCGAGGGCGGGGAGCAGGTTCCAGAGGTCGTTGTTCTTCCAGACCGAGAACGGGAGGACATGGTCGATATGCATCGCTTCCGGCGAGGATATGGCCCTCCCCGACCAGACGCAGGTGAGCGCCCCCTCCTCTTCGAAGATCGAGCGGTAGATGTTCTTTGCATCCGCGATTGCCCGCTCGGTCGTCGGGGTCTTCGTGAGCAGCGAGAGCATGCCCTCCTCGGTGACGGTCCCGGTCTTGTCCGCGGCCGCGGTGAACTCGGCCCACTTCTTTAAGAGGCATTCCTCCCCGGAGATGAACCCCCCGAAGTGCTCAAAGACCGTGCAGAGGTCGCGGGAGAGGGAGAACCGGCCGGAGTGCTCGATCAGGCAGGTCCGGTCGACCGGGCTCTCCCGGGAGACGCGGTACTGCCGGTCGTAGTCGAAGACGGAGTAGTGCTCCTTTGACTGCGAGTACCCGAGGTGCTTCATCGGCATCTCCGTGATGGTCTTCCGGATCGCTTTCACGAGCGTCCGGAACGCGGGCCGGATCTCGACCGGCATGGTGCCGTGGGCATAGTCGCTGTAGAAGACCGAGATCCCGCCCCGGTCCCGGTAGTAGTCGATGACCGGCACGAAGTGCTTCCGGAACGAGACGACCTTGCCGGAGTCCTGGTCCAGTGTCTCCCCGTTCTTCTGCGGGATGAACGCCGGGGCTGCAAAGATCGGGTAGTAGTAGAGCAGCCACTTCTCGACGAGCAGGCCGAGGGGGAACGAGACCGCATCACCGTCGTCCTCCCGGAGGTGCGAGGCCTGCTGGCAGATCTCGATGACGCCCCGGAGGAGGGCGTACTTGTAGGTCGCGTCGGCGCTGTCCCGCTCGATGATGTTGTTTATCCGGCGGTATTGGGCGAGATCCATTGGTTGAGGAAGAGATCGGGGGGCGGGGGGATATGGGTGCCGGTTTTGGTTGGGGGACGTTGTGCTGGCGGTGTCGCGTTGTCCTGAATGAGACGAGCCCCGCTCACCGGCTCACCAGCGCAGGCAGCCTACCGCCGTGCACCATTCGGTACTGCCCTTTCAAAGCCTCCTCGGCAGCTCCAGGGTGCTCGTCGACGACCATCCACCCATATTGCAGCTCCCACCCGGAGGAGAGGAGCGCCCATATCGGATATTTGGCGGTATGACGGGTAGCAAGTTCCAAGTATCGGCCGTGGAGGGTGTTCTTGCTCCCGGCGTACGTCCCTGCCGACCCGATGTAGATCGTCGGGCAGTCGCCGATCTTTGAGAGCCGGTCAAGTCGGCTGTGAAGAAACCGCCCTGCCACGTCCCAGCCGATTGACTCGGCAAGACCGACAGCCTTCTCGCGGACCTCTTCTGCCGGAGTTCCGCGTTGGTGAATTCGAATGACGTAGACCCCTTTGCGCTTCGGTGGTTCTGCATCTTGAAACCGCGTGAACTCAAACGCATCGAAGAGGTCGTTGCAGCAGTTGCCTGCCGGTGGAGATCCTTTCCCCATAGGCCGTCACCGGTAGTAGGTCTTATAGCAGTCATTGCAGACTGGCCGGGTCTTTGTCGTCGTATGCTTGTTCCCGCACTTGTGGCATACCTTCTCCTTGTAGTCCGGGTTGTTGAAGCGGGCCCAGGAAGCGAAGCACTTCGGGCAGTACGGCTTCTCCGGGTTATAATCGATCGTCTCTCCGCACCGGATGCAGTGTGCTTCCTCGCCCAGCACTGAATCCAGCGCCTTCTCAAGGAATCCCTTCTTCGGAGGGACTTTCAGTTTCGGGGATATGGTTCTGGTGGTTTTTCTCGGCTCATAGGCCCGATGATTCGCGGTGGCCGTTGCAGCCGTCCGGCCACTGTTCTCCGGGCTGCTTGCCTGCAGAATCCTTTCAACCTCTTTGAAGGTCTGAGCGTAGAGGTCGGGATCGGTCTCCCGGGAGAACCGGATGCCCATCTCCCAGTTGTTGCTTTGTGAATGTTTGTAGAGGTTCATCGAGGTGATGATGCCGAACTGTTCGTTGATGTAACATTTGGCGTGAAGGTCGTCGCACTTGTAGATTCGGGCACTCTGCAACTGTTTGAGAAACGCCAGATCCTCCGGGTTCGGGGTTGTATCGCTCCGGTAGACAATGTCGATTGGGACCTTTTTGCTGTCAATGCTCTGAAGATACTTCAGGTTGTGCGGGGTCAGGCTGATGTAGGGAGTGATGATCGAGATCTGCTCCTCAGCGCTCTTGATGAGCTCGATGAATGTTGCACTTACCCCGGATGCGTCCAGAAAATCTGCCATTATATTGCTCCTAATAGAATACTATTCGGTGGCGAGGCGAAAAATATTCTTATACGCCCCCGCTGGCCTGGATTGCCGGTATGGAGCCGTTCTGATCGAAACCTGACTTAACGGGGGGTTTTGCGCCGGCAGAAAGTATTTGGCGATCGAGAAGAAATTTTCAATCTGGAAGAGAGGAGCACAGCGGGGCTATACTGAGAGTTGAGCAATGCCTGCGAGGGTCCAACTGGGGAGATCATGGTCATAATACACGGGATATCGGGAAGTACGCAGTACCTCCTGAATGGGCTGAAACCCGTTGATGGAAGAAGTCTGGGGACTTTTGGAGATATTCATCACTTTTACAACAACTATACCGAAATCCTGGATAAGACCCAAACTGCGGTGAATAACCGACTCGATGAGAGGATAGCCGGCCTGAACGACACTGAGGTCCAGCTCGATACCCGGATTCGAGAGGGCATCGCCCGGCGTACGGCAGAGGTTGATGGGCAGATCGCTGAAGTCAGGGCCAAGATCGACAATGCAACAAATATCGTGACGCGATGTGCCTATAAGGTCAAATGCTGGATCGCGGTCTCTCTACGGTCCAGGAGCATATCGCGTCCCTTCAGCCGCCAGAATGTGGAACTACGCCGGGTTCAAACCGAGAAAGCGATGCTCATCCGGAACAGGACGGAGTTTGTCAGAAAAGGGTGCAGTAATGTCCTTGATAATCATACATTTATAACCGACAATATGTCGTTTTATATCGGTGCTATCGGGGAGGAAACGGTTATCAACGCCCTCTCACGGCTCCCCGACGAGTATCATCTCTTCAATGACGTGAACCTGCGGTTTCATCCTCCCATCCACTGGAAGGAGAAGAATGATTACATCAAGTCGAGCCAGATCGATCACATCGTCGTAGGCCCGACAGGGCTCTTTCTTGTGGAGACGAAGAACTGGAAACTCTCGGATCTTGAGACGAGATCTGATAAACTGGTCTACCAGGTGAGGCGATCAAGTCTGGCGCTCTGGTACTACCTGCGGAAGCACTATGCACGAAACAACGTGCCGAAGACCTGCAACGTCATCATCTCGGTGCAGGGCTTCCGTCCCGGCCAGAGATTGGAGCCCCATATCGATATCACCACCCCCAACAGGCTCTGCGAATACATTACGAGGAGGGCGAGCGCCCTGCCGACAGCTGCGGTCGAGAGGTTGGTCGCCGTGATCGGTCGAGTGGGCTGAGGCCTCATGGATGGAATCTGGGGTCATGATGCTCCAGAGGGTGACGCCGGGGAGTCTCGATCTGAACAGAGCATCATTGATTCCAATGAAATTATGTCAAACCCAATCCTTTCATAGCAGCGGTCATCGGGTCACCGTAAAATACTGGATCTACGCGTTCCATAATATCTGCCGAAACGTCGAGGAAGTTCCGCTTATTCTCGATCGGGATGAGCGCCTTTCGGGCTCCGTTGTCCATGGCCAATTGCAATGTTTCTGAAAGGCTTGGAAGAGGCTTTATATTTCCCTGGATACTCAAATCGCCAAGGATGAGTAATCCGGGCAGTGCTTGATGCTTCTTGATGGCGGAATAAACCGCAATAACGAAAGCAATCCCTACATCGGCGGGGATACGGTTGGAGAGCAGATCGATGGCTTCAACATGAATATCAGAGGTATCAAAAATACTGGCGATACCCATCTCCACCTTATGGCTTTGGAGGTACGAAAAAGCCCGGTGGATGGATTCCTTCATGCTCCCCTGTACCCCCCCTGCCATTTTGAGCTTCCCGGTGCCTGCGGAAAGGCCCACCTCAAGACGGTAGAGGCCGACCCGGCCCCCCTCGCCTACGGATGCTGTATAAACCGATCCAGGGGCCAGCGGGTCGGTAGATATCAGGTTTCTTCCGCCTTCTTCAGGCAATCCGACGTAAAATTCTTCACGTGTATCGTTGTCGATGTAGGAGAAAGAGGTCTGATAGTATTCGAAGGAACCCATCTTCTTCAACTGTTCTTTGACCCTTCTACGACCTTCCATGGCAATATCGAGTAACTCTGCCAGTTCTTCCTTGGAGAACTCCCCATGGGGATAGATGAGTTTGATGAGGCCGGATACTGTCTTGCGGACCGCCTTCACATCACGGGCGTTGAGGTGCGATCCCATTGAGAAGTATCTGTCGACGACATCAGTGTAGTTCTGTTTTCTAAGTTCTCGAAGGGCCTCTGCAAGGTAATCGACCACAAATCCGTAGTGATCGGTGAAGAAGTTCATGCGCATTTTCGGGACTTCCCAGCCCGGCAGATAGTAATGCAGCCGATCAAGGAAGGCCATATCTTCACGGATAACATCTGGCATCGGGGTGAATAGATGAGATGAGCGGACCATGACCTCAACAGGCTGGTTGGTGTTACCAAAGAGCGCGATTGATGCGTACGCAGAGAGCGCTTCCTTCCCTCGTGCAAAGGTACCAGACTCACAGTAGGTCTTGAGCATTGTAATGATCTCTTTGGGCATCTTCTGGAGATCGGCAACTTCATCGAAGCCGACGACATCCCAGAGTCCGACCAGCCCGATCTTACCGGTACTCATGTTGTAGAAGAGGTTGGCCACGGTCGTCGGCCCTGTGAGCAGAATGCCGTAGGGTGAGATCTCCTGATAAGCATACGATTTACCGGTTCCACGCGGGCCTAGCTCCACTAGATTGTAGTTGTGTTCGCAGAAGGGTATGAGACGGACAAGGAGGAGCATTTTAAGGCGGCGATCAAAGTTTGAGGGCTCCATGCCAATACTGCGTATCAGAAAATCGATCCATTCCTCGGTTGTTAATTGACGACGCCCTTCGCAATATTCCTCAAGATCAAACATTGCCAATTGGATTGGAATTAGATCTTCTACCCAGAATGGGCTCCGTTTGCCCTTTGCTTCCTCATCATACATATGACGGAGATAGACCTGAGCCCAGATTCCACCCATGAGAAGGCGATCATATTCTCGGACATACATCTCCGGAATATGAACATATTTATGCCCAAAGTTGACAAGTTCTGCCCAGTATTTGTCGTCATCGGAGACATACCGAACTTTAACTTTATCAATGATCATATGCTTGCCTCGTTCTCGGACAATGGACTGAGCTTTCGTCGCTTCATCAGGGCGGACGAAGTTATCGGCGAGTGTCGAGTTTACAATTTTGAAGCCTGCATCGATGGCTACGGAATCGTCGGTGGCGCAGTATGTGCCTAAAAGGAATTCTAGGACGTAAACCGGAACATTAGCACCTACTTTAATCATCCTGACAAGATCTTTGCGGACGACTTTCCCCCCAAATGCCTCCGTTGCCTTTTGATCTATGATATCCATTTCCACCATTACCTTGCTCCTAGATCTGTATCAAAACAGGAATATTTTCCATTTTTTCCAATTCAATTCCTGTAGTTGCATTGAAGAGATGGATTGTTGCCTTATCAGTCGAGGGCTTTTCGAGAATTTGGAGTATAATTACATTCGGTTCGATAATTGTGCCGTTGCTGGGATCCAACCGAAGTTGAACGTCACCAGTTGCCTCCTCGAACCCATAATGTGCAACCATTGGGCGCGAGATGCACCTTCCACCGCTTCTGATCTCGACGCGGACCTTGGGTGGCTCAATATCTGCGATATTCTTACTCCGCCCTTCGATCTTAATAGAGAATGTCCGTGTGGTGATACTTTTACTCCCAGGTTGCATTGTCCACACCAATTCAGTTTGTACCCCCAGCTGAGTCGGCTTGGGTGTGACAATGAGCACCGGAACAATCACCTCCTGAGGAGATAGTCCACCATGGAAATATGCTGTATCTCCTCCGGAAACCTTGAACACACCGAACTGATAAGGGGTTACAATTTCGAGATCGCCACCGAGGCCCAATTCTTTTGCGGTAATGCGAATGCAGGCTTCCCGTGTTGCGCCACCCCGACCGATCCAGACCCTGCGATGGAGGTCGACAGTGAGCCCACCAGGAGAGTCAATCTTCATATCGCTTTCGATCTCTTCACCGAAGAGATAGCCGTGATCGGCTGAGATGATGATGGTCTTGACCCCATAACGAGCGAGCGTCATCATTGCCCGCCGGATATTGTGGAGTATATCGGTCATATAACTCCGAGCCTGGTAGATCTCGCCCTCCTCTCCAAGCTGATCGATCTCCCGAGAGGTGACGACGATAAGGTCGGAATTTTTGATCTTCTCTTCCACCGTTCTCTTGGGAATCGAGAGGAGGTCGGCAAGCTTCAGGTCGCTCACGGACACATCGACGTGTTGCTTAAGGAATTCGATACGGCTGGCACGATCTTTGAGGAGAATACCATCTATCTCCAGTCCAACTTTTCCTGAGGCAGCGGGGACCAAATTCGGTATTGTTTCCGTGTGAGGCATGAGGGCTGCCATCCCCACCTCTGTGATAGTAGGAACCGTTGCAAGCGCTGGACCGAAGGTCGCGGAGAACTCTTCACCTAGTATCTCAGCCAGCTCTCTACCCATCTCGAACCGAAGCGCATCGACAAGGAAATAAGCTGTTTTTCTGCTTTCGAGTGTTGGTGTAACCTCAGTAGCAAAGAGGTCAAGCTGACTGGGCACACCAGGGATTGAGAATCGTGCTTTCTTAAATTCCTTGATGAACGTCTCTGCCATGGCTCCGCCAATATGCGTATAGATCTGCCGCGCCCGATTCATGAGTTGGGCAAGGAGATCCTGAGATCCGGCGGAGGGATACTCCAGGGTGAAATACTGGTTCTCAATATGACGATGAAGCGTATCTAGACGACACCAGGGGGTTAAACCACCAGTATAGTGCTGGATAATTTCTGGAGCGGTATATGAACGATCTCGCAGGTCATTCTCAAGTAACTTCGCCTGGAGGAGGAATTCACCGATGGTCGCGATGAGGATCCAGCGAGCTTTGAGCTGCATATCGTACCCGGACCAGAACCCATCCTTATGCTGCTTGGCGGTGAACACAATATTAGGCGTTGGTTCACTCAAGAGCGCTTCTTCCACCAGATGCTGGATCTTTTCTTCAATAGTGCGGAATGTGTTCACATCTGCGATCTGATCTATTGTGAATGAGATGGCTGAAAGTCCGAGTGCATTTTCAACCTTCTCTGTGAACTGCACGTATTGAGCCTGGAGATCTTGTCGCTTCTGCCAGGTTCTAACAAGGTCAATGCAAGCCTTTCTCGTCAAAGGGGTCTGAGCCCGAGATACCCCCGCAAGACGTTCGGGAACTTCGCCTTTTAGTTCGGATAGGAAGGCAGTTAGGATGAGATGCCTGGCAAGCTCCCCCCTACAGACATCAGGTTCGCCTGCGGTCAGGGTAGTGCCGTATTCAGCCTCGAACATGGTATTAAGGTCGTCGAGCGCCCCCCGGTCAATTATTTTCTGGTCGAACTCTGTGCTGGAGAGGAAAGAGAGTGTGATCTCCTGTGGATTCGAGAATCCGAAGATCAGAGAGAGAATGTGGTAATCGATAGTGCGACCGTATTGATCGGCGATCGTATCGAGGTCTGCAAGTGTCAGAAGCCGTGGTTTGGCATCTGCCTTCTTTTCAATCTCTTCGAGTTGGGAACCGTCCATGTTTTCCTTGAGCACCTGCCGGGCGATCACTGAAAGTCGGGTGTTCCGCTGCCAGGGATGTTGACCGGGTTTTATGACCGTTCCCGCTTTGGTAAAGGCAACCAGAGCATGGTCTGTTTTCTCTTCGGGCATAGGTACGTATAAGAGGAGCTTTGGCGATTTTTCGTTCACCATAAGAGATGCGACATCGTGCCGAAGCTCCAAGAACGAACCCTGGTACCGTACGACTGTTGCGTCGGGTATCGTCAGCGATTCGGCGATCTGTTTGTAATCTTCATCGGGGTCAAACCAGACCACAAGGTTGTTGTCGGCGGCCTGCTTTGTGACCAGATCCGTAATATAATCGGTAACCTTTCCCATGTTCACTCTCCCTCATATATATCGAGCCTGTCATGCGCAATCGCAAACGACTTGTTCGTTTTGCACTTCTCCAGCACTCGGTCAGGCCAGTAGCGCATCGCGGTGTAGGACCAATCGTATTCTCCTTCCTCGAGCTCTTTCCAGAATTTCGCTGGCTCTATCTTCCAGGAGGGCATTAACTCGCGGAGCGGGGCGAGGTTGAGGATCACACCATCGTCGAGTTCCGGGCACCACCCGACAACCTCTCCTCGCTCGTTTTTAGCATCGAGCACCTGCTGGATGTTCCTGTCAAACGCATGGAGGTCTGCAAGGATGGTTTCGAGTTGGTCAAGTTCCTTTTCAAGGCGCTTGCGCTCTCTTCCTTCGGTGCCCTGCATCGCCGCTCGCACCTCTTTGATCCGTTGCTGTGTGGCGTTGATCTTCCCTCCGAGGTAGCGGTTGCCCTTCAGGAGGTAGAGAGTGTCGGGCGTTATCCGCTCGTGGAAGAGGTAGACGCTATAGTACTTCTTTGGTGACTGGAAGAGCCAGTATATGGGCCTTTTCCGGTACCACTGGAGGTGAGTTTTGAAAAAGTCCTTCTCAAGGTAAGATCGGAGAGCGTCTTCGGGCTCCTGCGCATTCCCACCGATTGCTTTGATCACCTCTGCGGTTGTCGTCTCGCCGAGCATCAGAGTGAGCGCCTCGGTTACGAGCCGAGCAAGGTCAAGGGGATGGCCGGTATCTAGAACGGCGATGGTGTGCGGGACGGCGAGGCTACGGAGCGTTGTTTCGGCCTCTAGAGAGAAGAGGTGGTTGCCACCCACGATGGCTGATCCGAGTTCTCCCTCGATGCCGGGAGAGAACCTGCCCATGACGATGCCGGTGGCGTAGGAGATCCAACGGGCGGCGAGGTCTTCTAAAGTGGGGAATGAGGTTGCGTTTAAATTTTCAACTTCAAAGTCAATAGCAAAGCGCTCATTGTCAGATATTCCAAAAAGTCGATATACTTCGTCATCAATCTGTTTTTCAATTTCGGATAAATGATGATAACGATAAACTATGATTTCACTAGCGGATTTGAGATTTTCCCCGCGTGGAGGTGCGATAAAATCAAATGTTTGCTCATTCTCATTGCTATCTTCCATTGCAATTTTTACAGCATTGGTAACTAGAGATTTTAGTGATACTGATCTTTGGGTTGGGATAGGGATGTTGAGAATATCCCCCACTGCGCAGTAAATCGTCGAATTCAAGACCTGTATTGCGTTTTTCACGAATGAGGAATTCAACAATCCCATTAGGTCAGGTGCATCATCATCATCTTTTGAAAAAATGCAATTCCCGGCATGGTCAAAGATAAACCCTTGTGGCATTAATCGTACTGATAATCCGATAGAACTTACAGCAGAGTATGTGAGTCCTTCTCGAAAATAGTAATCTGTCGAAGTGATGATCCTTGACCAACCTGAATTATTATACAATGAGTCTCCCCAAGCCTTAATTTCGAAACCATTGTGCCAATAATTTATACAGTGATCCTGGTTGCCATACCATTTCCTGTTTGGACCTCCTTTCATTAGTGGGAACCATTTCTTTGAAATTTCTAACGTTTCCAGACAGTCCCTGCAATTGAAAGCAATATTTAATCTACCAGTTTCCCACCAAAATCGCATAAAGCGGAAGTTGTCAGCCGTCTTTAAACCTTGACGTAATACTGCTATGTCCTCCACACTGGGATTATTTTTGAAAATGTTTCGCAGTGGAGACGTTATCCAATATACCAAGGGAAGGCGTGGTATGGCAAAAAAGTTTTCTTGTGTACAACAATATACTGAATTATTCTCATTTTTAACTAATTTTTCAAAAAGTATCCCTTTTTCGGCCCCTTTTACATTCACTAACCTGTACCATTTACCAATGTTTGCTAAACAGTAAGCTCTTTCGCTAGACTTTCTTGATATAAAAGCAACAAAACCTTGTGCATTGGGATTAGATAACTCAAACTCTGATTTTGTGCCTAAATGGCATCCAGTCTCAATTGCAGAATTTTCTAACAATTCTTTTCTTAAATCATAATAAGAAGAAGTAAACATAAACGAATGAATTGTAATCAGACCAAACCTACCATTCTCCTGAGTTAACTCATTACTACGAGAAATAAAAGCAGAATACAAATCCCCACTCTTATTAGGGTAAAGTCTTTGAAGGCTCTCTTTTAACAACTCATTAACGTTTCTTTGTCCGGAGTATGGAGGATTTGTTACAACAATCGAGTATCGTCTCCTTAGGAGATCCAGTAATCGGACACCTTTCACCGCCTCTCCGACAAAAAATCCATTGTCTGCTTCTCTTTCAGCAAATCGTAATAGTGCACGCTGGATTTCATCTTCCATCTCCTTCCAGAATGCTTCATCGAACGCTCGCTCTCCATATCTCGTCACCGACTGCCCGGAAAGATCCATCTGCCGCCCTTCTTTCTCGAACCGCCGCCGCTCTTCATCGATGAGTTGCTGCACTTCCTGTTCGATCTTTATCAGTGAACCAAGCTGGTTTGCGAGTTTGAGCTGTGGGTAGAGTGCTCGTAATATCCGCTCGTGAACGGGGTCGAGATTTCCCTTTGAGAGGAAGGTTTCGAGGTGAACGCCATTGAGCGGCAGAATATCAGCGCAGGCAAGATTGCTGTCGGTAATAACTGCCTGCCGGTTGTAAGACTTCGCCTTCAGGAAGAGCGTGAGCGCCGAGAGCTGCACCGCCCGGAGGTCGATATCGATGCCGTAGATGTTATTGGCGATAATCACCGCCGGGATCTCTGCCTCGGATGCCACCGAAGGCTCTGCCGGCCATCCGCCCTCTCCGGCACGTTCAATCTCCTCTTTGTACATAGCGTGGAAGAGGTCGAATGCCACCAGCCCGAAGTGCATCGTCCCGCAGGCTGGATCGAGGAGGGTGACCTCTTTAACCGGCTTGAGGTCGACCGGCGGGATCTCGCCTTCGAGCGGTACTAGGTAGTCGAGCTGCTCAACCAAGCGTGTATCGGGATGCATCTGCACCCACTGCCGACCGAGGGTATTTTGGACCAGGTACTTCACGATCCAGCGTGGGGTGAAGAGCTGGGTTGCAGCCGGGATGTCCTGCGCCCGTATCTTCTGCTTCTTCTTATAGAGACGATCAAAGACCTCGGCTTTCTCCTGTTCGATGAAGTACTGGTAGACCCAGCCGATCGTCTCCTCGCTCCCCTCCTGCCAGGCTTCGTCGAGCTCCGGAACGTTGAGCATTCGGATGATCTCATGCAATACCCGGGGTCGAGGGAAGAAACAGCTTGCGATCGTATCGGTATCGAAAAGCACCCGTATTTCCGTGGAGACCGCGCCACACTGCCAGAGCAGGAACTGCCGGTACGCACGCTCACGGGGCCCTTCACCGAATGCGTTCTTCGGGAGATCCCCCTGCTCATAGAGGGTTAAACACTCCTTGTTCTTGGGGCGTGCCAGCCAGCGCAGGAACCCGTTGGAGTCTGTGCCCTTCGCCAGAGTCTGCCGGATCAGCCCCCTGCTCTCCATCATCCTGAACGCGACGAGCCGGTTTAACCAGGTGAACGCAATCTCTTTCGTGAGTTTGGCATAGGCCTCTTTAGGGGTCAGCCCGGCGGCAACCTCGTCGGTGAAGAATGATTCGAGACGCTCCCTCGTCTCCCGTGCGAATTCGATCTCCTGGACGGCTGGCAGGCGTGCGATCGCCTCAAATGTACCCTTCTGGTTGAGGCCGTAGAGAGATTCCAGCACCTCCGATGCCTCGGTTACCAATAGTTCCCGGGCAGTAAGCGTAAAATCATGCAGTGACTTCCGATCCATGGTTTATGTCCTCCTCTGTGCATCGATCTGCCCGGGATGGATGACCCGGACGCAATCCTCTTCCGGCATTATCCCTGCGAAATAATCCCAGAGCTCGACATCTCCGAGCAGCCCCCGGCTCCGGCGATAGAACGCATCGACCAGCGGTTCCTTCCCAGGGAATGGCCTGCGATGCATCACGAGGATCTTGCATGCAGCGCTGACGAGGCCGAAATAGAAGATGGCTTCTTTCAGCGTAGCTACCTTTCCCGAGGGATAATTGCCGCTTTTTGTCCAGTTGTAACTTTTGCATTCGACGATGATGGAATCATCCTCCGAGACAAGGTCGAACTCGTGAACCTTCCCCTCCCCGATGTTCAGCGTTTTCTTTGAAAAATGGGTTTCATATGTCCGTGTGAGATAGCGCCTGACACGCTCCTCGAATTCTTGTGGTGTGATATCTTCATGTATGGGATCCAGAGCAGGATCTCTTTCCGGTGCAACACGAGGTTTTGGTGAACCAGTCTGGGTGATATTCACGATCTTCGATCTGCCACAGACGGCACAAACACCCCGTTGGCGCCGGAACTCTTCCTGCCGCACAAGATTATTGCAGATGGAATTCACCTGTTGTCGTGGAGAGATCGCAAGTTGCATCGATAAACAGTCGTCACACCACGCCCTCCCGTCTTTTTTCAGAAGATCTACAACTTCCCGCGCATGAGACATACAAATACCCAGCCCACCTAATGGAATCAAAATTAACTGTATCCGGAAGCGCTTTCTATCTTCCGGATTGCTTCCAGCGCCTCTTTCCATTCTGCGCCCCTATCACAGTCGCGGATATTGTGGAGCGGTTCAAGCGCTCTACGATCACCAATCCTACCTAGAGCACGAATGCTGCGCTTTCGAATATACGGATTGGCACAGTTCGTCAGCAGAATGAGGCGAGACACGCAGATGATATCCCCCGCCTTCTCAAGATAGGCGATCGCTTCCAGAACCTCATCCTGGGTTCCGTACCTCAGCACTCTTCGGTAGTGCTCACGTTCGACTTCATCGCCATAGAGGGCAAAAATACACCGATTGATGTGATAGATGATCGTTTTCCGCTCCTGTAGATATTCTTCCATCGAATTGATCTTCTGGTGATCTGCAGGATTTCGGTATTTCTTGACGTACTTACATGCTTCAACAGCGGTTGTGTAATGGATGTCAACGTTCTTTTCAAAATAATGTCGAGCAATCGCAACGATCGGGTGAGATCCGGATAAGGATTGTTTAAAATCTCCCCAACTATCAAGTGAAATAGTTTCAGGTTTGCTATCGTTAAATATCGTTTTCAGCACTGGAGGAAGCGTGCTGTATAACTTTCCTATCCCGTCAGGATATTTCTGCAAAACCCGTTCGATAATTTTCCGAGATATCGCGTTATGCAGCAGGACTTCAAGCCCCTTGCCGTAATACATAAAGAAGATAGAGCCCGGGTCAGAACCAATATCTTCGGCATTATAGAGTATTTTCATGACCTTTTCCGCAGACTCGAATACCTGACGTGTTTCATCGTCGGGTATGGTGTCATAGCAGAGCACACCGTACCGTGAAGGAATCCTCCGCCTCTCAGCAGGAAGACCGTCCCATTCGTACGGGACCGATCGTGCATAGAGCGGGTCTTCCTGCGAAGGCTCCCGATCAAAGGGGATTGAGAAGAGGGCACTTTTGAGTGTATTCTGCTGGATGCTGTTAAAGAATCTCCCAAACTTTGCGAGTGCATCGTTACCTGCTCCCATACGTGAGAAGCAGTGCCGAACCTCAAGGCCCGATTCTTCCCGAAGGAACTCCCAATCGACCATATCACGGTAATCTTCTCTGGCCGTGAAGTCGAAGATATGGGTGATGGTGTGCTTCTGGGTATATTCAAGGAGAATATCCGTGAGGAAAGTGCTCTCACGCCATATTTTCTGGACGTTTGAATTCCATTCGACCGGGACGCTGTAACACTGGATCGGCTCTTGCGGCGTGACCAAACCATAAAGGCCGGATACGATCAGAGTGTGAACGTCAGGGGAGGTGAGATTTATCTTTCCCTCAATGCCGAGCCTGTTGTAGAACCGAGCATCTTCACCATCATACCGATCGATCGCAGGAAGGTACACTGCATCGTGATCGGTATCGCCCAGATCCGGGCCCGGGACGAGGAGAGCATTGAACTCGTGAAGGTTCTCGTCGGAGTTTGCCCAGAAGATCTCCCCTCCGCGGAGCATGGTGTAGATCCTCTGACGCCGCTGTTTGAGGGCGCTTTGGGACGCTTCGGAAAGCGATGGGAGGATAGATCTCTCTTCATTGTAGCCTCGCTCACCGCCTTCTCGTTTGTGGTATGCGCAGATTATGAGAATGAGGGGGCGGATCTCCTGCTGTTCCACCATTACTTCACCAGCCCTTTCTGGCGCAGTTGCTTCCCGATAGAGGACCATTCATACTTTCCCTCGAGGAGTTCTTCCCAGTACTTCTTTGGTTCACTCCATGGCACCAGGGCGTATAGCGGGGTGATGGTGAGCACCACACCATCGTCGAGGTCAGGCGTCAGGAAGAGATCCGCTGCTCGCTGGAGCTTGTCGCGGAAGTCAACCAATTCACCGATAAAAGCCTCCTGCTTCTCGATCGCAGCCTCGAGTTGCTTCGCTGCGGGGCCGCCGACGCCGAGGTCTGCCTTCTCTGCTTGCATCTCCTGCAACCTGTTCTCTTCCCGCTGGACTTTTGGCTTCACGTAGCGTTCCAGCGCCTTGAAGAGCGTATCGGCATCCAGCCGGTGGTAATAGATCCAGAGGGCGTAGTTCCTCTTCGCAGACTGAAGTAGCCAATAGATAGGGGCCTTTCGCCGGCTCTTGGAATACCGCTTCACATGGTCGTCCCAGAACCCGCCCTTGCCAAGTTTGCGGAAGTAGTCGCGGAGGGATTTCACCCCGAGGAGCTCGCAGGCCTCCTGCTCGATGTCGGCAGCCCGTTCGCCCCAGATGACCTGAAAGACATCCCTGACCCGCCGCACGATGTCGTCGCCATGCACCTCGTCGTCAACCAGGATGCCATCCCAATCGATGGCGAGAGGGTATCTCGGCGGAGCCTCCTTGAGCGGCAGACCGTCGTCGCCTTGCAGCATCCCCGGTGAGCAGGCGGGGAGCGGGGCGAAAGGATCGGGGAGTGCAGGAAGTTGTCGCTCGCCGGTTGCGTAGCGGATATCCCAGCGGCCGAAGACGCAACCGAGGGTGTAAGATACTAGAGATGAGATTAAATCTTGGGGATTTACATGAATATCGCCAATTGGGCTTGGTCTGCTTTCAACTGTTTTTTCTATCACTTCTCTATCTGATTTAAAAATATTGTATGAATTGTAAGATAAATCATCAATTCTCGTTTGAAGGGTGTCAATTTCAAATCTTAAATTATCCAGTACTCTTTGCCAGCCCTCAAAGATGTCTGAGAAACGTTCTTGCTCACACACGCATCTTGGTAGGGAAATAAATAGTTTACTTGTCTCATCGTGCTGATAGAGACTCATTTTTCTTAGAATCGCTTCCTTCGTTTCAGTCCCAATTATTTCAGCAATATTCTTTGTAATTTCCGGAACGGGCATTCTTTGAATATTACCTACATCATACTGTTTTGCCGCTGCATCATCTGCTCCCAGTGATAATTTGATCAATCCATAATAGGCATTCGACAAGAAAACGCCAAGATATGAATAAACGGAGCTAAAATCAGAAATTATCGCGATACTTCCTACATCAGAGAAAATTACCCCTTGGGGCAATATTCTAAAACTCAGTCGGCTAGTCGTTCTACGAGACCATGTCAATCCAGGCGAGAAGTAATGATCTTCACCCCGAATATACGATCTCAATTTGCCATTTTCATCGTAAAAGTTCTTAAGGCCCCAGCCATTTTTTTCCCAGTTTATGACAAGATGAATATCAGAATAAAATGGGGAATACTGTCCTCCCTTCGAAATTAAAGACCATTTGAGACCCTTTTCGCTCTGTTCCTGTAAAATTTTAGGAATGTAATCATTGTCATTGCCGTAGAAATTCTGACTTACTGTATTTATCTTGTCAGGGGACACTTCCCAAGATAATCGTAAGAATTGGAAGTCATCTCCTGTATCTAATCCTTTCCTTACAATGCCAAGGTTCCCTTCGAAAGGAGGTATCTCTAAAAATTTGTGCCTTATTGAGTTGCTTACCCAATATGAAAATGGAGAAGAAGGAATTTGAGAAAAAGAAGATATCTTTATAGAATTACAATTCATTTCTCTATGAGTGTTAACCGCTTCTTTTAACGCTTCACCCTTATTCCCAGGAGCATCTTCAATTACTCGAAAAAAACATGCCTCGTTGTAGTTCTCAGTAACTTTAGTAAGTACATATGTGGCTGTTTCAACCATCGCTGTATCTAAGACCCCATGGCCAAGGTCCGCAAAGAGGAGAAGTGGGGCATGTTTCATAATAATTTCTTCGCGCCACTTTTGAAACGAGAGTAAGAAAAAACCGGTGCGATTTGTTATAGCACCGATTATTCCAGCATTGAAGAGAATATCTACCCCCCGTTCCACAAACGCCGTATAAACATCTTGTCTCGTAATTGGATATTTTTCATCGATATATGGTTTTGAAAGCACACTCGCCGCTCCAAACGGCGGATTCATCAGCACCACATCGTAGCGCTTCCGACAGAGCTCGATGAAGGCGAATCCCTGCTCGGCATCGTCGGCAAAGAGCTTTCGCCGGTAGCCTTTACCGTTAGCTGCCTGGGCTGTGTAGTCACGGAGGGCTTCGAGCACCCTCTGCTCTGCCACCTCCCAGAAAGACTCGTCCGTGATCCCGGAGAGATCGTAGAGGGTGGATTGCCACTGAGGACGTTTCTCTGTTGGGAAAAGAGTCAGCTGGACGTTCTTCGGACGGGTGAGCCAGAGGCACTTCGCCTCGGCAATGGCATCCCGAATCTCCTCCTCGATCTTGAGGAGCGATCCGGCCTCGCCGGCAAGTTGCATCTTCTCAAAGACCACCTTCACAAGACTACCGAGAACCGGTGGTTGCAGGTCGCTTACAAACTCCTCTAAGAGATCCTTCTCACCTGGCATCGACTCGGCACAGACGATGTTTGACCGGGTGATTGCCGGGCGTTCCCCGCGTTTGATCCCAAGATCCTGGAATGCTCGTTGAGCCCGGAGCCAGAGTGCCAGGCTTGCAATCTGGGTGGCACGGGGGTCTATATCAATGCCGTGGAGATTATGGCGAAGGATCAGCCCCGGAATTGCCCACTTGAGTCTCTCATTGTCAGGATACTCATCACAGAGCCGCTTCCCCGTACCAGAGAAGGGTGAAGAGTCGGGGTCCTCCCATGCCTCCAGGTAGACCCTCTCTAACAGATCGAAGCAGTAGAGGAGGAAGTGCCCCGAACCGCATGCCGGGTCAAGAATGCGGAGATCCCGGGGATCTTTCTTTGCCCTGAACGGAACAATCCGCGGTGCCTTCAGGAGAACCTCCTGTGATGTATCGGGGTCCATTCCGGTGCAAACCCGCCGCTCGACCTCAGTTAATATCAGGGCGGCAAACCGTCCATCTGATTGATCTGCACGAGCCATTGCGTAAAGGCAGTCAATCAGGTACTGGGTCTTGTAGTGCGACAGATCGACGATTTCTTCCTTGTTATAGGTATTGGCCAGTTCCTGCCACTTTGAAAGCCGAGCATCGCGGGTCCCATTAAACGGCCGAACACTGGATGTCAGATCATTCGGTGTCGGGAAGACCTGTCGCTTCCCTGTAGTGAACGCCTCGAGAGGATTATCTCCCTCGCCCTGCCAATCCCCAAGGAAGATTTCATCCGGATATCTCACTAGGTATTCACACTCTGCAAGTGCCGTTTCGCCGTGGCGCATCTCATACCAGATCCGTCCGAGCGTATTGTCGGTCAGAAACTGCACAACATATCGAGGAGTATAGAACTGGTTCCTGAATGCAAGTTCATACGAATTTCTCGGTGCCTGGCTCTCTTTCCGGGCTTTATCCCGGAGTTCTTTCGGAGTGAAATACTGGTAGATCCAGCCGACCGTCTCGTCGCTCTCCCAGATGCTCTCAAGTGTTCCCCCATTGATAAGCGCAATGACTTCGTCCAGCACCCGCTGTGGCGGATACAGCCGATTTGCTGGATCGGTCGGTGAGAAGAGCACCCCGATCTCCTCGGTCAGCGTCGACCCGAGCCAGGACAGAAAGTGCTGATATGCAGTATCCTGCTTACCGGAAACCCAGAGTTCATGAGCATCAGGATGCTCTGCCAGGTAACGCAGGAACCCGTTCGAGGAGACGCCTCTACTGACTGCTTCACGGATATGCCCCCGTTGTTCAAGCATCTTGTAGGCACAGAGCCGATTGAGGTGAGTGAAAGCTACTTCGCGTACCAGTTGCGCCACTGCATCTTTCGCCTCGAAACCTGCAGCGCGGATATGCTCCAGATGTGAGACCAGTTGATCCCGGAATGCCAGCTCTTCGGGAGAGAGGTGTGTCATCCCGGCACGCTCGGCAACCTTCCCTTTGGCATCAATGCCGAACTTACCTTCGAGATGCTCGGAGATTGAGGTCTCCAGAAGCTTGCGACACTCGATCACCGTTGAACGCAGTGCATTCCGAGTTGCAGTGTCCATTTTTCCTTCACTCCGGAAGGACGATGTGCCCTTCATCGATCAGCTTATAGAGTTCTTCTCGGAGCTGAACAAGTGCTTCTTCAATGTCTTCTCTCCGCTCTAGACGCTTTGGAAGATGATTGGTGATGCGGAGCCGGATAATGCGGCCTTTTGTAAGCGCCTCATCTGGACCGTGATCGTAGATCTTCCGCAAGACAAGTACCTGAATATCGGAGAGCGCTTCCTGCTTCCGCGCCTCTACAGCGTCAATATCAGACTGCATCTGACCAAGATTCGCTCTGCACGAGGAACATGCCCAAAAAGTCTCATTAAATGAGTAATCGATGCACTTCACCCGCTCAAGTGACGAGAGCACTGCAGTCTTTTCATCCTTTGTTAAATCTTCAAAATCTGGTTCTGCCCTAACCGCATCGATGGCCTCTGAATAGACCGAAGCCCGTTTCTTATGTAATTCCCGATAGCATCCATCATATACATCAACCAGTATGCCGGTCACTCTTGTAAGTTCGTTACGTTGTTCGGCAAACTCAGGGGAGAGTAAAAGGTCGTGCAGTCTCGATGCCGTCTTATCAATGTCCCTGTTGGAATCGCCACACCTCTCTTTGATGATGGGTACAACATCGGTGAGGATGCTCCGGGCACGCTGCACCTCGGTAACAAGGTCTGGGGTGATCGCTCTGGAGAGTGCGAGGAACCTCTGACGGAGCTCAGCAAAGGATCTGCCACTGGTGCTGATTAAACTGAAGGTATCCTCGGCATCAGAACCTCGAATGTACTCGACCTGATTATGGTATTCAGATATCTCCTCTTCTACGGGAAGTCTGTTCGACTCAATCAATGCCTTTAGGCTAACGACTAAGCCATAATCTCGAGATGCCAGGTCTTTGAATGCCGCAACGATCTTGGCTTCATCAATATCCACCTCCTCACCTGTGATCTCCTCGTACAGGTCCGCTGCACGAACGAGATCGGGTAGTTCCGGCTTGCCAACCCGTTCCGCAAACCCGGCTGAGCGGAATGCAGGGTTATTCGTGAACGCCATCCTGCTCTGGGCCTCTTGATAACTTGTATACGATTTCCCTTGGTGGGTAACGGCAATGGTGCCGGCTCGGAAGAGCACTGCCAGCACCAATCGCAACAGATCACGATCCCATCCGTATCCAAACCCCTGGAAATGCTCCTCAAGATCCTTGCCGGTAACTCGTTCACCGTACTCCTTCTGTCTATGGAGGTATAGGAGAATCTCTCGTGCAGTTTCTGCAGCTGTGTTTGGAACGTACTTCTGTCCTTCCCGTTTCACAAGTTCAAGGCCGCTCTCACCATCATAAAAGACGGCTGGGAGTCCGTTCAGGTTCGCTTCAGTCAGAACCAGCTCCGCTTCGTTTCCTTTCAGCCGGACAGCCCCCATCTCCAGTTTAGGGAATAGATAGGGTACCGCATAGTCAAACAGTGTGGAGAAGGTCTCATGAAGAGAATCGCCAAGTGCAGAACCGTCTTTTTGGACTCCCTGGAACACTCCGGTCCCCTGAAGAAGTGCTTGGGCAATCTTTTCACTTAAACGTGATTTCAGACGGTTTCGATCTCGTTTTTCTGCATCAAGACATTCTCGCTCGATGTGAGTGATCTTGTTCTGCGATGCGAGATGATCATAGGAGGAGATCATCCTGTTTGAGGCATGATACTCGGCAATTGTACGATCGATATCAGGAGTGAGCGCAAAAACCCAGAATATATCGTTTTGGTGATCCTTCTCTCGGCTCTCCTCCTGAACCCTTAATTGGACAGTCGAAAACTCCTCAGGTGACTCTGCGGTCTCGATGAGCACTTGGATAGCGCCTGGATCGCCTACTTTAGCACCATCGACAGAATAACCCACCTTAAAACTCTTCATATCGCCGAACCGGAAGGCTTTCAGTCTGGGATCGGAGAGAACGTCTGCCACTATCTCCCGCCGGATTGCAATCCGGTCCGCGGGGCGGGGATCAAGGTGCTTCTGGCGGTTTTCGCTCCAGTTCTTCTCTTCTGCTGATTGTAATTTGTAGCCCTCTTCAGTGTTTTTAATAAATTTCGAATTAGAGAGTCTCGCGAGTGCCGCTTTAACCTCTATAATCGGGGCCTCCTGGCCTACACCATCAACGAGGACTGCTGCGATGTTCTTCTCCGTTCGGGGCAGTTCACGCACAAATTCGAGCAAACATATTGATTTAGCTACCTGGAGAGCCCATCCGTTATCTTCGGGTTCGTCGCTAAAAGTCTTCGCAATATCAGTAATATCACTTCTTTTCTCAGAAGCGAGATTCCCTTCGACAAGTTCGTAGATCTTGTCGAGCGTTACCAGGGTTCCGATTGGTTTATCGGCGAGTTTCGTACGGTCAGAAACGAGCATCTCATATGACTGCTTGATAATGGTCCTGTTGCTCCCGCCGAGGTGTCGCGTTGCACCTGGTTGGAGGCGGATCCCTGACATAATTTTTATCGAGAGCTCGATAAAATGGGGGAGATAAGGGTAGAATTGGATGAACTCTTCCTCACCAATATCGCACCTGATGGTCGCACGTTCGAGGCTACACTGGGCGGTTAATCTCCCTTCATACTGCTGGAACATCTCTGAAAGCAACGGTCGAGCTTCGGGCTTCTTTGAAAGAACCCGTTTTGTAGCCACCTCCCGGATATCCGCTGGTGAAAGGTCAACTTTGTACTTGAATCTGTCTTGAAGTTTGGCAAGCTGGACGTTTCGATCGTCAATTGCAGCAACGACTTCCTGTAGTTTCTCCTGTGAAGTAACGATCAGCCAGACTGGAGCGAGGATCTGCCGCTCTTTCAACCTGTTTTTGCTCTGTTTCCCGAGCTGTTCTACAACCGCCCTGAGATCTTCTATTTTATCCCCACTGCGGGCAACATATTGGCCTAATTCATCGATAATGAACACCAGCGCCTTTCCTGGAGCCCGTTTAGCACTCAATTCGAATACACGATTCACAAAGTCGTTCACGGTGAAGTCGACGTGTTTATTCCCCACAGAAATCGACCAGGTGGAGGCATCGGGGTATGTCACGGGATCGAGCTTATGAAGCGTGGCACTGGTCCTCGCCATCTTTTGTGCCCCGGTACGGGCCTTTTCCCATGTCGTATTGGGGTACAGTTCATTAAATTGGCTCAGGAAGTCTTCGAATCTCTCTTCTGCTTCCAGCTCGATCTCCAGTTCGGCAATGTCGAAATCTTCGGCATAATTAAAGTGCATCAACAGTTTTCGGTAGAGAATCTCTGCGATACGCTCCGTCCCGCCCCGTTTTACGGATCGGTCCACCGAGATGTCGAACATTATCACCTCAGTGGGAATTGCTCTGTTGATGAGATCGATATATTCGCTGATCCGATGATCATTCACCTGCTGCTTGAAGACCTCAGAAGCTTTCCTCCCACAAACTGTCGGATTAGCGAGAACATAACCTAGATTTTTCGCAAAGGAGGACTTCCCCGAACCGAAAAACCCAGATATCCATACCCCAACACTCTCCTCTTTCGTATGTGATTGAGGTCCTTTGGCAATCGCATCCAGTGTGGATGTGTAGTGATCCCGAATATTCTTCGTGACAATATACTCGGTTAACTCCTCGTAAACTGTCTGCTCATCAGTCTGATTGACCTTGATAATCTCCTCGATCTTTTTATCAAGGTCTCGTTCAAGAAGATCCCTAATAGTTTGCATGTTATTCACCCCTCAATAATTAATAGATCTTCACGCGATAATTCCCAGTAGCTTCCCTATTTCTCAAATCCATGAATCTCAACCCGGTTGTTCCTTCCAATGTGCCTGGGTAATAAAGAATTGCTGGAACCATCGTCTGTCCATGGAGCTCGTCAAGTAGACGGGACATCTGATAGAAATCAGGTGCCATGGCCGCGGCATGAAGGATAAACGCAATGTCTCTCTTTGGATCGAGAGCGTTCAAGCGGTTTGCAACGATTTCTGCAAGAGAACACCACTCATTACTCGAGAGATACGTAATGAGGACCTCTTGGGCGGCTAAAAATCCCTCCTGCTTCTCTAACTCTACGAGTGCATGATATCCATCATCCGGGTCTCTCTCTTCTATGCTTTGTAAGGCATCCCAGAGTATCATCTCTAACGATAACTCAACTACCCTTTTCCCCGAATTGGCAAGGCGTATTTCAAGATTTTTCATCTCACGTCGCATCTCCCATTCGTCTTCGGGATTATACCGGAAGATGGCAAATGGAAGGTCGTGATACACACTGATCCGTGTAGGTTCGTGTTTCAAATCCGTTTCTAGATCATCGATCCTTTTTCTTAGTGATGACATGTGCGTACTCCGTTAATGATGATGCAGGAAACTCGATTCTAACAACAGAGCCTGCAGCGTGATACTCGAGGAGGTCTTCTTGATGTGCTTCCATGAAGAACCGTTCGACGCTCCATTGTGGCAATAAGAGCAGTTGCCATTCAGGGGTTTTTACAAGCGCTTCGCCTAACAGTCCTTTTAGATATAACGAAAATGCGATGAACGCGAATGCATCATTCGGCATAAAGAAAGGTGTTATCTGTTTCTTCATTGCCCCTTCTAGCAGTCCAAAATCCCTTAGTGTAGCTAAAAGATGCTGGGCAACATTTGTAACTGTTGATTCGGCCCAATGTGAGGTCATCTTCCCTTCTTTCATCCACGCATAGATGTGGTGTTTGATGTCTTCTACAGAGATGGATCGACGGCCTTGCTGCACATAGTCCCAGAGGACTTTTGTGACTATGTCATGGAGGAGAGAATCCGCTTTGGCGGAATAAAAGAGAAAGATTGGATAAAGAAATTCATTTGAGGTATTTGATTTCACTAAATACGAGAGCGCTGCTGTGATATCGGCATCAGTAAGGTATCGCTGCCGAAATATGGCCAGAATATCTTCAACACGCGATCGGGATGCTTTTCCAAAAATATTTAGTTCTCTAATCTGTGATAGGTTCTCATGAACAGTGAGGTTTTCATTCCAGTATGAAAAAAACAATTTCGTATCATCTAATAGTGCTGATGCCTTGAGTATTTTAGAGGTATATTGTCCTGGCTTTCTCTCAACAGGTGAGTTTGATGAGGCCTTTTTCATCCATGAGGTAATCATTGCAATCGACGATAAGGCTTATCATTTTCAATTATGCCTACTCGTCCCAAATCTTGGTTAGTTATCGGGAATTGGGTACAGTCTGTAACCTCACCTCAATCAGCGCACCACCACGACCCCGTCCATGAGCCTGCTTGTGATGTCCCACTGTTTATCTACTATAGTGATGCCTTTGTTTTCTGCCTCTGAAAAGCCTCTCCGCCTCATATTCGTGCATCACCGATTACTGAGAACAAAGATCTCCTCAATACATCCTCTTCTCCAGAACCGCTCCATATCTCCTCCTGGGGATCCGTCACAGCTCCATGCACCGCGAGATCGCCTACACATGCAGGTACATCTGTCCTTGCGGCCTCGCCCACATTCACCTAGATGGAGGTATACACTGCCAGACCCATGATAGAATTACTAAAAATATGGCTTAGATAAGCAATTCACTCGTCCTGGCCGCTCGCAATCAGGAAAAATTCAAAAACTCTAAGTTCATCGGCAGCATACTCCCTCCTCATGGGGTTTCTCGACAAATTATCAAAGACGCTCGACCTCTGGCTGGCGGACGAAGAAGCGGAAGACGTCAACTACCAAAAAGGGACGGACTTCGAGAAATATGTCGCAGGCCTTTTCACCCGGAGATCCGACTACTTCGCCATCAGCGACTGGACGCGGGACAACCATGACAAGAGCAAGGGCATCTACGTGGAGTCCAACACCAATCCGGATCTCGTTATCCGCTACAAGCCGACGAACGAGAAGTTTGCCGTCGAATGCAAGTATCGCTCCGGGTTTTACAGGAGCCAGAAGATCAATGGGCCTGTCGTCAAATGGGCGGCCCCCGACCAGATCAAGAGATACAATGCCTACTCCCGGTCAAACCGCATCCCCGTCTTCGTGGTGGTCGGTGTCGGGGGCAGCCCGAACAACCCGGAAACGATGTTCTGTATTCCCCTCAACGATGCAAAATATCCCGAGATCTTCCCGAGCGTCTTTGAAAAATACGAGCGGGACCCAGGCAAGACCTTCTTCTGGCGGGACGGGATGCTGAAGTAACCCACCCCGCCGCTCACGACCGACTGGCGTACCCACTCTACGGGCTCACAGAGAAGGAGATCGCAATCGTAGAGGGAGCGGCCTGACGTTCCGGGTCGGTTGAATCCGCCAGGGGTTTTTATCACATAATGAAAGGGGATTCCTCCCCCGGGCAGAGCGGGACGCCGCTGCAACCTCAGCCGGAAACCGTCCCGGCCATATCCCGGAGGTGCTGCATAATCCGGTCTTTGTTCCCCGGCAGATTTGAGAACTGCTTATCGCAGACATCGCTGAACTTCGCGAGGGCCTTGCGGTTGACCTCCTCCTGATCCTCGAATATGCCGACCGAGACGAAGGGCCGCCCCCACTTCTCGAACTGCAGGATGTTTA
>Ga0208041_1000729_pt1 | contig 27542 bp, 26 predicted proteins | sample AD_SCU002_MetaG_FD_184453 | JGI IMG/M metagenome (GOLD analysis project Ga0208041, IMG submission 184453) | Active sludge microbial communities of municipal wastewater-treating anaerobic digesters from China - AD_SCU002_MetaG (SPAdes) (version 2) | ecosystem: Engineered > Bioreactor > Anaerobic...
GGGCTCCGGCTCGACGGCATGACGCCGGAGGAACTCGATGCGTGGGAGCGGCAGCGCTGGAAGGATGTGCCGCGGAAGAGGAACTGAGGCACGATGAGCGAAGACAGAAAGAAGGTGCCCGACCGGTTCCCCTGGATCATCCCCTTCTCGTGCGAGGGGTGCGGCGACTGTGTCGAGGCCTGCCCGACCGGCTCGATCGAGCTCGTCGACCTCGGGAGGAAGATCGACAAGGCCTGGATCACGAACCCGGAGACCTGCATCGGGTGCGGGAAGTGCGCACAGGCCTGCGTCGTCGGCGCCGTGCAGATGACGTCCTACGTCGAGAAGGCCATCCTGCGCTACCGCGAGAAGACGACCCCGGAGTGAGCCGGGGGATCCCATCCCCTTTTTGTCTCACCGGATCTCAAACGACTCAAGCAGCACATCGGGGTTTAGGCTGCCGAAGTGGTAGACCTCGCCGGAAGTGCCGTCGTTGATCGTCACCTCCGCCGGCGAGAACGCGAGGAGCGAGTCCACCTTGAGGAAGTCGTAGCCGGCATCTTCGAGGACGCGGGAGAACGGCCTCCCGTAGTCGGGGGAGGTCCGCGAGGGGAGGCTCGCAAAGACCGGGTCGTAACCCTCGACGATGAGGGAGACCGAACCGCAGTAGATGTTGCAGTCGTTGGTCGCCCCCATCGCCGCGATGCCGGTCCTCTTCACGGGCGCGATCGGGGATCTCCCTGCCGCGTGGCGGATCCGGCAGACGTCGTAACCCTTCGCCTCGAGTTTGTGGAGGGTCGCCGTGACGACCCGCCCGGATATCTGGATCGAACCGACCAGGCTCGCGGTCGGGGCGACCAGGACATAGAGGTCTCCGGGGTCGATGCCGCACTTCTCCGCGATAAACCCCGTGACCTCCTCGTCCGGGAGGGTATCGGCCTCGAGCGCGAGGATGCCGAACACCGATGTATCGCGGTAGCCGATCGTCTTGTAGGTATCTTTCGGCTTTGCCGCGAGCGCCCGCGCCGGACCCGAGGCCATCGCAGAATACCCTCCTGCCTTGAGCACCCACCCCACCTTCTGCGAACCGAGGCATGCAAGCGCGGGGTGGCTCACGGTGATGTGCAGAAACGGGACGGGCACGCTCCCTACCCGGCCCATGGTTATCGCCGCCGTCGCAAGCCCCGCAAGGCAGGCCTCGACGAAGAGGGCCCCCGCCCGGTAGCTCCCCGGCACGTGCACGCCGCAGTCGATGCACGTCGCGCCGTTCTCCTGTTCCGCGACCGCGATCCCGAGTTCGTCCCGGTAGCCGATCATCTCTCTCACGACGGGCATCGCCGTCTCGTTGATACTGAGCGTCGTCCTCACCTCTCTTCGCGGAGGGGTGGGGTGCAGATCGCTTTAGCAATTCCTATCCCGGCATACATGCGAGAGAGTATTCTCCGGCCGGCCGCGCGGCCCGGTGCAGGGACTGCAAGGGCAGGTGAGGCCCGCGGAGATCCGGCGACCGGTTTTATGCAACCGCTCAAACAGATAGTTATCTATGCCGGGTAGCACGAATCACGGTTCATCGGCACGCTTCATGGACGGCACGATCCCCGCCGCCCTCCTTGCCGCCGTGCGGGAGCAGCGACCGCTCATCCACCACATCACGAACAGCGTCACGGTCAACGACTGCGCAAACATAACGATCTGCACCGGGGCCGCCCCGGTGATGGCCGAGGCGCCAGAGGAGGTGGCCGATATGGTCGCCGCCGCCGGCGCTCTCGTCCTGAACATAGGGACGCTCTCGGCGGCGCAGGTCGAGGCGATGCTCGCCGCCGGCCGGCGGGCAAACGACCTCGGCATCCCGGTCATCCTCGACCCGGTCGGTGCGGGGGCGACGGCGTTCCGGACCGGGACGGTGCAGCGCCTCCTTAATGCCCTCGAGATCGCCGTCTTGAAGGGGAACGCCGGGGAGATCGGTGTCCTTGCCGGGACCGGCGGGAGCGTCCGGGGGGTGGACTCCGGCGGAGTTGCCGGCGACCCCATCGAGACGGCCCGGGAGTGTGCCCGCCTGACCGGGACCATCGTATCGATGACCGGGGAAGTCGACGTCGTCACCGATACCCGCCGGGTCTTCCTCATCAGGAACGGTGTCCCGGCGATGGACCGCCTCTCCGGGACGGGGTGCATGGCCGCATCGGTCACCGCGGCGTTCGTCGCTGTCGCGGATGATTACGCGGTCGCGGCAGCCGCGGCGCTTGCAGCCTTCGGGAGGGCCGGGGAGCGGGCGGCAGTCTCTGCCCGCGGGCCCTACTCGTTCCGGACGGCGCTCTTTGACGAACTTGCCGGGCTCTCCCCCGAGGACCTCGCCTGCCACGCGCGGATCGAGGAGCGATAAATGGGATACGACCTCTACGTGATCACCGATGAGGAGATCGGCCGGGGGCGCTCCCACGCGGAGCTTGCCCGCCGGGCCGTTGCCGGGGGAGCGGACGTTATCCAGCTCCGGGATAAGAGGCTCTCCGGTCGCGACCTCTTCCGGGCAGCCGTCGCCATCCGCGGGATCACCGCTGATGCCGGCGCGCTCTTCATCGTGAACGATCGCCTGGACGTAGCCCTCGCGGCCGGCGCCGACGGGGTCCACCTCGGCGAGAACGACCTCCCCGTCGGGGAGGCCCGGCGGATCGCCCCGCCGGGGTTCGTCATCGGTGCCTCGGTGAGCTCCGTCGCGACGGCGGTCCGGGCCGCGGCGGAGGGAGCCGACTACGTGGCGCTCAGCCCGACGTTCGCGACCGCATCGAAGGACGACGCGGGTCCGGGATACGGGCTTACGATGCTCGCGGAGATTCGAGCTGCGGTCTCCCTCCCCCTCGTCGCGATCGGCGGGATCACCGCAGCAAACGTCGCCGGCGTCATCGCCGCGGGGGCGGATGGCGTCGCGGTGATATCGGCGGTCGTGGGAGAGGATGACGTCACCGCCGCGGCACGGGACCTCCGGGCCCGGATCACCGCCGCGAAGGCGGGGCGCCGCTGAATCCGGCTCCCGGGTTCCTGAAGGCAGGATCCTGCCCGGACACAAACCCTCTTCACTTCCGCCGCATAACGCCCTCAGGAGAATATCCATGACCGGCATCGCATTCACCCCTATCGGTACCGTCCGTTCCCCCCACCACGACCCACGCGATATGCCCATCCAGCCCGTCGGCGCCCGGGGCATACGGGGTACCATCGAGCTTGACCCGACCTATGCCGCCGGACTGAGAGACCTCGAAGGGTTCTCGCGGATCATCCTCCTCTACCACTTCCACCGGTCGGAGGGCTACGCGCTTGAGGTGGTTCCGTTCCTCGACAAGATGCCTCGCGGCGTCTTTGCAACCAGAGCACCCCGCCGCCCGAACGCAGTCGGTCTATCGATGCTCAAGTTGATCGCCGTCGACGGCGCGACGCTCACCGTCGAGGACGTGGATATACTGGACGGCACCCCGGTCCTCGATATCAAACCCTACGTCCCGGCCTTCGACGCGTTTCCCGAAGAGCGCGCCGGGTGGCTGACCGCGACATCGGGGGCGGCCCGCACCATGCGATCGGACGGCCGGTTCTGCTGACGGCCCCGGCGGGGCCCCGGGTCGACCGCAAAGGACACCCTGTACCGCCCCATCGCGACCGCTGCAGATACCGGGGGTACGGCAGCCGGGTAGGGGAGGATAGCAACCTTCAACAGGGAGTATGTCAGATAAAACAGTTTAACATAACCTCAAAATAAATAATAGTTCTTTAATACCGGCAGGTGGGTACCGTTCAGTACCATGAGAAAGAAGATCATCGTGCCGGCTGCACTCATCATCCTCGCCGCCCTCCTCTGGACGGCAGGCTGCACCGTCCAATCACCGACCACCACCGACACCAACGCTACCCCCGGTGCGAGCGATGTATCGCTCTTCGTCTACTCAGGCGCGGGTCTCAAGAAACCGATGAACGAGATCGGCAAGGCGTTCACCGAGAAGACCGGCATCAACGTCGAATATAACTTCGCCGGTGCGGGGGCACTCGTCAGCCAGATGGAGCTCTCCCGGAAGGGCGACGTCTTCGTCTCCGGCGGGACACCCGACTACCGTATCGCCCGGGATAAGGGGCTGGTCGGAGAGCCCGGGTACGTCGCCTACCACGTCCCGATCATCGCCTTCCAGAAGGGGAACCCGAAGAATATCACTTCCGTTGATGATCTCGCCCGGCCGGGGCTGAAACTTGCTCTCGGTGGCGTGGAATCGACCGCGATCGGCAAAGCCGGCGATATACTCTTCGAAAAACATGGTATCCGCGATGCCGTCGAGGAAAACGTCGTCCTCAGGGCACCGACGATCAATGAAGTGGTGATCGCGATGGAGATGGGCACCGCCGATGCCGCCCTCCTCACGCTCGACAGCGTCAACCCCGAAACGATGGATACCATCGATCTGGTGCAGGAAGACAGCCTGACCCTCATCGTCCCGATAGGCCCGACCACCTTCACGACGCAACCGGACGCTGCAAGGCAGTTCGTCGCGTTCGTCACCTCCGATGAGGGGAAGGCCTTCTTTGCAAAGTACGGGTTCCCGACCTATCCGGACCCGAAATACGCAGGGATCGAGCCATGAAAGAGAACGGGGATTACCCCTGCAGGGCTATCGGGATTGCCCGCACGCCGTTCTCGGACCCGGCCGCAACCCCGATCCAGAGCCGTTTTTCCACCGTACACGGAACGGTGGAGGTCTATCCAGAGTTTGAGGACGGGCTCATCGCGCTCGCAGGGTTCTCCCACATCATCCTCATCTACCGGTTCCACCGCGCCGCCGGCGAAGAGGTTTCCGAGCGGCCGCTCATCGACGGGGCGGAGCCGCACGGGATATTCGCGACCCGGCACTTCAACCGCCCGAACCGGCTCGGCATATCGGTCGCCAGGCTTACCGGGATCGATGGAAGGCGGATCGTCGTCGAAGGCATCGATCTCCTGGACGAGACGCCTATCCTCGACATCAAACCCTACATCCCGGCATTCGACAGCATCCCCGACGCAACATCGGGGTGGGTGACGCCGGGGCATGTCGAAGCGATCGGGCGGCAGAGCGCAGCGTTCCAGGCTGGTCGACCGTGATCCGGGACCGGAGTGCTCTCCCCCATCCCTCCCCGTTTAAGGCTCTCTTCCTCGCGGTCCTGTTCGGCCTGGTCACCTACATGGTCGTCGTCATCGTCGGCCTTGTACTCTACCCGCCGCTCCCGGCCCTCATCGAGAGCCTCACCTCCCCCGAGATCCTCTTTGCCGTCCGGCTCTCGCTCATCACGTCGGCGATCTCGACCGCCCTCTGCGTCGTCGTCGCCGTGCCGGTCGCCTACTCTCTTGCCCGGTTCTCGTTTCCCGGGAAAAAAGCCGTAAACGCCGTCTTCAACATACCGCTCGCCCTTCCGCCCCTCGTTGCAGGCGTAGCGCTCCTCATCTTCTACGGCCCTTCAAAGTTCGGGCAGATGCTCACGGCTGCGGGGTTCGATATCATCTATACGCCGCTCGGCATCATCATCGCCCAGTTCTTCGTCAACCTTCCCTATATGGTCAGGGTCACCCGGTCGGCCTTCGAGACGATCAACCCTCGCTACGAGCACGTCGCCAGGACACTCGGGTGCACGGAGTGGGGGACGTTTTGCCAGGTCACCCTCCCCCTGGCCCGGGCCGGTCTGATCGCCGGTCTCGTCATCACCTGGTCGAAGTCCATCGGCGAGTTCGGCGCGGTCCTGATGCTTGCCGGGGCCACCCAGATGAAGACCGAGACCCTGCCCATCGCGCTCTTCCTGAATATGTCGACGGGAGACCTCGATCTCGCCATCGCTGCGTCGGTCATCCTGATCGTCATATCGGTGACGTCGCTTGCGATATTTGAGCGCTACACCGACGGCCGGGGGGTCTTCTGATGCTCGACGTCAGGGCTCTCTCCCTCTCCCTCGGCGAGTTCTCCCTCGACGGCGTGGACCTGACCGTCGGTGCCGGCGAATACCTCATCATACTCGGACCGACCGGTGCGGGAAAGACCATCCTCCTCGAGACGATCGCGGGGATCTATGCGCCCGCTTCGGGGACGATCAGCCTCGACGGCCGGGAGATCACCCGCACCGACCCGAAAGACCGGGGGATCGGCATGGTCTACCAGGACTACATGCTCTTCCCCCACCTCACCGTCGGGGAGAATATAGGGTTTGGCCTCCGGCAGCAGAAGATCGAACCCGACCGGATCAAGGAGCGCGTTTCTGAAACCGCAAACCTGCTCGGGATCGGTCATCTCCTTGACCGCACCCCCCTGACGCTCTCCGGCGGGGAGCAGCAGCGGGCGGCGATCGCCCGGGCGCTCGTCCTCCGGCCCCGCGTCCTGCTCCTTGACGAACCGCTCTCGGCGCTCGACGCCGTCACCCGGGACCGGCTCAGGAGAGAACTCAAGGCCGTCCATCGTGCGATGGGAACGACGATCGTTCACATCACCCACCATTTCGAGGATATATTCGCCCTCGCCGACCGCGTGGCGGTGATGCAGGATGGAAAGATCGTTCAGGCGGGCACGCCGGACGAGGTCTTCCGGCAGCCGGCTACGGAGTTCGTCGCCGCCTTCACCGGCATGGAGAACATATTCCCCGGAATATCACGGGTCCGGGGCAGCGAGGCGGCGATCGACCTTGGCGCCATCACCCTCAGGACCGTCACCGCCGTCGAGGGCGACGTCTATGCCGGCATCCGGCCCGAGGAGGTGATCGTCTCCCGGGAGGCCTTCGAATCGAGCGCCGTAAACGCCTTCTCCGGGACGGTCGTGGAAGTCCGGCAGAACGGCATCTTCTCACGGGTCGTCGTGGATGCCGGCGTACCGTTCGTCGCCGTCCTGACCCGGCAGAGCATCGCCCGCCTGGGGCTCGCCGAAGGGGGACCGGCCCACGTCACCTTCAAGGCATCCGCGGTCCATGTCATCCCCCGGTAGCGGGCGTGCCGCCGGAGAGACCGACGGATGCCGATGAGGGACGATCCGCCGGCTCGATAAGTGCGGGGAGGGGCTCCGGGTCTTTGGGCGGGGCCGTTGACGGCCACCCCCGCGGCTTCGCAGTCTCGAAGGCCTCCGGATATCCGCGGGGGGACCGGCCCCGAACCTGCCCCTCACACCTTCCGGAACAGGTTTTTATCCGCGCCGCACCGCGAGCATGCCCAGGTGTCAGGCAGATCGCCAAAATCCGTGCGGGGCCCGATACCACGGGCGGGCTCACCGTCCCTGGGGTTGTAGATGTAGCCACAGAGTCCGCACCGATATGAATCCATCAATCTTCACCTCACCGCCCTGACCGGCCGCAACGCCGGCAGGGGCACGGCACCCATGTATCTTCGGGGAGATAAGTACTGCGGTTCGGGTGAGAGCTGGTGGGTATGGAGCGCCCCTTTGCGGCAGTGCGCTCTCTGGAGCGCCGGGGGCCGCACACCCCCCATGGGCATCTTCGCTCCGAACCGGCGATTCAACCCCGTATTTACCCGGATACCGGCGGATCTCGCAATATCTGCCGATCACCGAACTTTGCAAATCTGGCACCCGGCCTCGAACGACCTGGTCTCGCGGTGCCTTAACACGGGGCTGGCAGCACCCGAACTTCGCGGCAACGCATGAGCTGACAGGGGTATACACAACGAGGCGGCCTCACGTGAAGCCTTGACGGGAAATCAGTATCCCGGGCCGATGGCCGGCGCCCTCGATAAAAAGAGTGGTAGGGTCACCCGTCAGATCTTCACGAACCGGTTCTTTCCCACACGGCACCGGGGGCATTTCCAGTCGGCCGGAAGATCTTCGAAGGCTGTATTCGGCTTGATGCCGCTCGTAGGGTCCCCGATCTTGGGGCTGTAGATGTAGCCGCAGACAGTGCATCGGTACGAATCCATACTGGTACTCCTTCTTCCCCCGGCCGTGAGGCCGGCAGGGTTATACGATCTCCATTTACCCCCGGGCAGGGATAAGCACTCCGGTCAGGGATCCGGGAAGGAGAGTTCCCGCCCGGTGCAGCCATCGAGGACGATCGCACGCTCCCCCTGCTCCGACACAAACCGGACCCGGTAGACCGGGTAGTAGATGGTGGAGAATCCGACGATCTCCGCCGTCGGCTCAAGCCCTTTCAATATGATCCGGAGCGAGGACTCCGTGACCTCCGCCTCAAGGGGCTCCTCGCGGAGCGGCTCCATCGGGAGGTCCGCCCCGGGCCGGAGGGTGGCGAGCCCGGGAACCTCCGCCGCGAGCAGGGGGACGTAGACCACCGTATCCCCCACCGCCTTCATCGTGGTGACGAGTTTTGCCGCCTCGAGGCTCTTCACGGCCTTCTTCACCACCGCCGGGGAGAGGCGGGTATCGGCCTCGATCTCGACCAGCGTCGACCCGCCGCTCGCAAGCCCGGCAACGATCCTCACCGCAGCCTCATCGAGCCCCAGGAGCTCCGAGAACCCCGGCCGGACCTTCAACCCCCGGTCCACCTCGACGATGCAGCCGGTAAGCCCATCGATGACGAACGACGACGCCTTCGTCGTTTTTCGTATGAGCCCGCCGACGTAGCGGACATCCACCCGGTGAAGCGGCCAGTAGACCCGCTCCCCGGAGACGATCCGCTCTTCGGGTTCAAGTATCCGGAACCGGCGCCTGCGCTTCCCTTTCGCTATATCGAGCGCCTCCTCGCGGAGCAGGACCGGGACGACGGCATCCCCGAGGGCCGGCGGCGGGGCCGGCGGGTCCTCCCGGGGGGTGGGGCGCGGTTCGGTCCGGGCCGGCGGTGCGGCCACGAGACGGGGCGTCACCCCCCGGTGCTTCGTCACCCGGGCCCCAAACCGCATCCGCACCTTCTCCCGGGAGAGAGAACCCATCACGAAGAACTCCCCGGGCTCAAGCTCCGCGAGCTCTTCGACCTCTTTGCGGGACGAAAAAAAGAGGCTGACCGCTTTTAGATCGTTCTCGATCGAGAGCTTCCCGATGATCTGGCTGTTGCACTGCGAGAGGACGTTCTTTGCGACGAGCGACGGCCGCTGCGTCGCGACCATCAACCCGAGGCCGCGCTTGCGCCCCCGGCGGGATATCTCCTCGATCTTCTTGATCGATGTCCCCGCCTGGGGGATGAACTTGTCCGCCTCCTCCACGATCAGGAGGTAGGGCTGCTTTAACCGGCTCTCCAGGTCGTAGAGGATCTCGGCAAACTTCGTCACCTCCTCGCGCATATCGGCCTCCGATACGTCGAAGATCACCGCCGTCCGCGAGCGGATCGCACCCTCCATCAGGCTCCGGATATCCGCCTTCCCGATCTCTGCGTCGCAGCCCTCGCCCGAGCCGATCCATATGAGGGAGAACCGGTCCTTGAGCGAGAAGTACTCGCCCTCCGTATCGATGAGGCAGAACCCGATCCCCGTCTCAAGGAGCCGTTCGCAGAGGACCGCAATCCCCCAGCTCTTCCCGGCCCCCGACTGCGCGATGATGCAGGTCCGTCCCGTGACCAGCTCCTGTGCATTGACGGCGATCTCACGGTCGCCGGCCTTTCCGATGGCGAGCTCCATCTGATCAGATGATCACAGGATGCCCCGAGGTTTAACGTTTCCCATCGGTTTCGAAGAGAGATATAGGGAGATCAGGCGGATATTTACTGCAATCTGTTCCGGAGGAGCGATAGGACGACACCGAAAGCCGAGAGGATGCCGAACGCGAGAAAGATCAGGTGCAGGCTCCTCAGAAACTCAGGAAATATAGCCGGTGTGACGGCGGTCGACCCCATGATGACCGCAAAGACCACGAGGACCGCCCCCATGCTCAGCATCATGCCGAGCGAGCGCATCATCGCCGTCATGGCCGATGCGCTCCCGTAAAATCTCATCTCCACAGAGGCCATGATGGCGGTGGTGTTCGGAGACGAGAAGAGGCCGACCCCTACGCCCAGGAGGACCAGGAGGGCGAGGATCACGCCGACCGATGTCGTCGCATCGAGCATCGAGAGGCAGAAGAGGCCCGCGGCCGATATCGCCATCCCCACCGAGGCGATCTGTCCGGGCTGCATCCGGTCGGCGAGACGGCCCGATAGAGGGGCGACGAAGACCTGGACGATCGGCTGTACGAGGAGGAGAGTGCCGGCGGTGACGGGTTCGTAGCCTCTTATGTACTGGAGGTAGAGGGAGAGGAGGAACGCGATCGCGTAGGTGGCGCTATAGTTGATCAGGGCAGCGGCGTTCGATGCGGCAAAGACCCGGTTCGATGTAAGCAGCGAGACCGGGAGGAGGGGGTTTGGGTGCCGCCGCTCCACCAGGTAGAAGACCACCCCGAGCACGAGCGCCGCCGCGAGGAGCACCATGCCGGCCGGGGTGGTCGCCGAGGCCAGCCCCAGGAAGAGGCAGAAGATCAGGACGGAGGAGAGGACGAGGCCCGGGACGTCGAAGCGCTCCCGGTGCCGTTCGTTCAAGAACGCCGGAAACTTTCCGGCGTAGAGGAGGACCGGGACGGCAAGGAGCGCGGTCACGATGAATATGCTCCGCCAGCCGAGGAACTGGGTCAGGGCGCCGCCGAGGAACGGCCCGAGGGAGAGCCCGGCGTAGACGGCGGTGGTGTTGAGCCCGATAGCGTAGCCCCGCTCGCCGGGGGGATAGAGGTAGGTGATCAGGGCCACGCTGTTTGCGTAGATCATGGCGCCGCCTATCCCCTGCAGGAACCGGAAGAGGAGGAGCATGCCGACCGTGGGCGTGAGGATGGTGAGGAGGGCCCCGGCGGCGTAGATGACGGTCCCGGCCATGAAGATGGTGACCCTTCCCCGGGAGTCGCCAAGCCTCCCTCCGGGGAGGAGGAAGATGACCGACGCAAGGAGGTAGGCGCTCGATACCCAGGCGAGCGTGGCGGCATCGGCAGCGAACTCGGCCCCGATGGAGGGCAGAGCGAGGTTGATCGCGGTGCCCGTGAACGGATTCAAGAACGTGGCGACCGTGATGAGTGCCAGGATGAGCCTTCTCGAGTACGGCCGCCCCTCTTCCTGCTCCATTCGTCGTCACCTGCGCTTCCCGGAGAGCCGAGGCCCGCCCGGGTCGGTACAGGAGTATGTGCGGCGAGCGAGAATAAGGGCACTGATGCCTGCCCATACACTACAATTAATGTGAGCGGCTCCAGAAGACCCCCGCGCATATGCCCGACTCTTCCCCGGAGGTCCGCGGTCTCTCGGTCCGGCTCATCCTGCTGCTCGGTACGGCAAGCCTCTTTGGGAGCCTGGTCTCAAACGGCGCCCGGTCCGTCACCGGACCCTTCCTCCTCGCCCTCGGGGGGAGCGCAGTCGTCGTCGGCCTGATCGTCGGGTTCGGCGAGTTTGCAGGGTACGCCCTCCGGGCGATCACCGGCGGCTACGTCGACCGGGACCATGGCTACTGGAGGGTGGTGATGGCCGGCTACGGCCTCCTTGCCGCCATACCGCTCCTTGCCGCCATCGGGCGGTGGGAGACCGCGGCCGTCCTCATCATCACTGAACGGGTCGGAAAAGCCGTCAGGACGCCGGCACGGGACACGATCCTCTCCCACGCGACGACGAACGTTGGGCGGGGATGGGGGTTTGGAATCCACAAGGCGCTCGACCAGGTCGGCGCGGTGATAGGGCCCCTCGTCATGGTCGCCGCCCTCACCCTCACCGGCGGTTACGCGGAGGGGTTTCTCCTGCTCGGTCTTCCTCTCGCCGGGGTTGCACTGACCCTCTCCTTTGCGCAGTCGACGGTACCGAGGCCGGGAAGTCTGGATACCGGCGAAAGAGACGGTAAAACCATCGGATCTCCCCGGGTCCTCTCGTATGCCGTGTTCATATTCCTCGGCATGGCCGGGTTCGTGAACTTCCCGATCCTGTCGTTCCACTTAAAGGCGCAGGCGATCGTCCCCGACGCCGCCATCCCCCTCTTCTACGCATCCGCGATGGTGGTCTCGGTCGTCGTGGCGCTGCTTGCCGGCCGGGCCTTCGACCGCATCGGCACCCGCATCCTCCTCACCATCCCGGTGATCAGCACGCTGACGGTCCTCCTTGCCTTCTCACGCGACCCGGGTGTGGCCCTCGCGGGATCGCTTGCCTGGGGCGTCGGGATCGGTATATTCGAGACCGCTTTTCGGGCATCGATCGCCGGGTTGGCGACGGCTGGCCGGAGGGGGAGGGCCTACGGCACCATGAGCGCTGTCTTCGGGACGGCGTGGTTTGTCGGGAGCGCCGTGATGGGCATTCTCTACGATCTCTCGATCGGGTATATCGTCGTCTACGTCGTCATCGTTGAGATTGCAGCAGTGGTTGCCTGCCTCTGGATGTACCGCTCCCGCATCGCGGTGCGGTTAGAGGAGGGGATAGGGAATCTCATGCCGTGATTCCCGCCTCTCCTGCCGGGGAGGATGGTCCTCCCCGCGTTACCGCCGGATCGCGCCGGCGATGGCGCCGCCGATCAGGGAGAGGATCCCCTGGTAGACGAACGCCGCAACAACGAGAGCAATCGATGTCCCGACGCCGGCAACAAGCCCGAACGCCCCGAGGAGCACCGTGCCGCCGACGAGGATCAGGATCGATATGATGATGGCACCGATGATGCCGGCGAGCAGTCCTGCTTTTGCACCGTTTCCAATCCCGCCCCGGACGATCCAGCCGGCGACGAACCCGCCGACCAGCGGGCCGACGACCGGCAGGAAGAAGCCGAGGATCAGCCCCACGAGCCACCCGACGATGACCCCTACCCAGAAGTTATCTGCCATACCCATTCACCGCCGTGGATTCCGGATATATAGTATATAAGAGTTGGGGTGTGGCGCCGGTCACCGCCGGATCCGGGTTCCCGACCGCCCGGCAAGGGCGGCAGCGGCAGAATCGAGCGATGCGATGGTGGCCCGCTTCCCTCCGGCCTCAAGGAACCGGATCGCCGCCTCGACCTTCGGGCCCATGCTCCCGGGCGGGAAGTGCCCTGCCGCGAGGTGCTCCCGCGCCTCGCGAGCCGTCATATCGTGGATATCCTCTCGATTCGGCCCCCCATAGTTTAAGGAGACGCACTCGACGTCGGTCAGGATCAAAAGATCGTCGGCGCCGACGATCCCGGCAAGGAGTGCCGCCGTGCGGTCTTTGTCGACCACTCCCTCGACGCCGCAAAAGGCGCCCCCGTCGCCCGCTATCACCGGGACACCCCCGCCGCCCGCGGCGATCACGATCACCCCGGCCGAGAAGAGCCGGAGGATCACCTCTCCTTCGACGAGGGCGATGGGACGCGGCGAGGGAACCACCCGCCGGCAGCCCCTTCCCGGTATCTGCACCATCCGCCAGCCCTTCTCCTTCCGGAGGCGTTCCGCCTGATCGGCCGTATAGAACGGGCCGATGGGTTTTTCCGGTCTTTCAAATGCCGGATCGCTACCGTCCACCACGGTCTGGGTGAGTACCGTCGCGACCGGACGGTCGAGCCCGGCTGCCCGGAGGGCCTCCTGCATCGCCTGCTGGAGGAGGTAGCCGATCATCCCCTGGCTCTCCGCCCCGCAGACATCGAGCGGCATCGCCGGGAGGGTATCCTTCGTGAGCTCGTTTCGGACGAGTATATCCCCCACTTGCGGGCCGTTTCCGTGGGTGACGGCGACGGCGTAGCCGTCGGCTGCAATCTCTGCTATCTGGCGTGATGCCCGCCGGACGTTCGCAATCTGTTCTGCGGCCGTCCCTGCCTCGTCGTGCCGCCGGATGGCGTTCCCACCGAGCGCGACAACAACAGTCTTTCCTGTCATTCAGTTACCCCCGCTCCAGCACACAGGTCATACAGTGCGGGCCGCCGTAACCCCCCGTCAGGTTCTCAAGGTGGAGCGGCCGGAGATCGATGCCGTGCCGGGAGAACTCCTTCCTGTGCGGGAAGAACCGGCCGGCGGCCCGGATCCGGCGATAATCCTCCTCGGCATGGCAGAGGAGCCGCCCGTAGCGGTGGGGATCGCGCGCGGCTTTCCGCTCCAGGTTCAGGAGAACCGTCTGCATCACCCGCTCCCCCTCGACCGCAAGGATGCTCCCGTCGCGGATGCAGAGTATGTTTGCGGCATACGAGAGCTGCTCGAGTATCGAGAGGTCGATCACCGCAAACCCTTTCGAACGGATGTAGTCGTCGAGGCTCACGGTCTCGCCCGACCGCACGTAACCCTCGCCCGTCCTGTGGTAGATATCGACCCTGGCCCGCCGGAGGAGGACTTCCGAGCCGATCACGACACCGCTGCCCGCGACGTTGAAGTAGGTATCAAGGTGCATGTCGACCATGGGGTCGGGCCGGTCGCCCGGTATGAGAGGGTGGCCCGGCTGGTGGACGACGCCGATCTCGTCAAACCCCGGGTCGAAGTCGAGGAACTGGCTGACCCCGGCCGGGTTCGTCCGGTCTCCGGTGCCGACGAGGGCGAACGTTCCCATCGGCATGAAGTCGCCGCCCTCAAACGTCCCGGGCCCCTCAACCGTTCCGGCGACCGGGATGCCGAGTATATCCCAGAGGAACCGGGTGATCCCGGGCTCCCGCAGCCGCTGCCGTTTTGCCGGCCGGCCGACGACGAGGCCGCGGGCGGTCACCGCCTGCTGGTCGCGCATGAAGTAGAGGTTTGCGAGTGGCTCCTGCCCCGGCACCCGGACGTCCACCCCGTCGCCGGTATCCCCCCGCCCCACCTCGATGACCGGGTTTAAGAGGAGGAGGGTGAAGAAATGCAACGAGTCGAGAGCGTCGGCGTTCTGCTCCATGCTCCGGCGCGCCTCGGCTACCTCGCGCCGGCCGCCCCGGAGGGTTACCGTCTCGTACGCCCAATCGACGAGTCGCCGGCGCACTGCCGGGTCGCTGTCGGCGGCATCGAGGATCGTCTCCTTGAGCCGCAGCACCCGGACACCGAACTCCTCGTGGAGAGCACGCACAAGGGCATCATGCTCCCGGCGCGCCTCATAGCGGCTGAACGCCCGTTCGTAGAGCGCCGCATACGGCTCCAGCAGCCCGAAGAACATCTCGATCCCCGGCCGGTGAACGGCCACCTTCCGGAGCGGCTCCCACTCCGCCCGCACTCCCGCCGGCATCGCGTTCACCGCCTCCACCGGGGGCCCATACAGGGATTCGCGATCATCACCCGGGCGGAGGCCGCCGCGGCGGATACCTGGCTCACCCACCCATCAGCGGTGAAATAAGGGCCAGAAGAGAGAAGAGAAACGTGTTTGCCGTAGAAAAGGAGTTCTGTATACCGATCCATCTGTAGGGATTCTCTCGCCGGAGATCGGATAAATCTGTCGTGACAGGGCTCTTCCACCCGCCCGGGTATATCCGGCGGGCGGAACCGCAACGATTATCTTTTCGGGGAAACAAAGGACTCACAAGGTATATTCACACGATACCAGGAGGTGTTTCCATGAGGATACGACGCTACAAACCCCCCATATCGGTGAGCACGCAACCGTTCCGGACAGTGCGGCGGCTACAACAGAACCCGACCTACACCCCGCTCATGACCGGCCCGGTGGTGAACGCCATCGTGCTCGCCGCCCTCTCGGCGACATCGGCCATGTCAGGGCTGACTCTTGGGGTCTGCATGCGCCTTGTGGGCCTGTGAGACCCGCCGCCGGCTCTTTTTTCCCCTCACAACCCGACGATATCCATCACCCGGAGCCCGAACCGGACCATACCCGACCGCAGCATACCGAGCAGGGTGTTCCCCTCGACCGTGACGGTGCCGTTTCGCATCGCCGCCCGGAACGTGTCAAACGGCCGGCCGGAGGCCATGACCTCCTCCACCGTCGCCTTATCGGTCGTCACCGTGACGATCGGGTCGGGACAGCCTTTCGCGTCGAACGAGACGATCTTTCTGTCGCGAAAGGTGATCCCGATGACCAGGACGGCGTCGGGGAACTCGACGTAGAGGTTGACCTTCTCGTTCTCAAACGGCCCGGTCACCCATCCCGGGAGCCGACCGGCATACTCGTTGTAGGTCAGGGTGTACTCCCGCATGGCAAAGAGGAGGTTCACTTCCGCCGGCGTCAGGTCGGTGTTGGTGATGACGAGCCCGTCTGCCGCCGGCGCAAGCACGAAGAGGAGGAGGCAGAGGCAGAGGAAAGCCCGGGCAGCCGGGGTCACTGTCGTTCTCCCGCCCGCTCCTCGAACTCCCGCACGCCGGTGCTCCGCCGGGACCGGGAGCAGGCATCGCCGGCAGGGGTGGGCAACCAGTAGCCGCACATATCTTCCTGAAGAGAAATGGGGGAGTTTGGTATTTGAGAATACCTATCCGGACCGGTCTGTGGGCAGTTGCCAATGCGGTTTTCCCGCCCGGGATCGCGCCGGGGTTCGCGGTGGGGAGAGGGAGATCGCATGGTGCCGGGGAAGAGAAAAGGAGATATGAGAGCACCGTACATGGAGGTGTGGGTGCGGAGGTGTGGGCGCGGGCGGTGAGCGATTGAGCGGGGATGATATCATCGAGGTGCAGGACCTCGAACATGCGTTCAACGGCTTTCAGGCGGTACGCGGCATCAGTTTCACCGTCCGGAGAGGCGAGATCTTCTCGTTCCTCGGCCCGAACGGCGCGGGGAAGAGCACCACCATCAACATACTGACAACGCTCCTCCCCCTCCAGCAGGGCACGGTGCGGGTGGCCGGCCACGACGTCGCCCGGGAGCCCGGGCGGGTCAGGGAGGCGATCGGGATCGTCTTTCAGGACGATGTCCTCGACCGCGACCTTACCGTCTGGGAGACGATGGAGTTTCACGGGCGACTCTACTCGATCCCCCGCGACGAGCGCAAAGCACGGATAGACGAGATGCTCGCGGTCGTCGAGCTCGACGCGAAACGCAACGAGCGGACGAAAAACCTCTCCGGCGGTATGAAACGGCGCCTCCAGATCGCGCGGGGTCTCCTGACCCAACCGGAGGTCCTCTTCCTCGACGAACCGACGCAGGGGCTCGACACCCAGACGCGGATGCGGATGTGGGACTACATCAGAGGGGTGAACGCGGCCGGGACGACGGTCTTCCTGACGACGCACTACATGGAGGAGGCCGATATGCTCTCGGACCGGATCAGCATCATCGATCACGGCAGGATCATCGTCTCCGGCACCCCTGAAGAACTCAAGAACAGGCTCGGCGAGGACGTCGTTTACCTCGAGACCGGCGACGATGCAAAAGTTCGGGATGCCCTCCAGGGAATCGATGAGATCCGGTCGATCACGGAGTCGCCCCGCGGCCTCTCGATCACGATATCGGCCGACGGGAGCCACTGTCTCCCGCGGATCGTCGAACGGGTGCACGATGCCGGGATCGCTATCACGAGCGTGAACCTCAAGAAACCGACGATGGACGACGTCTTCGTCCACTACACCGGCAGGGAACTGCGGGATACGGGGGCGTGAACAGGGAATGGCCTGGGAGTTTTTCACCGTCTACTGGCGGGAGATGATCCGGTTCACCCGGTTCCGGACGCAGCTCCTCTCGTCGCTCCTGCAGCCGGCGCTCTGGATGGCGTTCTTCGGTGTTGCGATGTCCTCGAACTTCAACCGGTTCGCATCATCCGTCCCGCCCCCGGCGGGCGTCGTCCCGGTCGACTACCTCACCTTCATGGCCGCCGGGGTGATTGCGATGACGACCCTCTTTACAAGCCTTTTTGGAGGGATCAGCCTCCTCTTCGATAAGAACTGGGGGCTGATGCGGGAGATGCTGGCAAGCCCCATGCCCCGGACCCACATCATGCTCGGGATCAGCCTCTCGGGTATGACGAAGTCGTTCATCCAGGTCGCCATCATCATGGCGTTCGGGCTCTTCCTTGGGGTGCAGTTCTTCCCGGGATACTCGCCCGCCCGGGTCGTCGTCTCGATCCTCGGGATCTTTCTCTTCGTCGGCGTCTTCTCGCTCGGGTTCCTCCTCTTCTCTTCGACCATATCGATGCGCCTCGAGAGCCCCGAAGGATTGCAGGGGATCATCACGCTCCTCACCCTGCCGCTCTTCTTCGTCTCGAACGCCCTCTACCCGATCCAGGCATTCCCGCCGCTCCTCCAGGATCTCTCGATCTACAACCCCCTGACCCACCTGGTCACCGGGGTCCGCTACTTCGCCCTCGGGAGCGAGTTCTTCGTCGTCGGGACGAACTACTCATACACTCCGGCCGATATCCTCCTCTCGTTTGCCTACCTCGTCGCTTTTGCAGCGGTGATGTACGCCGTCGCCCACAGGACGTTTCAGAAGGCCGTGGTGACGTGAACACCCGTAAGAGGAGAGACTCATCCCGACGATCATGGGAATATCGGAGATCTGCCCGTAACCTTTTATCCGCCCCGGACCAACCTTCGAGTATCCACGATGGCCCACCTTCTCCCCTTCACCGTTGCGGGGGTGGCCTGCGCCCTCCCTCTCGCCGATGTTCAGCAGGTTACCGGTATGGTGGAGCTCCGGCCGATGACCGGTGGAAGAGATGTGGGGGCCGTGAACCTGCACGGCAGGATCATCCCCGTCTACTCGCTCCGGAGGCGCCTCGGGCTCCCTGACCGCCCGCCGCACCCCGACGATGCCCTGATCATCGCTCGCGCGGGCCGTGACTGCGCGGCCCTCTGGGTGGACGCCGTGGAGAGGGTGCGGGTGAGCACGACCCCCCTCCCGCGAGAGGGAGAACCGTCCCCTCTCCCCGGCGTGCTGCTGACCGAAGAAGGGATGGCCCTCATATACGACCTCCCTCTCTTCCTTGCCGCGGAAGAGAGCGCATCCCTCCCCCGCCCCCCGGATACGGATGGAGACGAGCCGCCCCGCAAGCCCGGGAGGGCGAGAACGATCCTCGCCGACCGGGCCAGGGCACTCATGCAGCGAAAGGAAGAGCCGCGTGAGACGCCGTTCCCGGAGCTCCTCACGTTCCGTCTCGCCGGTCGCGAGTACGCCGTCGGGATGCAGTATATCCGCGAGGTCTTCATCCTCCGCGAGATCACTCCGGTCCCCGGGGTGCCCGATTTCATAGCCGGTATCGGTGCCGTCAGGGGAGAGATCATATCCGTCGTCGATCTCTGCGCACTCTTCTCGATCCCGAAACACGGGTTGACGGACCTCAACCGGGTTATCGTCCTCTCCGATGGAGCAGTAACCTTCGGGATCCTCGCCGATTACATAACAGACATCGGCACCCGGCCGACCGACCACCTCGCTCCCGTAGACCCCGGCATGACGCCTATCGACCGGCGATACCTGGTGGGAGTCACAGACGAATCGGTGATCGTCCTCGACGCAGCGGCACTCCTTGCCTCTCCCGGGATGGTGATAGACGAGGCCAGGAAATAACGCCGCGTTAACCGGCCGTTATGCCGAAAACCCGCCAGGAATCGCTTTTCCCGGGATGGATCGTTATTTAACCCCGGGTGTGCATTATTCTAGTACGTCGTACAGGAACGAGTGGAACGGAGGCAAGCCATGTTCACGTTTTTTTCGGATATAAAGGTCGGGACGAAGATCCTCGTCATCTGCCTGTTTCTCGCGATCATCCCGACGCTCATGCTCGGCATAGTGGCGTACACCAGCTCGAGCGGTGTGATCAACGAGCAGATCGAGACGCTGCTTGAGACGCAGGTGCACGATGCGAGAGGGTGGACGAACGACGTCTACAAACTCACGCGCAATAAGGTGAACAGCGACTTAAACGTTCTCCGTGAGAACTTCTACGCCCGGGGCACTCCCGAGGTCATCAACGGAAAACTGACGCTCGTGAACGCCGGCGGCGAGCCCTACGTCATCAACGATAACTTCGAGATCGTCGACCAGGTGCAGTCCCTGGTCGGCGGTGCGGCGACCGTCTTCCAGGTTTATGACAACAACGCCATCCGCATATCCACGAACGTCATCGGGACCGACGGGTCGAGGGCGGTCGGGACCGAGCTGACCCAGAACGTCTACGATGTCGTGGTGAACCAGGGGGAGACCTACTACGGGAGCAGAGACCTCTTTGGCAAACGCTACGTCACCGCATACGAACCGATAAAAGACAGCAGCGGGAAGATCGTCGGGGTCCTCTTCGTCGGGACGGAGGAGGAAGAGACCCTCGATGTCGTCAAGGCAAGCCTCAAGGATACGGTCATCGGCAGGAACGGCTACATGTTCGTCATCGACAGCAACGGCCAGGTGCTCGTGCACCCCTCCCTCGAGGGAGAGAACTGGTCGAGCGAGGCCTTCGTCCAGGAGATACTCCAGAAGAAGGTCGGCATCATCCGCCACCAGGTCGACGGGACGGATATGATCGACGCCTACACCTACTACGAACCGCTCGACTGGCACATCGTCTCGCGTGCCGAACTCTCCGACTTCACCGGGCCGATCGACACCATCCGGAGCACGATCGTCATCGTCGTCCTCGCATCCATCGCCATCGGTGTTGCGATAGCCATCCTCTTCGGCCGCTCGATATCCGATCCGCTCCAGCAGGTCGTGCTGATGCTCAAAGAACTCAGGAACGGCCATCTCTCCGCCCGGCTCAACATCCGGCGGCAGGACGAGATCGGTGTCATGGCAAGGACGATGGATGAGTTTGCCGGCGACCTCCAGACGAACGTCGTCGGGAACTTAAAAAAGATCGCCCTCGGCGAGTACGTCCAGGAGTTCCCGGTCGCCGATGAGGGCGACGAGATCCGCCCCGCACTTGCGCTGATGGTCCAGTCCCTCGACCATCTCCACAAGGAGACGCTCAAACTCACGGATGCCGCCCGTGCGGGCGACCTCTCCATCCGCGGGGACGAGAAAGCGTTCCGCGGGGGATACCGGATGATCATCGCCGGGTTCAACAAGACACTCGAATCGATAACCGAACCGGTGAACGAGGCGATGCGGCTCGCGAGGATCTACGCATCCGGCGACTTCACCGCCCGGTTCGATGAAAAGATACCGGTTGCCGGAGAGTTCGTCGCCTACCGCGACGCTCTCAACACGATCGGCATCGAGCTCTCGCGTCTGATGAAGCTGATCAGCGAGGAACTCTATGAAGGAGTCTCGGTCCTCTCGCTTGCATCAAACGAGATCCTTGCGGTCACGACCCAGCTTGCCGCGGCCAGTTCGCAGACCGCCGCAACGGTGAACGAGACGTCCGACTCGGTCGAGAGCGTCAGGAAGAAGACCGAACTCGTGAACCAGAAGACGAAAGGTGTCTCCGAGAAGGCGATGCGGGCGCTCGAGGTCTCGAAAGGCGGCCAGCGATCGGTGCGCGAGACCCTGGAGGGTATCAACCAGATCCAGCGGCAGATGGACATCATCCGGATGAACGTCATCAGGCTCTCGGAGCAGAGCCAGGCCGTCGGCGAGATCATCGCCACCGTGACCGATATATCCGAGCAGTCCAACCTCCTCGCGGTGAACGCCTCCATCGAGGCCGCAAAGGCCGGCGAGTTCGGGAGAGGGTTTGCGGTCGTCGCAAACGAGATCCATAACCTCGCCGAACAGTCGAAGAAGGCGACATCGAACATCAGGGTCATCCTGACCGATATTCAGCAGGGCATATCCTCGACCGCGGCCTCGACCGAGCAGGGGACCCGGTCGGTTGCGGATGCGACCCGGTTGACGAACAACGCCCAGGAGGCGATCGAGGTGCTCGCCCGGTCGATAGCGGATACGTCGCAGGAGGTCATCGAGATCGCCACGTCGATTCAGGCGCAGGCTTCAGGAGTCGACCAGATCTCCAGTGCGATGGAGAACATCCGCGATGCGGCACAGAAGAACCTCGAGACCACCCACAAGGCGGAGAAGACCGCCGGGGACCTGCACGAGCTCGGCGCTCGCCTGAAGAGGATCACCCAGCAGTACCGGGTCTGACACGACGTGCCATGAGCGGGACGGACGAACAATTCCGCGCCCGCCTCCTCGATATGTTCCGCGAGGAGGCGGACGAGTACCTTGAAGCGATCGCCGCAGGGTTGATCGAGCTCGAGAAGACCGGGCTCGTGCCCGAACTGGTCGAGTCGGTCTACCGGAGGATCCACAGCCTGAAAGGCGCCTCGCGGGCGGTCAACCTCCGCGAGATCGAGTCCATCTGCCAGAACCTCGAGACCATCTTCTCTCTCGTGAAACGGGGCGAGTACACCCCCGGCGTGAACGACTTCGACCTCTTCCACCGGACGCTCGCGGTCGTGAAGGCGCTTCTCCAGGAAGAGCAGCCCGACGCATCGCCGGCAGAGATCGTCGGAGCGCTCCGGGCCATCCCCGGCAAACCCGCCGGGAGCGGCCCGGGTCCGGCCCTCCGGGAACCCCACGCTCCCGAGGCTCGCAACGGCAACGATCCGGCCGTAACAGGGCCGGATCGGGGCACAGTGCGGATCGCGGCCCACAAACTCGACCGGCTTACCGCCAGCGCCGATGGCCTTCTCACGGCGCAGATATCCATCATGCAGCGGATACGCGAGCTCGAGGAGATGGTCGCCCGCTTTACCCTCTGGCAGCGGAACCACTCCCAGGCGTTCAACGACCTGAACCTGCTCCAGAGGAAAGTCTTTCGTGAGGAGAAGGCGGCGCTCCCCCACGACCTGGTCCTGCCGCTCCAGAGGGCGGCCGAGTTTTTAGAGTACAACCGGGAGTTCGTGACCTACCTGCAGCACGACCTTGCCACGCACCTGCGGGCCATGGAGATCGACCGGTCGGCGCTCAAGGCGAGCACCGCCGAGATCTCAGACCTGATCCACGACGCCGCGCTGCTTCCGGCGGCAAGCATGCTCGCGCCGTTCTCCGCGTTCGTGAGGGAGGCCTCCCGCGCAGCGGGAAAGTCCGTCGAGCTCACGATCGAGGGAGGGGAGATCGAGGTGGACCGGCGTATCCTCGATGCATTGAGAGAACCCGTCATGCACCTGATCCGCAACAGCATCGATCACGGTATCGAGGAGCCGCCGGTCAGGATAGCTCAGAACAAACCTGCCACCGGTTCCGTGCGGGTTCGGATCTTCTCCCGCTCCGGCAGCCGGGTCGGCATCGAGGTGATCGACGACGGGGCCGGCATCGACAGCAGCGCGATCCGGAAGACCACCGTCGAGAGCGGGGTGATCACGAAGGAAGAGGATGCGGCCCTCACGGATAGCGAGGCGATCTGGCTCATCTTCCGGTCGGGGATGACGACGAGCCGGATCGTCACCGACCTCTCGGGGAGGGGCCTTGGACTTGCAATCGTCGAGGATACCGTATCCCGCCTCGGGGGGCGTATGACGGTATCCTCGGTCGTCGGCAGGGGAACCACCATCAGTTTCTCCGTCCCGGTGAGGATGACCACCCTCCGCGGCCTGCTCGTCCGTTCCGGGAGGCAGGTCTACGTCATCCCCATACAGCAGGTGAAACAGGTCCTCCGGGTGCACCCCGACTCCCTGACTTCCTCGCGGGGCCGGCCGACGATCCGGTTCTCCGGGGAGACGATCGAGGTCATCAGGCTCACCGATATCCTGGGCATCCCTCCGTCCGGCCCCCCTCCCGCGGACACGCGGCCAACCCCCCTCGTCATCATCGCCTACGGGGCGGGGCAGATCGCCTGCACGGTCGACGAGGTGATCCGGGTGCAGGAGATCGTCGTCCGGCCGCTCGGGAGCCAGCTCCGCTCCGTCCGAAGGATCGAGGGGGCCGTTATCCTCGGAGACGGCAGCGTGGCGCTCGTTCTCGACCCTCTCGAACTGATCCAGGATGCGCTGCAGGCGGATAGGCCGGCACCCGGGCCCGCACTCCCGGGAGAGGCGGGGTGGCGGATACTCGTCGTCGAGGATTCGGTCACATCGAGGGTCCTGCTGCAGACAATCCTCGAGGAGGCCGGGCATCAGGTAGAGACCGCCGTCGACGGCATAGATGCATTCGCAAGGCTTAAGCAGCATGAGTTTGATATGGTCGTCTCGGATGTAGATATGCCCCGGATGAACGGTTTTACGCTCACCGAGAAGATACGCGCAGAAGGCCGGCAGTTTGCCGGACTCCGGGTGGCGCTGGTCACCTCGCTCGATTCACCCGAAGACCGGGAGCGGGGGAGGGCGGTCGGGGCGGATGCCTATGTCGTCAAGAGCAACTTCAATACGGAAGACTTTCTTGAGACGGTGCGCCGCCTGATGCGCCGCCGCTATGGAGAGGTGCGATGACATGAGAGATACAGACAACAGAACGACAATGAGCGTCCTGGTGGTGGAGGATAGCCGGACACAGGCCGAGCTTATCCGCCACATCCTCGAGAAGGAGGGATACGACGTCGCCCTTGCCGCGGATGGCGCCAGGGCGCTGCAACGGATAGCGGATAACCGACCCGACATCGTCCTATCCGACATCATGATGCCGGGGATGGACGGATACGAGCTCTGCCGCCGGATCAAGCGGGATTTTCCGGATATCCCGGTCATACTGGTCACCAACCTCTTCGACCCCGCCGACGTGATGCGGGGGCTTGCATCCGGGGCCGACAGCTTCATAGTCAAACCCGTCGATCCCCGGCACGTCCGTTCCCAGATCGAGGCCGTCCAGAGGGCGGCAGAGGGGTCCGACCCGGACGGCACCCCTGCCGGGCTCGATGTCTCCTTCTCCGGCAACACCTATACCATCACCGCCCGGAGGCGCACGATCTTAAACACCCTCCTCTCGACCTACACCGTCGCGGTGGCAAAGAACACCGAACTCCAGGAGGCGCAGGAACAACTCCACTCCTTAAACGACCGGCTCCAGGAGGCCGTCGATGACCTCTCGCGCAGCAACGAGAGGCTTGCGGCGGAGAACCAGGAACGGCGGCGCGTCGAAAAGGCGCTTGCGGATGCAAACCGAAAACTCCAGCTCATGGCGAGCATCACCCGCCACGACCTCTTAAACCAGCTTGCGGCGCTCGGGGGGTATCTCGATCTGGCCCAGATGATGCGCGAGAGAGAGCCGGCAAACGCATGGAAGCAGGTCGCGAGCGCCGGCGAGATCGTGAACCGGATCAGCAACACCATCCGATTTACCGCCGAGTACCAGAAGGTCGGGTCGGCGTCCCCCGCCTGGCAGGATATCCGGTCGCTCGTGGAGAAGTCGGAGCGGTATGTCTCGGCGGAAACCGTGACCCTCGTGAACGCCGTGCCGGCGGGCGCGGAGGTATACGCCGATCCGCTCATCGAGAAGGTCTTCTCAAACCTCATCGAGAACGCGGTGCGCTACGGGAAGACGGCGACCACCGTCACATTCAGCCTGAGAAGGAGTGGGGATACCTGTACCATCCTCTGCGAGGATGACGGGGTGGGTGTTCCGTATGACGAGAAAGAGAAGATATTCACCTACGCATACGGCATGAACACCGGGCTCGGCCTCTTCCTCGCACGCGAGATCCTCGCCATCACCGGCATCGCCATCAGGGAGACGGGAGAGCCGGGGAGGGGCGCCCGGTTCGAGATCCTCTGTCCGGTGGGGGTGATCCGTGCTCCCGAACGGCATACCGGGTGAGTATCGGCCAGGGACTCGCGCCCGGAATATACAGGTATCCTCATGAACGCCGGAGACTCTCTCACCGCATACTTCTCCGGCAGGCGGAACCGAACCGCGACCGTAGCCGGACTGACCGTTCTGACCCTCGGCGGGAGCCTGTTCGGCATGATCCTCGGAGCTCCCGCAAACCTCATCCCTGCCCTCCTGCTCAGCATACCGATCATACTCGCGAGTTACTGGTATCCGCGGCGCGGCACCCTCTTCTCCGCCTGCATCGCGGCCGCCTACACCGTCACGGCCTTCCTCTTCTCCCCGCCCGTCGCCCACCTTGCTCTCAGCGTCCTCCCCCGTGCGGCCCTCCTTATCCTGGTCGGCGGCGTGGTCGCGTTCCTCTCGACGCGGCTCCGGGAGTCCGAGCAGCAGATGAACCAGATCATCGAGTTCCTGCCCGACGCGACATTCGCCATCGATCTCGAAGGAAGAGTCATTGCCTGGAACCACGCGATCGAGGATATGACCGGGGTGAAGAAGGATGCCATGCTCGCCCGTGGCGATCACGAGTATGCCATACCCATCTACGGTGAACGGCGGGCGCTGCTCGCCGACCTGGTCCTCCAGGGCGACCCCGGGAGCGGGTATCCCTCGGTCAGGAGGGAGGGGGATATCTTCATTGCGGAGGCCCGCGCCCCGCACCTCCGGGGCGGCCGGGGAGCGCAGATCAGGTTTGCGGCAACCACGCTTCTCGACCACGAGGGGAGGGTCACCGGAGCCATCGAGTCCATCCGGGACATCACCGACGAGGTCATGATGGAGGCCGCGCTGCAGAACACCAACCGCCAGCTCAACACCCTCTCGGGTATCCTGCGCACCGACCTCTCGAACAGGCTTGCGGTCCTGTACGGGCATCTCTCGGTGGGCGCGATGAAGTTCGACGACCTCGAGGTCCTCTCGTTCATCGATGACCTGAAGGATGCGGCAAACGGCATCCAGCGGCAGATAGAGATCTCCCGCGAGTTCCGTAACATCGGGACGTCGCCGCCGGCGTGGATCCCCGTACAGCAGATCGCCAGGAACGCGGCGGATACTCTCTCCTTTGCCGGCGTCTCCCTTGAGATATGGGTGGAGAGGCTCGAAGTCTTTGCCGACCCCCATCTCGGGACGGTCTTTACCCACCTCTTTGAGAACTCGCTTGCTCCGGCGACGGGCGCGACACGGGTCGTCGTCACCTACCATCTGCGCCCGGACGGTTGTGCAATCATCGTCGAGGACGACGGAACCGGGATTCCCGACGCGGCAAAAGAGGGGCTCTTTGTCCAGAAGGAGAAGGGGTACGGGCGCGGTCTCTTCCTCGCTCACGAGATCCTGGCCATCACCGGGATCAGGATCCGCGAGACCGGAAGGTTTGGGGCGGGGGCGAGGTTCGAACTCCTCGTGCCGCCCGAAGGATACAGGATAATCTGAGGTGCTCGGGATGGCAACGGATATTCGTTCAGGGGCCCGGCCGGATGTGCGCGAACTCAGGAGCGCAGAGTTTTCCGCCGCAGATGAGGTATGGCGCGAGTACCGCGGTATGGTCGGCGATCCCGGCCGGGACAGGATATTTGCCGTCTTCCTCGCGGGAAAGATCGTCTCTCTCGCCCGGTGCAGGAGGCACGCCGACGGCCTGGAGGTCGACGGCGTCTTCACGCCCGAGCAGTATCGCGGCAGAGGGTATGCCCGCATGGCGGTCGCGGCTCTGGTCGTGGCCTGCCACAACGACGACCTCTACATGTACGCGGTCGAGAACCTTACCGGGCTTTACGCGGAGTTCAGGTTTATGTCGATTCCTGAGCGCGACCTTCCGCCCGGCGTCCGCGAACGCTACACCTGGGCGGCGGGGAACGTGGAGGGGGCTGAAGTCCGGCCGATGTACCGGAGAGCCGGGCTTTAGGAACGGGTAGCCCGCCTCCGGGGCGAACCGGGTATCCATCCCCACCGGGCACCCCGGAAGTAACATATGGAGCGGTGCAGGAGAGGTGACCATGCACAGGACCATCTCTCTTGCGTTTGCCATCCTCATCGCCGCCACCACTCTTGCCGGATGCACCGGGGTGCCGGGCCCCGAGGAGACGGAGGTGTTCGACCGGACGGTCGCCGTGGAGCCGGAAAGCAGCGTCGTCGTGGTCAACCGGAACGGCGGCGTGAAC
>Ga0208041_1000730_pt1 | contig 27539 bp, 31 predicted proteins | sample AD_SCU002_MetaG_FD_184453 | JGI IMG/M metagenome (GOLD analysis project Ga0208041, IMG submission 184453) | Active sludge microbial communities of municipal wastewater-treating anaerobic digesters from China - AD_SCU002_MetaG (SPAdes) (version 2) | ecosystem: Engineered > Bioreactor > Anaerobic...
GGCGAGTATATTTAGTATCCATATTTTTTAACTATCTTAATTTATATTTTTATTATATACTTTTGCGATAGTTTCTTGAACTCAGTATTAAAAAAGCCTTAAAATTAAAATCTCTCTAATTAAAGAGAGAATTTATGAGGACTCTAAACAAGCAATGCTTTTTGCACCCCTTCTGTTAAGATATAGGGCTCTCCGTTAGAGTAAAGAATGATTTCATCCTTACTCATAACAATATCCTGGCACGCTCCAACCTGTTTCTCAAAGCTTTTCAGTAAAGCGCGTAAAGCATCACATGAGATGGAAAGCTTTTGCGCAATCTTTGATACCTTTTCTTCAGGTACATTAGTATGGCACAATTGTTCAACTAGCAAGTTTATTCCTCCAATACTATAAAAAACATATCATAAATAAAAAAAGGGTTCAACCCCTTTTTAATTTATGCTTCTAAATGCTTTTTTAATTTTTTCATTCCTCTATGAAGTAACACTCTCGTTGCTCCTTCTGATTTCCCTAAACTTTTGGCTACATCTGAAATAGATTCTTGTTCAATATAATAAAGAGATATGGCTTGCCTATAAGAATCATTTAAAGATGTTAATGCTGCTTTTACTTTACTAAAATCATCGTTTTTAGAGACTTGTTCTTCAATTTCCTGAGAATCATCTTTCATAAAATTCATATCATCTAAACTAATAGCTCCTCTTTCTTTGTATCTATAATGATCAACTAAAAGATTCCTAACTGTTTTGTATAAAAAACCTGATGGATTTTTAATCTCAACATCTTTAAAAATTTGAGACCATAGCCTACTAAAAGCCTCAGCTGTTAAATCTTGAGCCAGAGGTTCTGAATCAGTTTTAAACAAAATAAAACGATATATCTTTTCGATATTTTGTTCATAGATTTGCGAAAAAAATTGTTCTTTAAAATTTTGTATATCCATTTTGCTATCAAACTATTTTGTCCGCATTCATGTCCGCATTTGTCCGCATTTGTTTCAATGTTTACAAGCATTTCTGCAATTTCTTGTCCGCATTCATGTCCGCGTTTGTCCGCATTAACCCCTTATTTTTAATCAATCTTACTTGTCTTTGTCCGCATTCATGTCCGCGTTTGTCCGCATTTGTCCGCATTTGTTTCAATGTTTACAAGCATTTCTGCAATTTCTTGTCCGCATTCATGTCCGCATTTGTCCGCATTAAAAATATGAATTCATTTCATAAAAAGTCTTTCTTCCTGATCCATTTGAAACAACTATACCTCTACTTTTTAAATCTTGGATTTCTCTTCTAATACTTCTAGGATTCATATCTGGGAAAAACTGATTTATGTCAGATGGTTTCATTTTTCCATTACCTTGAAGAATTGTAATTACTTTTTCTTGAATCTGAGTTAATGTAAAATTAGGCTTTTCTTCTTTTTTAACTTCTACAACTTCTTCTTTCTTTTTATCTATTTTTTTATGAATGCTCTCTTTTTCAACAACTTTATTTTCTACAATCTTTATATTTTCAATGTGAGATAAAATCTCTGTGTACTGACTTTTTAATATTTCAAAATTCTTAGGATTGATCCAATTTTGAGTTTCTGCGATTTCAAAATATGAAAGAAGTATCTCAACATTTCTCCTGCATTTAATACAAAAATTTCTTAATTCTTCACTCCCTAAAGACAACTCTTTATTATCTAATATAATTAAAAAAGACAAAATTAAATTGCCCTTTTTTCTCATAGAAATACTAAGTGTTTCTTTTTCAGGAAAAAGACTTGTAACTTTATATAATGCATTTGTAAGTTTGATGATTCTATCCTTCTCCATATGTTTAGATTATAGGAAATTAAAAGTAAAAAGTCAATTTATTATATAACAAAAAGGAACTTAAACTTAAAAACTTCCCCAAGATTCTTTTATTAAAAACTCGAAAAGAATTTCTACTAATTTCCTAAAATAAATCTCACTCACAAAGCCATTCTAATAAAGGCTTTATATTTATTGTGCATTCTCCTTTTTTAACTTTTCTTTTTTCGTTCCAAGTAAGTATAGTTAAATTTGTAACCCTTAACTCTTTTTCGGCCTCTACCAGGGCCTTTACCTCTCTTTTTTCAGTTTCAGGGTCTGTGCAATCATAACAAACTTGTATTAATTCAGATATTTTTATACTTTCTTTAAGCACAAAATCAACTTCCCGATTGTAACGAGTCTTATAATAAAATAAGTCTTTATTGGGTGTGTATCCCTTTTTAACTAATTCTGTGAAAACTAAATTTTCCATAAACTTTCCATTATTTAAAGATTGTTGAATAGCTTTTGCAGAAACAAAACCATTATCTACTACATAAATTTTTTTTGGAGACCTTATTCTTTTTCCAACTTTTGAGGAAAAACTTGATAAAGAAAAAATTACATAAGCCTCTTTTAGATAATTCAAATATTTTTCAAGAGTGATATCACTTTTAAATTTTAAAATATTAGCTAGTTTACGGAAACTATATTGACAAGATACGTTATTTATTAAATAGGAACCTAAATTATCAATTTGCTCTGAAAAACGAACTTTATGACGTTTAACAACATCCTTAAAAAGTAAAGCATCGAATAATATGTCTAAATATCCTTGGGGTTGAAGATTTTTTATTACAATTTCTGGAAAACCACCAAATAACATATATTGTTCTAATAATTTTAAAGCTTCTTTATTAGAAATACCTTTAGGATCATATTTCTTAGCTTTCAAAAATTCTTTAAAATTAAAAGGTAATATTTCTATTTCAAAGTGCCTACCAGTAAGATGTGTTGCCAATTCCATTGAAAGCAAATTAGCGTTTGACCCTGTTAGAATTAAATTATATCCTTGACGGTGTAAACGGTTTGCAAATAATTCCCAATGAAGTAAGTTTTGTATTTCATCTAATAAAATATATTTTGTGTCCCCATAAACTTCGTGTAATTCATCCATTAATTCGTATAAATCAAGCTTTTCGCCCACTAAAGCAGGTTCGTCAAAGTTAAAGTATATAAATTGTTTATTTTTAAGTAGCATGAGTGAAAATATAGATTTTCCAGCACGGCGTGGACCTAATACTACTTTTATTAAATTAGAAGACATCCAATCTTTACTATTACAAGCCTTATCTCTTTCAACATAGGTTGCGTTTAATAAATTATTTTTTTCCTTATATTGTTCTAATATAATTTTTTTTAACAAATTTTTTTGCATATTATTATTTTTATGTTATGCAAAAATTATGTTTTTTGCATATTATAATTATTTTACTATGCAAAAATGAGAAAGTCAATTTTATTGACTAATAAATCTAATATGATAATATGCATTAAAGGTGCAAAAACATGGGGCTGCATGAAACTTTTAACATTAATGGTTTATCTATTGATTTTAGTAAACCAAACACTCTCTCTGAGGAAAACTATGTAGAAGTTATTAGATACCTATTTAGTGATTCAAATACAGAACCTAAAAGTAGTTTTTTTTATAAAAAAATAAGCGAAAGTTCGTATTTCACAATCTTTTATGATTTAAAAGAAAATCAAGTAATGCTTGATTTCTTACAAAAGCTCTTTTTATTAAACAAAGAAAATATTAAAAAAGGAACTCAAAAAGAACTTGAATTCTTTTTTGAACACAAAAAGAGGCATTCTTAACCTCTTTTTTATAATAAAAAACTTGAATTTTTACATAAAATGGTGTGTAATAATACGTAGAGGCTTAACAACATGGGGTTCCACAACAGAATTGCTGTTGAATCAGCTGATGGAAAAAGAGTCATTATTGACTTAAGAGAAATGAACAAAAAAGAGCTTATGCTTTCCTTAGAGTATTTTTTATTCGCACTTGAGGCAGTGCCAAAGTATTCAGCAAAGATCTTTTTTGAAAATATAGATCTTATTGATGAAAATGATTTTCTAAAAATTGTAAACAAGGCAATTAATTCTGAAGTTGCTAAAAAAGACACAAAAGATCTTTTGTCTTTCTTAAGACAAATTTTCATTATGAAATTTGACTCATTCCACTTTGAATCAAAATTATCCTTTATCAGATTACATTTCGAATTACTTAAGCAATCCGAACTTCAAGAAATCGTAAAAGAAGAATTTGAAAAATGGCCACCAACTCTAAAGCATTTCTGTAAATTTTATGTAAGTCAGGACATATCTCCTGAGGAACTTAAACAAATCAAAAAGGCGCTATCAAAAAGATAACGCCTTCTTTTATATTACAAAATTATTCTTTCATTAGTTTTAAACCTAACTCAAATACTTTTGCTCCAGCAAAAATCATGAAAAAAGCAAATAAACTCCAAGCTGACATATTCAAAAGAAGCAGTATTGAATCTTTGGATATGAAAGAGTTTAATTGATCAGATAGCATGCTTTGCATTAAATCATTCAAAGAATCAGAAGCTCCTGTTTTTAGAACTTCTTCAGTTCCATAAAATAGCTCTGGAAAAGGAGTTGTTCCTAAAAAACAATTCATTGTGGTTAATATGATGTAAGCCATCATTATTATTCCAATAGCAATAAACACCCATCCTAATGTCTTTTTAATAGCAAGTTCGGTTGTCATAAATTTAGAAAATCTTTGATATCATTTATTAAAATTATATCGACCAATTTGTTGTTGTTTAATCTACCAATACCTAAAATATCACCTTTTTCATTAAAAACAGGCGCACCATTAAAAGAAGGATCTCCATATATATTAGTTTGTATATATTTATCAGAAGTATTTTTAACAACACCTTCTCCAAATATATATCCACCTTCTTTGTTTAATCCTAAAATATATACTTGATCTCCTAAAGAAATGTTTGTGTCTTGAACAAAAGAACAAGGTTTTAGATTCAATTCCCCAATTTGTACTAAAGCTAGATCTCTTTCAATATCTCTTTTTCTGATTTCATAAACTTTACTTTTACCTAAAAACTTAAAATCAAAATCACTGTTTTTGGGAACATTTGAATTAAGAGTTAAGACTAATCCATCGGATGTTAAAATTAATCCAGAACTTTCTTTTTTACTATTTAGATCAGTGATATATAGAACTGAATTTTGTATTTCTTTGATATGATCTTTAATAAAATCTGCTTCAGTTAATATAATTGTATCTTCTTTTTTAATAATATCAATTTTAGATACATCTTTTATTAAATAATAAATCCAGGCTAATTGAAGCGCAAATATAATACTAATGATTATAAAAAGAGTTCTATTTTTCATTATTTAACTTTTGCTAACTTTCTTTTGTTTAATTCTTTTATAATAATCTCATCATTTTCGCCATCAATAGAAACTTTATCTCCTTCTTTAACTTCTCCAATAACAATTTTTAAGGCTAAAGGATTTAATATTTTTTGCTGTATAACTCTTTTAAGAGGTCTTGCCCCAAGAGACATGTCATATCCTTTGTCAGCAAGAATATCTTTTGCTTTAGCAGAAACACTAATCTTAATTTCTTTTTTAGCCAGTCTTTTTTCTACTTTATTTAATTCGAGATCTACTATTTGTTTAATCTCATTTTTATCAAGATAATCAAAGATTACTACTTCATCTACTCTATTTAAGAATTCTGGCTTAAAGTGTTCCTTAAGAGCATTTGTAACTTTATCATGTAAATCCTTTTTATTCTTTGATTTAACATCTTTGCTAAAACCTAACGATGTTTCGTTCACAATAATTTCTGAACCGACATTAGAAGTCATGATTAAGATAACATTTTTAAATGATACTACTCTTCCCTTAGCATCTGTTAATCTTCCATCTTCTAATACTTGAAGCAATATATTAAAAACTTCTGGATGAGCTTTTTCGATTTCATCTAAAAGCACAACTGCATAAGGTTTTCTTCTAATTTTTTCTGTTAATTGTCCTGCCTCATCATAACCAACATAACCTGGAGGTGAACCAATCATTTTAGAAATATCATGTCTTTCCATATATTCAGACATATCAATTTGAATTAAAGCATTTTGATCATTAAATAAGAAATCTGCTAATGCTCTTGCCGTTTCGGTTTTTCCAACTCCAGTTGGTCCTAGGAATATAAAGGAACCTAATGGTTTTGATTCATCTGAAATACCTGCACGTGATCTTCTAATTGCATTAGAAACAGCTTCAATAGCTTGTTTTTGAGATATAACTCTTTTAGATAAAATGTTTTCCATTTTTTCAAGCTTATATGCTTCTGATTCAAGTAATCTCATAACAGGAATACCTGTCCAACGTGCAACAACTGAAGCAATGTCTTCTGGTCCAATTTCTTGTTTTAAAATTGGATTGTTTTCTTGAAGTTTTTTAAGTTTCTCTTCTTTTTTATTAAGCTTTACGAATAGCTCAGGTAAAACTCCATACTTAATTTCAGCAACTTTTTGTAAATCTCCGTTTTTTAGATTTTTTTCAAGCTCTAACTTTTTCTCTTCAACTTGAGATTTTAAATTTTGCATTTCAAGCATTGTGTCTTTCTCATTTTTCCATCTAACTGAATAATTATTAGCTTTTTCTGTTAGTTCAGCAAGTTGCCTTATAATTATCTTTTCTCTCTTATCGTGCTCTAATTCCTCTTTCTTATTGTTAGGAACCTCTTTTTTAAGAGCCTCTCTTTCTATTTCAAGTTTTTGTATTTCTTTCTTTAAATCTTCTAATTCTTTAGGATTTGATTCTATTTCAAGCCTAATAGCTGAAGCTGCTTCATCCATTAGATCAACTGCTTTATCTGGTAAATATCTATCTGATATATATCTAGCTGATAATTCAGCTGCAGCAGTCAAAGCAGAATCTTTAATTCTTATTCCATGATGGAATTCATATTTTTCCTTAATTCCTCTTAAAATAGAAACTGTGTCTTCAATTGATGGTTCTGTAACCAAAATTGGTTGAAATCTTCTTTCAAGAGCAGGATCTTTTTCAATATATTTTTGATATTCTTTAAGAGTTGTTGCTCCAATTGCTCTAAGTTCCCCCCTAGCTAAGGCTGGTTTTAAAAGATTAGAAGCATCCATTGCTCCCTCAGCAGAACCAGCTCCAATTAAAGTATGAAGTTCATCAATAAATATTAAGTATCTTCCCTCTGCTTTTTTAATTTCTCTTAATAAAGCTTTTGTTCTGTCTTCAAACTCTCCCCTATATCTTGTTCCTGCAATCATAGCCCCTAAATCTAAAGATAAAACTTCTTTTGATTTTAAGCTTTCAGGAACTTCAGATTTGATTATTCTTTGTGCAAGACCTTCTACAATAGCTGTTTTACCAACTCCTGGTTCACCTATTAAAACAGGATTATTCTTAGTTCTTCTAGATAAAATCTGCATAAGTCTTCTAATCTCGTCTTCTCTTCCAATGACTGGATCTAATTCTCCTTGCCTTGCCTTGTCTGTTAAATTAATAGAATATTGTTCTAAAACATTTTGCTTTGACTCTGGGTCAGGTGTTGTTATTGGTTCATCACCCCTAAAATCCATTAATGTTTCCTGTGCTGAATCATAATCTAAAGGAATAATGTCTTCAGCCATTACATTTCTAGTATATTTAACTCTTTCTAAAACAAACTTAACTTTTGTTTCAGTATCAAGCATGGCTAAAAAAAGATGTTCAAGAGATATAAAGTCATCTCCCATTTGCGCAGCCTCTGTTCTTGCTCTTTCAAGAATTCTTTCCATGTCTTGAGTTAAATAAAACTGTCCTAATATTTCTGGTGTCTTAATCTTTGGCAACTGATTTATAGCAATTTGAGTTCTTTTCTTTAAATCTTCAACATCAACTGATAATTTCTTTAAAGTATTTAAAACAATATTATCCTGATCTAATAAAACAACAAAAAGAAGATGAAGTCCATCAACTTGTTGTTGCCCTAGCTCTTTGGCTAGGTTTTGAGACGCAATAATAATTTTTTGCGCTTTGTTTGTAAAATTTGCTCCTTCCATATTATTTATATATTATATAATAAAAATCGAGGAAAAGCAATAAAAAAAGGGTTATTCTGCTTTGTTCCCTTCTTTAATTTCCATCAGTACTTTTGAATAGATTTCCTCTTTGAAACCCTTAGTTTCTCTAAGCTCACCAATAAGCCCTTCGTTTCCGAATTTCATGATCGTTCTATAAGCCGATTCCGTAACGCAATCGTCGAGCAATTTGTAACAACTGCATCCGTTTTGCATCCTCTTAAGATATTCAAGGACGTAAGATGCATCGTTGTTTTCTATGCCCTCCATCAATCTATGCATTTTCTGCACACAACTGCACTTGTGATCTATCAATAACAATTACTTTCCTCCAAAAGTCCCTACCACTTATTTTCTATAGGAACCATTCCTATATTACCATTAACTTAATATTTGTCAAAATTAAGTTTTGCTTTAATTTCCTTGATTTGCTCAATTGCCTCGTCTTCTTTTATAAGGCCATCTTCTATATCGTCGTCTAAAAGAGTTATTTTTACACTAATATCATTAAGAAAACTCCTATTCTCATCATTATCCTCTATGTTTAAATCTTTAAATCTATTTATATTTGTAGGGTTTACTTTATTCCAAATTTCATCTCTTATCTCTTTATATGATTGAACTTCCTCTTTTGGTTTTTCTTGACTTTGAATAATCTCCTCTGGCTTTACTTCAATTAAAGGTTCTTTAACTTCCTCAACAATTTCTTCTTTCTTTTCTTCTACAGCAGGTTTCCCTTCATCAATTTGTATTACTCCTTTTATGTAATTATTAATCTCCGCATTTATGTTTGATTTATTCTCAGTAGTTTCTTCTTTTGGCTCAGGAAAATTCTCAGTAATTTCTTCCTGTATATCAATCTTCTTTTCTAAAGGATTATTAATAATTTCTTCAACCTTTTCTATCTCTTTTTCCTCAGCAATATTTGCTTCGCTATTCTGCACAATTTCTTCCTCAGCACTATCTTCAGTCATAATAGATTCCTTAATTGATGGTGTATTGTTCATAACTTCGTTTTGAGCCTCTTCAACCTTTTCTACGTTTTCATGCAAACTTTCTTTTACTATTTGAGGCTGTTCCTTTTTGTTTTGAGACATGTCAAAAAAATTATCAAAAGAATCTTTTCCTAAGTCAGATTCTGAGATAAGTTCTCTATAATTGTCTTGATTTTGAGATTGATTTGATTGAGTCATATTAGTTTGATTTTCTTTTTTTTAATTCTGCAACTAAAAGATCATGAAATTTATCCAAAAGAAAAGGATTGTTAAAAGAACAAGCCTTATTAATTGCTTTTTCTGGACCTTTTGTAAAAGCTACTGCAATAAGATCATCTATTTCCTTATCATATTGAGTGGAAGCTTCTTCTTTTAAATCTTCCTTATACTCTATTGTTTTTCTTTTTTCGCTAAACAAAGAAGATAGTTCTTTTTCCATTTGCTCATAATTTTCAGATTCTTTAAATTCAATACTTCTTTTTTGAATATCTTCTTTTTTAGATTCAAAATTATTGCTACTATTCTCAAATATTCTTTCTCTATTTTCCATATTTTTGAACTAATTGAGCCTTAATTATATTGATTTCTTCATCAAAAATATCATTTATATTAGGAAATTTTTTATATAACATTATAGCAACTTCACCTTGTTTGTCACTTTCAAGCAATTCATTCATTTTCTCAACTTCCTCAGTATTTAATTCTTTTGTTAGTCTAAGCAAGGTTTTTTCCAAAACTATATCTGCAGCTTTTTCTAAAATATTTAGTTTTTGTTCATTTGGAATGCTTTCCAAGTCTAGTTTTTCAATTAATGTTTGTCTAGAGATCATATAATTAAATTTATTTATAATAATTCTTTTTCAAGTACATTTTTTACATTTATAACTATATCCTCTATTTCCCTATCGCTTAATTTATTTTCTTCAGTCGGAATAAATTTCCATTTTAAAACTTTTTCTAAACCTTTAAAAATGGATACTGCTCCAACAGGTCCACCTATTGCAGCTGAATGAGCTCCAAGCCCTACTAATTCTAATAAAGGAACGGAAGCTCCTGCTCCAAGACCTAGTAATCCACCACCACAAAATGCAATGGAGGCAAAAGGAATAGTTATTGAAACGCTACTAGCAATTGCGAATATAAGGATTCTTTTTTGAATATCTTCTTTTTTTAATGATTCTTTTAATCTTTTAAATATACTTTGCTTCTCAGGAGAAAGATTTTCCTTTTGTTCTTGTGTTGATTCTTCTATTTCTGCTAACTCTTTCATTACTTTATTAGCTTTTTGGGGAGCTGCTTCTTGCTGATCATGTTTTTCGTTTAGCATTTCATCAATTTCGTGAATATTTGTTTCTTTATCATCTATTCCTTCTCTGAAATTTATTTCAGTACTTGTTAATGTATCGTCAATTTCTTCAATCCGTATATCCTTTGGTGTTTCTGCAACATCTTCACTTGCTCCAATATCGGTTAAAACATCACCAACTTCACGAATTTTTAATTCCTCATTCTGTTCTGAACTACCTTCTAATATTTCATCAAATTCATAAATTTTTGAATCAAATCCTGTTTCTGGCTGACTTGCTAATGTTTCTTCAACCCTTTCTTCTTCCTGCTTATTTGCCAATGATTTTTTTACCTTTTCTCTAAGTTTTTCTTTTTTATACATATAAACATACTCGGCTTTCGCTTCTTCTAATGAATCAAATATATTATCTTTTTCTTTTTCTAAAAGATTTCTTTCTTTATTCTTTTGAATAATTTGTTGCATTTCCTTATCTTCTATAGCGCATTCCGGTTTATCATATAAACGATAAATACCTCCTGTTTTTTCAAGTTCTCGCAAAGCTTCTATTTTGTCTTGTAAATTATAATATTCCTCGTCATCATAAGCACTCTTTTGTGCAACTTGGTTCTCTAAGCTCTTAATATAACTAGCAAATAACACACCTGTATCTTCGTAGTTTTTAGATATTTTTTCGTAGTTCTGTACAACCTTTTTCTCACTCTCACTCACATATAAACCATCATAACCTTTTTCTTTTTGAGATTCTAATTCTTCTACCTTATCTTGCAAAGCATAATATTCCTCATCATCATAAGCACTTTTTTGAGACATCTGATCTTTAATATTAGATATTTTTTTATCGATATCTTTTCTATAAATATTATCACTTAAATCTTTTAAACCTTTTACTTCCTCGGTAAAAACCTCTAACTCAGATTTTGTTTCACTGTTGTTTGGAGCTTCAAAATTCATAGTATCATTAATTAATTAATTATTTCCTAAAGTTTATCATTTTAACATTAAAAAGTAAAACTAAATTCTTCTAAGTTTTTCCATAATTTGAGCATCAACCATTTTTCTATCAAGCCCGTTTTTAAGCATGTAATATTCTTTTATTCTTTTAGCTAATTTAGAATTAGAATCACTAGGCGCAAATGTTTTTACATCAAAAGGTTTAGACATTTTTCCATTAATCATAAGTCTGATATAGAAATGGAAATTATCTTGACTGGTTAAATCTTTTGAACTAAAAACTGGATCAAATTGCTTTTGTAAAAAATCCCCGTCTTCAACACCTACTCTAAAAACCACCATTGTCCCTATATTTCCAAATATCGAATCTCTAATTAATTCTGGAAGTTGCCCTATAAATTGATGCGAAACAGTTAGACAAAGCCTATACTTTCTTGCTTCTGATAATATTGTAGAAATACTATCTGTTGCAAAATTTTGAAACTCATCAATGTATAAATAAAAATCTTTTCTAGCATCTTCTAATAAGTCTACCCTTGAAAAAGCTGCCATTGTAAGTTTTCCAACAATAATTAAACCAAGAAGAGATGAATTAAGTTCTCCTAATTTACCTTTTGATAAATTAATAAGTAATATTTTTTTAGAATCCATTATGTCTCTAAAATTAAAGGCGCTTTTTGTTTGTCCAATAATTGGTCTAACATAATCATTGGTAATAAATGTATTAAATTTAGAGGTGATATATGGAACCATATTTTGCAAAGCTGCCTCTCCTCCTGCTTTTTCAGCCTCTTTCTCCCAAAAGTCTTTTACAATTACATTTTTACATTTCATTAAAAGCCTTCTTCTAAAATTAACATCAGCAAGCACTTTTGGAACCTCAATTAAAGTATATGTTTCATTTGGATCATCCATTAAAAGAAGGAGTGCGTTTTTAGCATATTGCTCAAACATAGGACCTCCTGTTTGTTTTAGATCATATAGCTTATCAAATATATTAATAAGCTCGTTAACAATAAATGTTTTTTGTTCAGGATGTTCTTTATCATATTCGAGCATATTTAACCCTACACATCTTTCAATATCTCCTGGATCAAACAAAACAACGTCATTTAATCTTTCTTCAGGAATTTTTCCTAAAATATTTTCTATTAAATCGCCATGTGGATCAATGACTCCAACCCCATCTCCATTTAATATGTCTTGTTCGATTAAATTAGATAAAAATGCAGATTTACCTGTTCCTGTTTGTCCTATTGTGTAAACATGCCTTCTTCTATCATCTTTAGCAATTTTTACATTAGTTTTAATATCTCTAAAAGAGTTGTATCCCAATGTTAAACCATTTTGAACAATATCAATTGGTGCAGGGGCTGACTTGCTAGTGAGTTCATCAACATGAGGAGTTTTTGAAAAAGGTGTTGAAAAATGAAAAATACTTGCAAGCTCTTCTGTGCTTAATATTATTTTATTTTCAGGATTAAATGTTCTAAAACTAAAATTAAATAATAATTTCTTGGCTTGCCCACCCTTAGCACTAACTACCTTAAAAGCATTTAAATCAGGAGAAGTAAATTGATCAAAAACACTTGCTATTTGACGAAATTCGTATTCAGCTGAATTACTATCTTTTGCTGAAACAAAAAGCCTGATGTTTGTTTCAAAGTTATGTTTTGCAAGTTTGCTTTCCATTGCTCTTATAACCACATCATTTACTTTTTCATAATTAGATATTTCGTTTTCTGGTTTATTCTTAAAAGAAGAAATAAAGTTAGTATCTAAACAAGCCTGATAAAAGTTTTTACCTTTTGACATTTCGTTTAATATTTGTTTTCCTCTAATTTTCCATGAGTCAGATCCATTCTTAATAATAATTTGTATACCTCCCTCTTCTCCATCCTTAATCTGAGTTAAAATATGTGTTAAGTTTGATAAAGGATCAGACTCCATATTCATGTATGTTTTTAAAGGTAAAAACACAGGTCGTGCTAATTTTAAATATCCAGAACAAATCACTTCGTTTGGAGAAAAAATATTAAAATCTGAGGTTTTTTCGACTTGAGCATCAGGAATAATACTATATATTTGTTGTTCAATAAAAGATTCGTAACTTTCTGGAGCAGTGATATAAAAATTTATCCTATTTTTAACTTTCATAAGTTCTAATGATATCCAAGGATCTTCTTCAAAAATGCTCTTTTTTCTAAGCGCAGTTAAACTAGCGTAAAAATGCTCCATTATACTAATCCATTCCTTTTCTTGCTTTCTTGGATCTGCTTGAAGCTCTTCAATTGTTTTTGCTGAAACCTTAACTGAAAAAAGCGTCATTTTAAGAGCTTGTTTGATTTTAGATTGTTTTCTCTTTGAATTTAAAAAAAGAAAGAATATAAAAAAAATAATTAATAATCCCAATATAAGCCCTATGTAAAGATAGTTGGTTTCTACAAAATTCATTAAACTAGTTGCATCTATGACCATGTTCATTTTTTTATTTTATTATTTTTTGACAAATTGATTACAGTTGACATTTCTGAATTAGGAATATAACAAATTTTTTTACCCATAGAAAGAGTTGTTTTTCTTAAATCAAAATCAATTACTTTTCCCTTAAAATTCTTAACCTCTATTTCATCTCCGATATCAAAGTGGTCTTCGAATAGAATAACTAATCCTGAGAAAAAGTCTTTAATTAAAGTTCCAGTTCCTAAACTTAAAAGAAGTCCGATAATACCAGCACTTGCAATCATTGCAGAAAACTCGATTCCAATTTCAGGAAGAATCAAAGTAAAGGCTATTGTCCATGTTAAAAGAGTAAGTATGTTTAAGAAGGATTTTCCTAGTATTTCCTTGTGTTTTGTCTTTTTTTCAAGGATTTTCTCAATAATTTTTTTACCAACCAAAAAGAAAATCCTTGAAAAGATTATAATAATTAAAATGGTTACTCCACTCCAAATTACATCCATCATATCTTCTTTAAAAAGGTTAATCATATATATTAATTCTTAACTTTTCTAAGGCTATTTTCCTCATTGATATATTATGCTTTTCATTAGTATTCATTTCAGCAAATGTTTTATCATATCCTTGTGGAATAAAAATCTTATCCCAACCAAAACCATTCTCGCCCCTTGGACTCAAAGCAATTTCACCTTGAACCTCACCAATAAATTGTTTTAATTCTTTTCCGTCAAAATATGAAACAACTATTTTAGCAATAGCTTTTCTATCTTCTTTGATTAAATTACATATTTGTTCATAAGACAATCTTTTTTCAAACCATTTTATAAGTGCTCCTGGAAGTCCATTAAGCTCATTGAAAAAAAGACCAATATCTTCAACAACAACTGGTTCTTTAACAACTTCATAGGCTTTTTTTGCTTTGTATTTAGATATTTCCTCAACATCAACTCCTTGTATCTCTTCTAAATCCAAACTTCTATGACTAATCTTAAATCCTAAAATTTCTTCAAATTCTTTTACCTTATTTTCATTTCCAGTGATTAATATCATTAGTATTATTCTAACAGAAATGAAAAAACCCTGCAATCATTGCAAGGTTCTTGAGAATTAATAACAACCTATTTGAGTTGTAGTAGCATAAACAGTTTCTCCACCATAGCCATAGTTATAACCTACTACACATTTATCTTTTGCGGAATTATAAAAACAATAATAACTTTCTCGTGCTGTGTTTGACCAAGCGTGAGAACCTGTATAAACTGTTCCTGCCCAAACATTCCATTCGTATGTTGGATAGCCAGAAGTGGCAGGAATTGTTGTACTCCAATTCTTAAATTGTTTCCATGTTGCTGGACAAACACCGGAATCAAATCTACAAAAAGTATCTACTCCATCCGATACCACTGTTCCATTCCAAAATTCGCATTGATCAACCGTATGTTCAGAATTATATAAAGGTTGTCCAACTTTTGCACAAATTGCAGCAGTCCAACCGCCAGACGTACAAGTAACATAATTACTTCCATAAGCAGTTTGATAAGTACAAGTAGGAGCAGTTGTAACGTTTTGAAAAAGTACTCCTCCAGTAATACAAGAGCCAAAGGCAGAACAGACTTTTGGAGTCCAATTTCTCATTATTGTAATTGAGTCAGTAGGACATTGTGGATTTACTCCAGTTACATATGATAAGTTAGACAAAGACATTTCTTGATCTACATTACTAAATAAATTATCAATATACCCTTTTGTTGCTATGTGATTATTCGCTGTTGGATTAGCTGCTGATATAGTTCCTGAAACAACACTATTCCCAGAAGGATTAATGTAATAACTAGGGTTATCTGCATCTCTAAATACTGAAGCTCCTAATTAACCTGCTTTTGTTTGAGCAGTTGAACTAGTATTTATTGGAGGATTGTACGAGCTTGGCATAGTTGTAGGTTCGGCCCAAGGGGCACTATATACAAGTAAGGATGCTGATAGAAAAAGTAAGGCCGATAACGAAAATATTAAAAATTTTTGTTTGTTCATATTATTTTTATTTATTATTATTTAATTTAGAATAATTATAACATAGATAAAAAACCCTGCAAATATATTTTTGCAGAGTCTTAATCTTGTGTATTTTTATGATAGTTCCGAAATAATTTTTTTAGAAAGGTTATTTTTTAGATAAGAATAAAACTCAAGACATTTTATTCTTTCTTTTTGTTCTGTTGTAAGAACACCGATTCTTTTTAAATGTCTTAAGATTGATAATGTTTTTTCTTCAGAGACTTTTTTTTGAGTATATCCCTCCAAAAGCAATATTATGATATCTGGAAATTTTTGACAGGCAAGAAACTTTCTACCTCCTCCATTTTCAAGCGCCCTTACAATCGCATAGAAGTCTCTTTTCTTTACCAAGCTCTCCATATCTGCGCATACGCTTTTACATACCACCATTTAAAACCACAAGTTGTTTAACAACTATAAAAGAATATATATGTTTTTAAAAAATAATTCAAGTAAACAAAAGGCCCTGCCTTTTGGCAGGACCTTTTTTAAGTGCTATTTAATACATCCCTCCCATTCCTCCCATTTGAGGCGCTGGGGCTGGATTTTCTTCTTTTTTTTCTGCGACTACACACTCTGTTGTGAGTAGCATTGAAGCTGCTGATAAAGAATTTTGAATACAAGATCTTACAACTTTTGTAGGATCAACTATACCAGCTTCATACATATTAACAAACTTATCGTTTAAGGCATCATATCCTTCGTCTTTAGCAAGCTTTTTAACTTCTGAAGCAATTACTGCACCATCCTTTCCCGCATTTTCAGATATTTTTCTAATAGGTTCTTCTAAAGTTCTTTTCATTATCTCGACTCCGACTTGCTCCTCTCCTTCAAGTTCTAATGTTTCTAAAGCTTTTTGACATCTTAAAAGTGCTGTTCCTCCTCCTGGAACAATGCCTTCTTCAATGGCTGCTTTTGTGGCTGCCAAAGCATCTTCTACTTTATGCTTTCTTGATTTTTGCTCAACTTCTGTTGCAGCACCTACTTTAATAATAGCAACACCAGAAGATAGCTTTCCTAATCTTTCTTGCATTTTCTCTTTGTCAAAGTCTGATTTTGTATTTACAATTTGGGCTTTAATTTGTTTAATTCTTGCCTCAATATCGTCTTTACTACCCTTTCCTTCTGTAATTATTGTATTATCTTTAGTAACGACAACTCTTCTTGCAGAGCCTAGTTGAGATAATTCTACATCTTCTAACTTAATTCCCAAATCAGATGAAATAACTTGCCCTCCTGTAACAATAGCTATATCTTGAAGCATTTCTTTTTTTCTATCTCCAAAGCCAGGAGTCTTTGTTGCAATTAAATTAAATGTTCCTCTGAGTTTATTAACAATAATAGTAGCTAAAGCTTCCCCCTCAAATTCTTCAGCAATAACTAAAATATCTTTTTTTCCTGTTTCAATTACTTTTTCTAATATAGGAAGTATCTCTTTAATGGCTGATATTTTTTTATCAGTTACTAATATATATGGATTATCTAAAACAGCCTCCATTCTTTCTGGATCACTTACCATATATGGAGAAACGTAACCTTCGTCATATTGAAGTCCTTTTACAACTTCCTTTTCTATACCTAATTTTTGAGATTCCTCAATTGAAACTGGACCATCAACTCCGATTTCTAAAATAGTACTTGCAATTAATTTTCCAAGTTCTTCGTTTTCAGCAGAAATTGTGGCTACTTGAGCATATTTTTCTTCTGTATCAACCTTTTTTGACATTTTCTTAAGTTCGTCAACAACTATATCAGCTGATTTTTCAAGACCTCTTTTAATTGCAAGAGGATTTGTTCCTGCTGTTACATTCTTTAAACCCTCTCTTATTAAAACTTGTGCTAATAATGTAGCTGTTGTTGTTCCATCTCCCGCAACCTCATTTGCCTTTTCAGCAACCTGCTTTACTATTTCCGCACCCATGTTTTCAACTTTATCTTCAAGTTCGATTTCTTTAGCAATAGAAACTCCATCATTAGTTATAGTAGGACCACCGTAAGATCCTCCCAAAATTACATTTCTTCCTTTTGGTCCAAGTGTTATAGCTACAGCATCAGCTAATTTATCAACACCAGCCTTTAATTTTTTTCTAGCTTCTTCATTGTAAAAAATTTCTTTAGCCATATTTTTATTCCTCAATTATAGCCAAAATATCATCCTGGCTAGCTATTAAATAATCTTTATCTTCAACCTTTGCTTTTGTTGGTCCATATTTAGAAAAAATAACCTTATCCCCTACTTTAACTTCTATTTTTTCATCAGAACCAATCGCAATGACAACTCCTTGTTCTGGAGATTCTTCTCCAATACTTGGTAAAACAATGCCTGATTTTGTTTTTTCTTCCGGTTTAACCGGTTCTATAACAACGTGATTTGTTAATGGTTTTAACTTCATATTTTTATAATTTTTTAATTAATTAGCAGTTATGACCTTTTACTGCTAATCATAGCTCAATTTAAAAAATTGTCAAAATTGACACAAATATTGTTGTATTTTATAATTTGAACATGTCAAAGGCTGATAAAGATCTGGAAAGTAAAAAAGTATTCCCGTATTCTATCGAGACAAAAACACTATTTATGTTCCTTTGACTAAGTTCTTTGAAAAAAAATGATAAGTGACGATAGATGCAGAACATTCTAAAAAATCTTTTACAAATGTAGACGATCTTATAAAGGATCTTTCAGATGATTAATATGTTTACAATAAAATATTCACAGCGATTTAAAAAAGATTATAAATAAGCCTGACATTGTTACAGAATTAAAAAACATCTTAAATATTTTAATTAAAAATCAAAAAATTCCAATAAAAAACCTAAATCATAAATTATCAGGATTGTTTTGAGTGTCATATAAAATCAGATTCTCCTTGAAAAGCAAGAATCAACTATTTTATTATTAAGAATAAGTTCTCATCTGAGATTTTTTAATATAGCTCATTCATTGACTTTATTTACTACTTATATTATTATTATCCTAATGATAACAAATCTCATCACTAAAATATTGGTTGGTATAATCTCTACAGGATTAGCCGTATATTTTATAGATGGAGTGACTACAGATGGAGGAATTAAAACAATTTTGTTTGTAGGTTTAATCATTGGTTTGTTATTATTTTTCTTAAAACCAATACTTCAAGTAATTACATTACCACTTAGAATAATTACTTTAAATTTATTTACACTTGTTGTAATAATGGCGTTAATTTGGGTAGCTGATGTTTTCTTCCCTTCAACTCAATTTGAAGTTAAAGGATTAATGAATTTATTATATTTTTCATTGATTGTCTGGGGAACTGAAACCATTACTTCTTTTATAAAAAAATGAACAACATATTATCGATAATACAAATAATAACCTCTGTATTAATTATTATTTTAATATTAATGCAGCAAAGAGGAACAGCACTAGGTTCTGCTTTTGGAGGAGGCGGCGAAGTCTATTCCACAAGAAGAGGTGCTCAAAAGAAAATATTAATTATTACTATTATTCTTGTAATAGCATTTATTGGTTTATCTATTGCCAACTTAATATACTAAAATGTCTTTTAAAATAAAAAGGCCATCTTTTAGCCAATGGGTACAATCATTCAAGGCTTTTGCTTTATGGGAAAAGATTCTTTTTCTTATTTTTTTAGTTTCTTTTATATCTTCTTCCTTATTTCTTATTATAAATTCATATAATGAGAACACTATCTCTGCCCCTGCTTATGGAGGAATTTTTAAAGAAGGATTAATTGGGCAACCAAAACATATTAATCCTATATATAGTTCAACTCTAGATATTGATAAAGATCTTACAAAACTTATATTTTCAGGATTAATGAAATATGGAAGAGATGGAAAAATAGAAAATGATTTAATAGAAAATTACAGTTTTTCAGATAATGGAAAAGTACTTGATTTTAAAATAAGAGAAAATGTGTTTTGGCACGATAAAAAACAACTTACATTAGATGATATTGTTTTCACTCTTAATATTATTCAAGATCCAGAATATTTAAGCCCTTTAAGAGCAAGTTTCCTTGGAATCAGTCTTGAAAAATTATCTGAATTTGAAGGAAGGTTTAAATTATCTGAAACTTATGGTGGTTTTTTAGAGAATTTAATTAATTTTAAAATTATTCCAAAACATATATTTAAAGATGTTCCTGCTCAAAATTTTGCTTCGGATAAAAACTTAAATATTTTATCGGTAATAGGGTCTGGTCCATATAAAATGTATAGGATTAGAGAAAATGGATCTATTCACAGTATTCAATTAAGAGCAAATGAAGATTATTATAGTGGTCGTCCTTTTATTAAAGATATTGTTTTTAATTTTTATTCTTCAGAAAAAGAGCTTAAAAATGCACTTATTAAAGGACAAATCGATAATGCTCACTTATCTTCATTAATCGATTATAATAATATTTCGTATATCACACCTAATTATTTTGGAATATTCTTAAATACAAAAAATGAGATTTTAGAAAATAAAGAAATAAGAAAAGCTTTAAGTTTAGCCATAAATAGAGACGAAGTTTTAAATGATGTTCTTTCAAACCAAGGATATAATGTATATTCCCCTATACTTTCTTCTTTTTATGATATTGAAGAAAATAAAGTTGATTATAATTTAGAGAATAGTATAAAAATATTAGAAAATAATGATTTTGAATTAAACGAAGAAAATACAAGAGTTCAAGAAATTGAAAAAGTTAATAATGATAATATAAATCAAGATCTTCAACAAGGAAGTACTGGTAAACAGGTTCAAAAGCTACAAGAATGTTTATCTAACTTTCCTGACATATATCCAAACCAAAAAGTTACTTCTACATTTGGAACAGAAACTAAGGAAGCCATTATTAAGTTTCAAGAAAAATATGCTAAGGAAATACTTACTCCAAATAATTTAACAAAAGGAAATGGAAAAGTAGGATTATCTACAAGAACAAAATTAAATGAACTATGCTTTAAGGGAGAGACCACCATAACAAAATTAGAATTTAATTTAAAAACAACAAATTATTCTATACTTTCAGATGTGGCAGAAAATATTAAAAATCAACTTTCTAAAATAGGAGTTAAAGTAAATATAGAAACTTTTGATAATAGTGAAATAAAGCAAATTATAAGAGAAAGAAACTACGACATGATTTTATTTGGAGAAAAGCTAACATCAATGCCAAATCCTTTGCCATATTTTCATTCTACACAAATCTTTGACCCTGGTTTAAATTTAAGTCTATGGCAAAACGAAGAAGCGGATAAACTCCTTGAAGAAATAAGATTAAGTTATGATTTTAACGATGATTTAATTAATAAGTTAAAGGATTTTGAAAAGATATTTTTTGAAGAAAATCCAGTTATTCTATTATATTCACCAAATTATATTTATTATATTTCTCCCAAAATAAAAGGTTTGGAGGGACAAAAGATAATTACCCCGTCAGAAAGATTTTATAATATTGAAAATCTATATATTAAAACTAAAAAAATATGGAAATAAAGCCAGCTATTAGATATGCAAAAGATATGGAAGATGTTCTTTTAAGCAAAAACATTAATAAAGAAGAAGAACTTTATTACATGTTCAGAGGTGTAGATAAAAAAGAAGATATAAGATATGATGTAACAGAAATTCCAGGAAAGTTAATTGGAGAAGAATTTGTAAAAACAAAAGGACATTATCATGATGATTATCAAGAGATATATATTGTGTTAGAAGGAGAAGCTATTTTTCTTATGCAAAAAGGTAAAGATATTATAGAGGATATTTACTTTGTACATGCTAAAAAAAATGATGTTATATTAATCCCTTTTGAATACGGACACATTACAATTAATCCAACTAAAAATACTTTAAAATTAGGTAATTTTGTTCATAATGATTGCGGGCACGATTATGACTCAATAGCAAATAAATCTGGCGCCGCATATTTTTACACAATCAAAGGATGGATAAAAAACAGTAATTATAGTAAGATTCCAGAAATAATAGAAAAGAAACCTCTTCCATCTATTCCAAGTAATATTAATGAAATTTGTCAAAAAAAAGCTTGACTTTTTTTAAAAATATGATTTAATAAAGATCACCTATCCCTCTAGAAAAAAGAAAAGGAAAAAAATGTATTATATAAATAGAAAGTTTGTCATTTTATAAATATTAAAATTGGTTTTTAATATTTCTAAAAGAATAAACGATTATATCGTACTCTTAATAAATAATTAAATTAACGAATTTAACGAATTTTTATGGAAATTGAAGAAAAAATAAAAAAACAAACTGAACCATATCTAAAAATCATTCCACTTGGTGGATTGGGAGAAGTTGGAAGAAATATGACACTTTTCGAATACAAGGATTCAATCCTTATAATTGATATGGGTTTCAGAATGCCTGAAGAAGGCATGCCTGGAATTGATTACATCATTCCAAACATTGCATATTTAACAAAAAATAAAAAGTATAAAAATATTGTTGGAGTTTTGTTCACTCATGGTCATTATGATCATATTGGAGCAGTACCATATATAATGGCAAGGATAGGAAATCCTCCTATATACGCAGGTCCTCTTACAAAAGGAATTATATTAAAGCGTCAAGAAGAACTTCCTATGCAACCTAAGCTCAAAATAACAGAGGTAAAAGATGGATCAAAAATTGATCTAGGTCCTTTTAAGATTGAGTTTTTTAGGCAGACACACACTATTCCAGATAATTTAGGTATATTTATAGAAACACCAGTAGGAAATATTGTACATACATCAGATTTTAAATTTGATAAATTTCCTGTTAATGAATCCCCTACTGATTTTGCCAAACTTAAAAAAATTGGAGAAAGGGGTGTTTCTCTTCTTATGTCAGATTCAACAGGAGCTGAACAAGAGGGACACTCTTTATCTGAAAGAGAAATTAATAAGAATCTTGGTGAAATATTTAAAAAAACAAAAGGAAGAATTATTGTTGCCACTTTTTCATCTTTAATTAATAGATTGCAGCAAATAATTACTTGGTCTGAAAAATATAATAGAAAGGTTGCTATTGTGGGACACTCCATGAAAACAAACGTTTGGATTACCAAAGAGTTAGGACTTTTAAAAGCTAAAAAAGGTACTATTTTAAAGAAAATAGGTGATGTTAATAATTATAATGATAACGAAGTTACTATTTTATGTACTGGAGCCCAGGGAGAAGAAACTGCAGGTCTTATGAAAATAGTATTAAAAGAACATCCTACTGTTTCAATTAAACCAGGAGATACTATGGTATTTTCATCATCAGTTATTCCTGGAAACGAAAGAGCTGTACAATCTTTGAAAGATGATCTTTTAAGACAAAATGCTATTATTTACCACTATGGTATGATGGATATTCATGCAGGAGGACACGCAAAACAAGATGAACTAAAAGAAATGATCAACATGATGAAACCTAAATTTTTCATGCCTCTTCATGGACAATATTCAATGCTTGTTGCAAACGCTAGACTGGCTGAAGAATGCAAATTTCCTAAATCAAACATTATTGTAGCTGATAATGGAAACATAATTAATCTTCAAAAAAATAAAGCATATATTGATAAAAAAGAAGTACCTGCAAATTATGTGATGGTTGATGGACTTGGTATAGGAGATGTTGGAGAAGTAGTTTTAAGAGATAGACAAGTACTTGCAGAAGATGGAATTTTTGTTGTTATTGCAATAGTTAATAGAAAAACAGGAAAAGTTCAGACTTCTCCAGATATTATTTCAAGAGGTTTTGTTTACTTAAAAGAATCGCAAGATTTATTATCAGAAACCAGAAGAAGAGTTGTTTCTGCAATAGAAGAAGCAACTGGTTCAGGAAAAATAGTAAACTGGACATATATGAAAGATAAGGTAAGAGATGATATTGGAGAATTCTTATTCAAAAAGACACAAAGACGTCCAATGGTATTACCAGTAATAATTGAAGTATAAAATTATGAAAATATTTAGCGCAGCCCGTCCAAGTGGAGAAATCCATCTTGGAAATTATTTAGGATCAATAAAGCAATGGATTGAACTTGAAAAAGAAAATGATTGTTACTTTTCTATTGCTGACTGGCATGCTATTACAACACCATATGATCAAAAGACATTACAGGATAAAATATTTGACCTTGCTGTAACTTATTTATCAGCAGGAATAAATCCAGAAAAGTGTACTTTTTTTGTGCAATCACATGTTAAAGAACATACTGAATTAGCATGGCTTCTTGGTACAATAGTTCCAGTTGGAGAGCTTCAAAGAATGACACAATTTAAAGATAAGGCAAAACAACACAAAGAATATGTGAACGCTGGATTATTAAATTACCCTATTTTAATGGCCGCTGACATATTACTTTATAGAGCAGAAGGAGTTCCTGTAGGAAAAGACCAAAAACAACATGTTGAATTTACAAGAAATGTGGCTGAAAAATTCAACAAACAATTTGGCAAAGTATTTCCTATGCCAAAACCACTTATTCCTGAAAAACAGGCTAAAATTATGTCTCTTAAAGAGCCTTCTAAAAAAATGTCAAAATCTGGAGACCAAAAAGGATGTATCACCTTATTTGAAGATAAGGATAGCATTAGGAAAAAGATAATGTCTGCAGAAACAGATTCAGGAAAGGATGTAAGATTTGACGAAGAAAATAAAAAAGGAATATCTAATCTTTTATCTATTTATTCTGCTTTTTCAAATAAAGATATAAAAGATATTGAAAAAGATTATGAAAATAAAAGCTATGCTGATTTTAAATCAGATTTAGCTGATCTTCTTGCTTTAAAATTAGGAGAATTTAAAGAAAAAAGAGATGAGTACTATAAAAAACCCGATTATATATGGGATGTTTTAGATAAAGGAGCAAGAAAAGCAAGGGAGGCGGCACAAAAAACAATGACAGAAGTTAGAAAAAAAATGGGACTTAAATAGTCCCATTTCCTATATTTGATTCAATAAACAAATTACTTAATCGCCTTTTTATACATTTAAAATCTTCTTTGTTTAAGGAAGCAATTTTTTTAACAATTCTATTTTGATCTATACATTTAATTTGAAAAAGTATTAAACTAGAATCATTGTTTAATTTTGTTTTTTCTTTTTCCAGAAAATAATGCAAAATATTATTTTTATATTTTATATTCCCAGTAAAAGGAACTATTATCGTCGTTGGTAATTTTCTATTCAAAACATCGCTTTGGATAATTAAAGCAGGCCTTGATCCTGCCTGCTCGTGTCCCCTAACCGGATCTAGATTGACCAAACAAATATCCCTTTGATTAATCATAATATTTGTCGCACTCATTTTGTATAATAAGCCAATCATCTTCTGATGGTAAATCATCGTATGTTACTTTGCTTAACTCTTCGGCATCCTTCTCCATTTTTTTTAAAAGCCAAACTCTACTTATTTCTTTAAAAAAAGCACTTCTAGAGATATTTCTATTTTTCACATATAGATCTATTTCCGTAATTAAATCACAAGGCAATGATAATGAAATTTTTTCTACAGCCATATTGTTTACTTAATTTATTATAATTTAATATTACCAAAATTTACTACCAAATGTCAATACTTGCTCGTAATCCATGCTCTTATTTAAAAATCTAACAATCCCACTGAGCTTTTTTCCACTCTTTGTCTGGAATATCATCTAACTTCAAATTTGCAACTTGTTTTAAACTTCTTTTATTCGTTAGTCATTCTAATTAACAATTAAATTTTTTAATTCTTTTTCTTTTTCTTTCAAAAGCTTGTTGTTCTTTGCTTCAATAATTAATCTTAAAACAGGTTCTGTATTAGAAGCTCTTACTAAAAACCAAAAATCATCATAATCTATTCTAACTCCATCAATTTTTGTTTTCTTTCCATCTTTGTATTTTTCCTCAATTTTTTTAATAACTTTGTTTTTATCCCCTACCTTGAAATTAATCTCACCTGAGTGAAAATACTTTTGATAAGGTTTAACTAATTCTGACATTTTTTTAGAAGACAACTTCATTTGTTCTAAAAGCTTAAATAAGATAAAAAATGGTGCTTCAAAACAATATTTACCATCATTTAAATAAAAATGACCTGAATATTCTCCTCCGATATATATTTTTTCTTCTTTCATTATTCTTTTAATAAAAGAATGACCTACCCTACTTCTATATGCTTTTTCTCCTGCTATTTCAGAAATAATATTAGAACATCTTAAGTCATATAATACTTTTTCTCCTAAAACATCTGCAAGTAATGCTAAAATAATATCTGAAGAAATGATTTTGGCATTTTCATCTAAAAATACTATCCTATCTCCATCTCCATCAAAAGCAATGCCTAAATCTAGTTTTTTTTCTTTAATTAAGTTTATTATTTGTTTTGAATTACTTTTTTGAAGTGGATCAGGATCATGGTTAGGAAAATTAGAATCGAGCTCTTTATTGATATGATAAACCTTACAGTTAGTTTTTTTAAATATTTTATCTATTAATATAGAAGAAACTGCATTAGCTGTATCAATTCCTATTTTAAAATTAAATTCTTTTAAATTAAAATCAGCTTGTGTAAACTTAATGTAATCATTTAAAATATTTTTCTTAATTGTTTTTCCTCCTTTTTTAATTTCAGTACCTAGAGTCTCATAAATTTTCTTTATATCCATAAGTCCAGTTTCTTCTCCTATTGGCAAAGCATTTTTAGAAACAAGTTTAAATCCATTATATTCTTTTGGGTTATGGCTAGCTGTAATCATAATGCCCCCATCAGTCTTAAAAAAACAGGTTCCAAAATAAAGCATAGGGGTTGTTGCTAAACCAATATTGATAACAGTTCCTCCTTGATCATTGATTCCTTTTTTTAAATAATCATATAATTCTGAAGAAGATGATCTATTATCACTTCCAATAACTATTTTAGGGTGCTTTTTTTTAAGAAAAATAACAAAAGAGCGGCCTAAATTATATGCCACATCTTTATCAATATTTTCACCATAAATCCCCCTTATATCGTAAGCTTTAAATATATTAGTCATTTTTTGCTAAACTTAAAATTTTTTTATTATATTCTTCTTTTGATATTGCGTTGTTTTGCAACATTGAATCTAATCCTGCAACATAATTTTGTCTTATTTCAGAAACAGATAATGCTTTATTATATATATTAACTTCGTCTATAAGACCCTTATACCACACCTGACTTGTATTAAAATTTTTTCCAATAGTTAATGGTCCCGAACTTATTCTGCCATATGTTCCCCCAGCACAAGCCAATTCTGTTGTTTGTTTTTTACCATCTATATATATTTTCATTTGTCCGTCACCAATAGTTGGATTAACCCAAGTTGCCACGACATGGCTCCATTTATTAGCACTAGGGGCCGGAGACCAACCTAAATAACCGCAAACTCCCCCACCATCAAGACGAAGATAAAAACCAGCGCCTCGATAATGTAAGATTAAAGGATTAGAATTTAACAGATTTCTCCCAGTTGTATCGTCCGGTTTTATCCATAAAGAAACAGTAACTCCTGTAAATTTATTTGTGACATCACCAAATTGAATATAATCATCCAATCCATCAAAATAAAGACACTTTCCAGAAATACAATCTTCTTCAGCTCTTATTGTAGGAGCATGCCCTGTAATATCTCCGTTATTGTATTCCCAGGAATCCTTAACGTCATTGTTTGTGGCAGCTGAGCCAGCAGGAGTTGGTCCGTCAAAGGTCCATTCAGCAACAAGGGATTCAAGATTTTTACTTTTTAGTCCTGTTGATAAATTCAAAAGTTCCATTCTTCTTTCTTTATCAAAAGCATCGTTTGTACTAAATAAAATT
>Ga0208041_1000734_pt1 | contig 27477 bp, 21 predicted proteins | sample AD_SCU002_MetaG_FD_184453 | JGI IMG/M metagenome (GOLD analysis project Ga0208041, IMG submission 184453) | Active sludge microbial communities of municipal wastewater-treating anaerobic digesters from China - AD_SCU002_MetaG (SPAdes) (version 2) | ecosystem: Engineered > Bioreactor > Anaerobic...
CGAGCGAGGACCGACTTTTGGCGAACGTTGGCGGGGAAGCGATAGACATCAGTGGTTTTGTCGGGCTACAGGACGGGCGCAACCGGGTATTTCCGCTTCGATGCGACTGTGAGGGCAGGACTTACATCTCAAACGCGGTTGAGACCTGCCTGATCGATCACATCCCGGAGATCGCCGGGATGGGTATAGATTCCGTTGCCATCGATGCACGGGGTCGGGGCCCCCGTTACGCCGGAGAGATGGCCCGCCTCTACAGGATTGCGGTCGCTGCTGTGGCGCGGGGGGACTCAGGTATACTCCCCGGGCTCAGGGACGAGGTTAAACGGCGGGCTCTTGGTGGGATCACCGGGGGGCATTTTGTCAGGGGGATTGAGGGTTGAGAGTCGTCATGTGTGAGGGGTTGTTGATGAAAGACCGGGGCCTGCATCAGAGTTAATACCGGATGGAGCAACCTATCAGGCAGACGTGATGGATATGGATTCGCCGTTCATCCTGATCAACCTCAAGACCTATAAGGAAGGTATGGGCAGCAACGCCCATCGGATAGCTGCTGCGGCCGAGACCGTGGCAAAAGAGAGCGGGGCGGTCATAGGTGTCGCGCCGACGTTCACTGAACTCCATCCGATGAGTTATCACTACTCGATCCCGGTCTACGCCCAGCATATAGACCCGATCGCCCCTGGCGCCCATACCGGTCATATCCTTCCGGAATCTGTCCGGTCGGCGGGCGCACGTGGCACCCTGATCAACCATTCCGAGCGCCGTCTCACCCTTGCGGATATCGATGCCTGCGTTCAGGCTGCCAGGAGGCTCCACCTTGAGTCGGTCGTCTGTACTAACAACGATGCTACCAGCGCTGCTGCCGCAGCGCTCGGCCCGGACTACGTGGCGATCGAGCCCCCCGAACTGATCGGAAGCGGGATTTCGGTCTCAAAGGCCGATCCCGGGATAATCGAGCGATCTGTCAATGCTGTGAGGAGAGCAAACCCGAACGTAAAAGTCCTGACCGGGGCAGGAATCCAGTCCGGAGAGTGTGTGAAGATCGCCATAGACCTCGGGACATGCGGGGTTCTCCTCGCCTCGAGTGTGGTCAAGGCCGAAGACCCTGAGGCCGTCCTCCGAGACCTGGTCTCACTGATCTGAAACAACTACGTTATCAGCGATATCAGGTCGTGCCTGGTGATCACACCCTGCACCCTCCCTTTCTCGATGACGATCACCGCATGGCTGTGGTGTAGCAGGTGGACAATCGTATCTATCGGCGTTGTGGGAGGAACCGTGGGGAACCCGGGCTCCATGTAGTCCCTCACCATCCGCTGGTGTTTCTGGTAAAGTCCTCCCTCTTCCATTGCGTTCGTGATGGCCGACTCGGATATGCAACCGATGGGTACGCCGTTCTCGAGCACGGGCAACTGTGATATGCCTTTCTCTCCCATGATCTCAATGGCACGGCTGACGGGATCCTCCGGCGTGACCGAGAAGACCGGGGAGTGCATCACATCGGCCGCTGTGACCGCTGACTTCTCTACTGCCTGCAGAACGTTCACGATCTTTGCGAGCGTGCTGACTCTCGGATCCACGCTACCCGCCTCGATCCGCGCCACCATGGACTGGCTGATTCCGGCCATTCGGGCCACATCGGCCTGTTTTAAGCCCATCTGGATCCTTTTCGCACGAAGTTGCGCTGGAGTTGGGATCTCCATTTGATTACCCATAGTAATTTTTTACAATATATACCTGCCTGCGAGGTGTGAAGGTGGAAACCCGGTAAGCCACAGACCTGACAGCGGTGGGATGGGACCACCTCTTACGCCACTGACAATCGGACGCTTGAGTTTGAGGGGGTGAAGGTGAGAGGAGATGATGAGATCAAACCAATGATTCTGATGCACATCACTGTCATTGTTTCCCGACAGTATGCGCCTGGCCCATTCAAATCGCCACTGGTGAACGTCTCTCACCGACCCCCTCCCCCCGCCACCCGCTGGGAAGCTTTGCCAGGTAAGATGGCCGACTCACTGCCCGATCTTTAATAGCATCTCTTCAAGCGTCGGGTAGTGCGACTCGATCCTCTCGATGGTTGCGCCGGCGTCTGCAAGTTTCGCGGTCATCCTGTTCAGGTCTTCGATGGTCTGCGCCTCTGCCAAGTAGCGGCCGTCGGAGGCGATGTAAATGACCGGGGTCGTAAACGTCGCAGGGTCGGGTATCCGGAAGAAGATCTGGTAGGTGATCGATCCGAAGGCCTCACGTAGTTCAGGCATGCTGCCTTTTGCCACTACCTTCCCCCGGCGCAGGATCAGAACCAGGTCACAGGCCTCTTCCACCTGGAAGAGGTTGTGGGCGGAGAAGACTACGGTCTTATCCCGGTCGCGCAGCCCTTTTATATAGTCGAGCACCGATCGTGAGGTCATCGGGTCGAGGCCGGAGGTGGGTTCGTCGTATATGAGCAGGTCCGGGTCGTGGATAAGCGATCGCGCTATCGCAACCTTCCGCTTCATCCCTTTTGAGAGTTCTCCGATCTTCTTACCGTCGGGATCGAGCGCGAGTTCGTCGAGGAGTTCTCTCGACCGTTTCCTGATGACATTCGCCGGAAGACCGTAGATCTCACCGAAGAACGAGAGGTACGCCTCAACGCTCATCGTCTCGTAGAGCCTGGACTCTTCCGGGAGGTAGCCCAGGTTCTGTTTCAGGTCGAACGGTCTTTTAACAACGTCGATACCATTTATGACAAGACTGCCCCTCGTCGGTGTGATAAGCCCGGCCATTATCTTTAAAAGAGTCGTTTTGCCCGCGCCGTTGTGCCCTATCACCCCCAGGATCTCTCCATCGTCCAGGTCAAATGAGACGCCGTCGAGGGCCGGGAACTCGCCGTAGTACTTTACAAGATCGCGGGCGGTTATCATCCGGTATCTCTTTTGTCTTCGATGCCTACTAATAGGTTGCTCTACAAAAATATGCTTCTCTCACACCTTCCGGGATCACCATGAGTCTTCTCTCTTCCATCCGGACGATCGCCATCTGGGAGATAAAACGCTCCATGAGCACGATGGGAAAAGGTATCCTGCCGCTTGCCGTGGTGCTTCTCCTCCTGCTGGTGCTGGTGACGGCATTTGCCGCAGAGAGCGGTCTCCATCTACAGGATGGTATGTATCGGATCGGTGTTGATGACCCCGACACGGCCAGGATCGTCGCGTCCGACACCCGGTTTGTCACATACCTGGATGACGGGGCATCACTCCGGGAGAACCGGTTTTCCTACGATATCGTCATCATAAACGGGGAGGTCTACGCTGTTGACACGGATAAGGGGCGCGCGGCGCTAAATACGCTTGAGCGCGATTACGAGAGTTACGTTGCAAGCGTTGCCGCAGCGGAACCCGACCTCTTCGCCGCCTATCCCCTCTGGATCGACCTCCAGTACGTGAAGAGCGAGATCGATTTCCTGGCGACTCAGAGCGGGCAGCAGGTCGGCGCCCCGGTGGAGACAAAGAGACCTCCAACTCCATCCCTCCCGGTTGAGGAGGTGACTCCGCCATCCCAGGGCAAGCTCACCACAGAGGAAGAACTCCGGGAGCATCTAATAGAGTCCGGGGACGGTCAGCCCCTCAAGCGCTACACCTCCCTCATCTCTGGCGAGTCCACTACAGATAGACTCCTGACACCCTCAGAGCTCTCGCCGCCGCTACCGTTTGACACCATCATCCTGGTCTTCGTCTTCATATTCCCGCTCTACTTCACCTCCCAGTTCTTCATGATGAGCGTAATGAACGAGCGGGTGGGACGGGCAGGTGAGGCGCTCCTCTCTGCCCCCGTCCGCCAGGCGGCGATCGTCGTCGGGAAGGCCCTTCCTTACTTCACGATCATGATCCTGATCGCGGCCGCGATCACCCTCTTTGCCAGGGCACCCCTCACGATCCTCCTCCCGCTTATACCTGTCATCCTCTTCTTCCTGGCAAACGCCCTGATCATCGGGATGACATCCAGGAGTTTCAAAGAACTCTCGTTCGTCTCGATCTTCTTCTCGACCATCGCAACGTCCTACCTCTTCTTCCCCACAGTCTTTGCAAACACCCACGTCATCAGCATCGTCTCCCCCCTCACCCTGGTAGTACTCGCGATCCAGGGTGATGGGTTCACCGCGATGGAATACCTCTACTCGACCGCGCTCTTCTTTGCAACGAGCATCATCCTCTTCTACGTCGGTATTGCAAACTTCAGGGAAGAGCACCTCTTCTCGGAGAGACGCCTGACATCACGGGTTGTTGACTTCATCTCGACCGGGATCAGCCGGAACCACCCGCACGTCTCGCTCTTTCTGCTCGCCGCATTCATGATCCCGTTCGTCTTCATGGCCGAGATGCTGACGCTTGTCCTTTTCTTCAACATCCCAATGCCGCTCTCTCTCCTCCTGCTGACGCTCACTGCCGCGGTCATCGAGGAGTTTGCAAAATCGATCGGGCTTTACGCGATAGCCAGGGATTGGCCCGGTTTCCTCACGGTTAAAAACCTCCTCATCGGGGCAACGGTCACAGGTCTCGGGTTCCTTGTCGGCGAGAAACTACTTCTCTTTGCCACGCTTGCCCAGATCACCGAGTCGATCTTCGGGAGCATCCTCTTCCTCTCTCTCCAGGCGCTCTGGATGCCGCTCCTCCTCCACATCGCCGGGGTGCTGATCACAGGCGGGTTCCTGCTGCTCGGAGGGCGGCGTGCCTATGCTCCGGGGATAGTTGCGGCAGGGATAGTCCACAGTCTCTACAACCTTTACTTCATCGGGGGGGTGCTCCTTTGAACAGGCGCCATATCAATCTGATCGCGAAGAAAGAGATCGCCGGGCTCTCATCGGAGAAGACGATCGTCTTTGCGATCCTCCTCCAGGTCTTTATCGCGATGTTCTCCTCGTTCTTGATGGTTGGACTCACCGCGATGTACGACCCGGAATCGATCGAGGGCTACTCGACGGTCACCTACAGAGTCGGTTACGCCGGGGCGGAATCACCGCTGATCGATCAGTTTGCAAAACGAGACGATCTCATCCTTTACAGGATGGATCTCGGTGAGGCGCTTGCGGCACTGCGCGAGCGGATGGTCTCGGCGGTGGTATACGTCCCTGACACACCTCCAGACGCTGAAGACCCGGTCACGGTGACGCTTTATCTCATCCAGAACGACCTGCAGTCGGGTGTGGTCAACGTCAAGATAAAAGAGGTTCTTCAGGACTATGAAGAACAGCTCCGTGAGATCCGGGCAGATCGGTTGATCTACTCGCCAGTGGAGTTGAACTTCCCTGACTCGGGGGGTGGCGAGAGCTTCTTTGAGTTCGTCTACGGTCTCCTCATCCCGTTGCTCGTCTTCCTTCCGGCGATCGTATCGGCGGCCCTGATCATCGACCTGATCACGGAGGAGTACCAGCGCCAGACGCTTGAGACGCTGCTCTCGACACCGATCACGTTCACGGAGGTGATCTGGGGAAAGATTGCCGCCTGCGAGGTCCTTGTTCCTCTCCAGGCGGGCGCCTGGCTCATCCTCCTCTGGCTAAACGGTATCCCTGTGAATAACGCCATGGCGATCCTCCTCCACGTCTCGACGTCGGGTCTAGTCCTCATACTGCTCGGGGCGCTCGTCGCGCTCCATTACCGGGAGAGGACGAGTGCCCAGTTCATATTCTCGACGGCGCTTGTAGTGGTCTTCATCTTTGTCATGGCAGTCCCCTACAACCCCTTAAACCTCATCGTAAGGCTGGCGGTGGACTCCATCGGCCCCACCCACTGGCTGGTTCTGGCGCTGGTCGCTGCTGCGACGGCGCTTCTGGGGTGGGCGATCACTGTCTACGCCCACCGGGTAGGAGAGAAGAGTCCCTGAGGGAGCGGGTTATCGACTCGGTTGCACCGCGTGAGACAGCAGCCTCTACCCCTACCTTTTGCATTCTATCCCTACCTTTTGTATACAGTCGCGGCAATAACTGGATCATGGAGATCACGATCCTATCCCCCGGTATCTACACTTACGGCGCCATGCTGATCGGCGGCGTTCTTCGTGACGCAGGTCATCGGGTGACCCTCACCCGGACGCCTGATGTCCCTGCGAGTTCGATCCTGCTGATTAGCCTCTTCTCAACCCAGCACCTCCTTGATCCTGCGATCAGGAACCTGATCCGGGCACACCGCGAGCGTGGCGGGCGGGTCTACGTGGGGGGCCCCGTCTCGGCCGCGCCGGAGATGGTGCTCGGTGAGCTTGCCCCCGATGCGGTTGTCGTGGGCGAGGGTGAGGAGACAGTGGTCCGCCTGGTCGAGGAGGGGGTCTCGCCAGATCTCCCGGGAATCGCGTTCATTGATGGCGGCAGAACCGTGGTGACGCCTCCCGCCCCCCCTGCACCGATAGAGCGCCCTCTACCCCTGATCCCGGACGATATAGGGAGCCAGAGTATCAGGGGGGCGAGCGCCTACATCGAGACCCACCGGGGGTGTATCGGCGGGTGCACATTCTGTCAGGTGCCCCGATTCTTCGGGAGGAGGGTCAGGAGCCGATCGATCGAGAGTATCGTCGAGGAGGTGAAGGCTTTTGCAGCCCACGGCGCAAAACGGCTTTCTATATCAGGTGGGACGGGGTCGCTCTACGGTTCGAGCAACGGGGAGATGAACCCTGACGCCTTTATCGCCCTCATGCGCGGAATGGCGGAGGTGATGGGGCCTAAAAATATCTCCGCCCCGGATATCAGGGTGGACTGTATCACCGACGAGATACTTGACGCCATAAAGCGCTACACAATCGGCTGGGTCTTCTTCGGGATCGAGTCTGGGAGCGACCGGGTGCTCCGGATGATGGGCAAAGGTGTGACGGTCAGCCAGGTTGTGGAGGCGGTGGAGCGGTGCCGGGGATATGGGCTCCATGTTGCCGGGAGTTTCATTGTCGGGTATCCGGGTGAGACCGAACGGGACTACCAGGCGACAAAGGATCTGATCGCCATCCTCCTGCTCGACGATGTCTTTGTGAGCGCTGCCGAGCCCATACCTGGAACGCCGCTTGCCGATCTCGTGGTAAGGACGCCCCGCGATAAGAACCCGGCTTTTATGCCACATGTTGGGGAGTACCGGGCGCTCGGTCTGACCGAGAGCGAGGCCCGGTGTTTCGACCTGATGATGCACGCTGACCTCTTCCGCCCCCAGATCCGGCTCATTACTGATGAGGTTTACAACGCTTACCTTGCCGAGGTGAGGAATCAAGGAGGGGATATCCGGGCGGCAACCGAACTCATCCTCCGGTATGCCGGGGTGTAAGGTCATCCCGGCAACCGTTCAGCCACTTCTACACCACCCATCCGCGAGCGTCCGCGATACCCTCACAGAACCAGTTTCGTCTGGATGGTTTCCTTCCGGTTGCCGAAGGTGAGGTGGTGTGCGGCGACCTTACCCCTGATTCCGGCACGCGCAAGGTCGGCCGGGCCGGTGAAAGGCCGCTCTTTGCGGAGTGTGATGATTCTGTCCGCGGCCTTCGGTCCTATCCCGGGGACGCGAAGGAGGTCCCATCTACCTGCGGTGTTTATGTTCAAGGGGGCTTTGTCGGCTGCAAGGACCTGTTTTGGGTCACGGTTTTCGAAGAACCCTCTCTCATCGAGAGCCGCCCGGAGTTCGTCGACCGTAAAACCGTAATCCCTGAGGAGGTAGTCGGCCTGGTAGCACCGTTGCGCCCTCCATGCCGGCGTGTCGGGGTGCTTTGCGAGTGGTGTTCCTGGCAGGGAGCGGAACGCCGAGAAGTAGACCCTGGCCGGCCTGACCCTGCGGTACTGCCCGGCGAGACAGGAGAGGATCTCCGCATCTGTCTCGTCCGCCGCCCCGATGACGAGCTGCGTTGTGTGCCCACCGGGCTTCTCCTCCGCCACCCACGCCTGTCGTTTCAGGATATCCTGCTGGTAATCCTTCACCCCGGCTATGCAACCCAGGCGGTCTGAGGATGTGGTCTCCAGGTTGATGCTGATGCGATCTGCCACACTGGCGGCGTCATGGATATCCGCCCGTGTTGCGCCGGGGAGGATCTTGAGGTGGAGGTAACCGTCGTAGCCCCTGCGCCGCAGGATCTCCCCAGTCTCCACCAGGTCGTGCATCACAAGGTCGACGTCGTGCGGGATACCGGAACTGAGGAAGAGTCCCCCGACAAGGTCTTCCTGCCAGAGGCGAAGGAAGGCGTCGGCGAACTCAGCCGGTGAGAACCCCAGTCGTTCACGCTGGAGTCTGATGGAACAGTAGGCGCAGTCGTAGGAGCAATAACCGTTGAGAAGCACCTTGAGCATCCGGCCGCATCCGCCCGCCCGGCGGTTGTAGGTTATGTGCGTCGCCGTAGAGAGGACCTGGATGCATTCGCCGGGTGCGCAGATGTCAAACTGCCCGGCGGCAGTGAGGCTGGAGAGTTTCTGCTCCGCAACGGACATGATTGTATCATGGGTCCACAGGTAAAAGAGTCTGTCGCGCGCGGGGTGAAAGTGTTTATTGGTCGCTGTCGTCAGGGAGCAAAATATCCTGGCTTGTTATATATTAAAATAAATATATATTTTATGGAAGAGCATGTCCGGTTCTCGACAGGATCAGAAGAATCAAATGCGTTCTTCCGATGCAAAAACCGCCTTGACGCGGCGTACAGGAGAGAAGTCCAGGCGACAATCAATTCAGAGGTATCCTCCACGCGCTGGCGCCTGTAATTACAGCGCTCGGGCGCAGCCTGGTCCACCACGGTCCGCACAACGAACTTGCCTTTCTATACCATCTGGACCCGGCGGACCTCCCTGAGATCACCGGCAGGCTCTGGGCGTTTGCAGAAGAGCGGGGGTATTCCCATATATTTGCAAGGATACCGGCCACCGCCCTCGATCAGTTTTTATCAGGCGGCTACATGCCGCTGGTGCGGATCCCGGGTATATTTCGCGGGGAGGTGGATGGCTACTACGTGGTGCACCACCGTCTCACGTCTGGTAGCGAGAGGAGCGGGAACGACGAAGTCCTTGCGGTTGCCATGGCTAAAGCCGGAGAGCGGGTTGCGGCGGGTCCGGCGCTTGAACCGGGTTTCACCGTGGTCCGTGCCACGGTGGCGGACGCCCCGGCAGTTGCATCGATCTACAGGAGGGTCTTTGTGACCTACCCAGTCCCCGTCGATGAACCCGGTTACCTTGCGCAGAAGATGCAGGAGAATCTGTGGTGTTTCGGTATGGTTGGGCCAGGCGGTCGCATGATCGCGGTCGCTGCAGCTGAAGTTGACACCGCTGTAGAGTTTGCTGAGATGACGGGTTTTGCGACTTTGCCCGACTACCGTGGGCATGGGTTTGCAGCCTCTCTCCTCCGGGTTATGGAAGGTTATGTCCGATCGAGGGGGATAAAGACGGTGTTTGCCATCGCCCGGGCAGATTCATGCCCGGCCAACATCATGTTTTCCAGGGCTGGATACGCCTTTGCAGGGGTGCTTTCTGAGTGCGTCAACATATGCGGATCCCTTGAAGATATGAACGTCTGGTGGAAGTCTATTGGTGTTATGGATAGATCCCGGGCCGGTGGTTTGCCCGGGAAACAATATCCTGTTTAAAGGCGTACCATTCACAAGAGTGAAAGGTGAATGCGGAGTCAGCCGGATTATGATGTCATAATTGTTGGAGGAGGACCCGCCGGCAGCACCGCTGCGTTCCTGCTTGCAAAAGCCGGCCACCGCGTGGGGCTATTTGAACGGGCGGTGTACCCACGTGAGAAGGTCTGCGGTGGTTGCCTGACCCAGAAGTCAGTCCGGTTCCTTGACAGGGTTTTTTCCCTGCCGCTCGACGCTATGCGGCGAGAGGGTTTGCTCGATTTCACCGGGAAGGGGTATGCCCTTTACATCGGTGGTCGCCGCCTCCTTGCCGAAGACCTGGCAGAACCGTTCTACTTCACTCGACGGGAGCGCTACGATGCCTGCCTTGCCCGGATGGCGCGGGGGGCCGGGGCGGAGGTCCTTGAAGGCATGGAGGTGACCGCGGTCAACCACGTTCAGCGGACGGTAACCACGGCGGGCGGGGAGCGTTACTCTGCCAGTGTTATCATCGGGGCTGACGGGGTCCACAGCCGCGTCCGGCGCTCTCTCCCGAAGGGTGTTGTTGACCCACAGCGGTGGCGCAAGAACCTTGGCCTGGCGCTGGAGATTAAGATCGACCGGAGGGAGGCGGGGGTACACCTGAACAGGGAAGCGGCGATCCGCCTGGACGCCGAGATTGGGATACCCCATGTTTTCCTCGGCGCCTGCCCGATGGGTTACGGCTGGGTCTTCCCGAACACTGATGCGGTCATCGTGGGTATCGGTGGTTTGTTTGAGGCGAACCGGAAGGGACTTCCCGACCGTTTTCGAGAACTCCTTGTGAAAATTGGGTTTGCAGCGTTTTCAGACCGAAAGCCTGCAGGACGCCTACTGTCGTTTGGCAATTACATCCCATCTCCGGCCTATGAAGGGACGGTTCTGGTCGGGGATGCAGGCGGTTTCACAAGCCCCATCCTCGGCGAGGGGATCTTTTATGCCCACCGAACGGCAGAACTCGCCGCTCATGCAATAGACCGACACCTCACCTCGGGCGCGCCGCTTGCCGCGACATACACCTCCCTCCTGAACCGTCGTCTCATTCGTGAACTGGATGCGGAGATGAGGGTCCGGGACTTCCTCTACAGCCACCTCAACGGCGGGACGCCTGCTATCCTGCTCCGGTTTCTTGCCAGGGTGGTGCGCCGCCCTGTCATCGAAACTGTCCATGGGCATCGCTCTTTTCAAGGGTTTCGGCGTGATGAGGATCTCCACACCGCCGTCTGGTGAGAACGCTCGCGGGTTCTATCACCGCGCCCGTTCTCTCGCAGCCAGCAGAACCCTTGCCACCCTCTCTTCCCCACCCTCATGACGGAGATCGGTGTGCACCCTGGCATGACAGATCTCACAGAGCGTTATGAGGTTGGCCATCTCATCGTTTGAAGTATCGTGATCGAGGTGGTGGATGTGGAGATCCTGTCCAGCACCGCAGATAGCACAGCGCCCTCTGTCACGTTCAAGAACCCTCCTGCGTGTCTTCTTCCACGCCCGAAGGGCATACTTCTCTCGTGCCCGGATGGGGGTCTCAAACCTCTCGCAGTAGACCCGGCCATCGCCTCTTACAGCGAAAGGGCACTGGAGACAGAGTCGGTAAAACCCGTTCTGGTCGGGGCGATCGCCGCAGAGGGGAGACCCCGAACGGTCGAAGGCGTCAAGGCTCACCTGAAGTGTGTGGCTCACGATCAGGAGGTTTTGTCTGTGGCGTGTGATAAAAACTGGTTTTCACCCCCCGCAACCCGCCGACCGGCAGGGCGACCGGAGTCTCAAACGCAGAACTCTTCGATCGAGGCCTGACGGGTACGCCCGCCTTCCAGGTTTGAGATCCGGATCCCGAGAAGCCGGACGTCTGTGCCGTTCAGGAACGGCTGGATGAGTTCAGAGACTGCTCTCTGGATCACGCCCGGGTCTGCGGTGAACCGTTCCAGCGTCCTCGATCGGGTATACGTCTGGAACCCGCTGTACCTAACCTTGACCGTGATCGTCCGACACCGGAGACCCGCGGTGCGAAGCGTCTCTGCAACACTCTCCGTAAGCCCGGCCAAGGTCTCCGCGATCACCGACGGATCGGAGATATCCATATCAAAAGTCCTCTCCCGCGAGATGGATTTTCGTCCCTCCCTGCACTGCACCTCCGCACCGTCGATACCAGTGGCGAGGTGGTGCACCCGGATGCCGGGTCTTCCAAGGTGTGCGACAATCTCCTGGATATCTCTTCGTGCGAGATCGCCGATGGTCAGGATACCCATTCGCCGGAGTTCTTCGCCGTTTCGTCTTCCGATCCCCGGGATCTTCTCCACGGGGAGGGGGGCCAGGAACGCCGTGACCTCCTCCGGGCGGACGACCATCAACCCGTCGGGTTTACAGTAGTCGGAAGCGATCTTTGCCACGGTCTTTCCCGGCGCGACCCCTACCGAACAGGTAAGCCCCGTCTCCTCGCGGATCTCTTGCTTGATTGAGGCAGCAATCGATCCTGCCGTTGTGAAATCCCCGGTATTGCTTAGATCGAGGTAGGCCTCGTCTATGCTCACCTGCTCAAACAGCCTGCTGTGCCGGGAGAGGATCGCCATGATACTCTCTGAGACCTGGAGATAGAGCGACCGATCCACCGGGAGGTAGACCCCGTGGGGACAGAGGTCATAAGCCCGGGAGATGGGCATCCCGGAATGCACCCCGTAGTGCCGGGCTTCATACGAACACGTGCTCACGACCCCCCGACCGCCCCCTCCTTTCGGGTCGGCGCCCACGATCACCGGGCGCCCGGCAAGCGATGGGTTGCGGAGGACCTCGATGGAAGCAAAGAAACTGTCCATGTCTACGTGCAGCACGATCCTGCTTCCGGCGGTTGTCATCCTACAGAGTTCTCCTTCTCGCTAACTTAAAAAGAGTAACTGGAGGGTCAAGGTGATGTTGCAGGGGTGACAGGGATGGGGAGACCGGCCCGGAATGGGGTGTTGGTAATTGAGGGTGCCTCCTCCGTTCAGCCCACGGATCGGGAATGGCAAAGATGTGAAGAGACCATTGAGAATAGGTGGATTTTGTGATATTAATTTATACTATCATAATACGTGGGCGAGTGAGCGATCACTCGCTCCACCTATTTTCCAGCTGACCGGCAAGAATACTTGCGTTTGCAGGGTTATGAGGACGTGCAATAAAAAGGGGTAGTGGTGTTCGGTTTTTACCGGGCCGGGATGATGAGCGAACGCTCGCCGGCGGGCATGTACTCGCGGATTGCACCCTTTGCGAACTCGCGGCGCGGTTCGGCGAAGTCGAACTTCAGTGCCGGGTCGGCGAAACAGATCTTCACACGCGGGTCGAAGCACCAGGCGTCGCCGCGGCCGTAGTGAGCACCGCCGACGATCGCAGCGTACTCGCCCTGGTGACCGACGTTCATCGCGTAGTTCGGATAGTTCGGGCCACGGATCTCGCCGATTGCACCCTCGTCTCCACGGATGGAGAGCGAGTTCGCGGAACCACACTGGTCCTGGAGGTCGTAGCCGAAGAACCCGAGACGTGACCAGCCTTCCTTGTGCAGGAGCATGGCCAGATACCATCCGTTCAGGCCGGCGTTGGAGTTCCCGGTTGCAATCGAGGTCGAGAGACCGCAGGCAGCGGCGATGACACCGGCGCGCTGTGAGCCGCCGAAGTGGTCTTCCATCATGGTCGGGTACTGCTCGTACTGCTCCATGGCGTTGAGGGCCACCTCGGTTGTGATGTCGTTAACGACTTCCTGGGTTGGCTTGACCCGGTCCTTCGGGCTCGGGTTCTTCCAGTCTACGCCATATTTGTCCTTGATGTAGTCCATACCGTAGTATGTGAACTCATCCAGGATGTTATCGGTGTATGCCGCGGTCGCGTACTGCGTGAACCCGACACCGCCGGACATGTAGGAGCCGAGCCAGATCTGGTCGTAGAGCATGGTTCCGGCGCCGACAACCTCAAGGGATGCCTTCGCGGGGTCGTTGGGGTACTTCCGGTTCGCCTGGATGATGTCGGAGAAGAGACCGAATGCAAGACCACCCGGCTCGTTCGGGCCACGGGCACGCCGGGCGGGCAGGTGGGTTGCCATCTGGATAACGCCAGCGTGCTTTGCAGCGAAAGCCAGGTCAGCAACGGCCGCTTCACCGGCGCACATACGGTAGGCCCCGATAAAGGACATGCCGAGCTGCATTGCGGACCAGCGGGAAGTGGTTCCACCATCACACGTCCGGACGACCGTGGTCGGGATGTGGATCGCCTGCCAGAGAGACTTTCCTACCGCTGCAGAGAGAGCCTCTGCCTGCTTCGCAGGGAAGAGTTTCTCGACGTCGATGACGAACTGGGGCTCCAGGTCGTCTACGAGTTCCTGGTCACCGGAAAAGACCTTGACATAACAGTCGTCGACAAGTCCCGGGTGGGTCTCGACCATGTGCTCCTGGACGACTGCCGCACCGGGCATCGCGTGGTTCAGCACGTGGAGGTACTCGTTGATCGTCTCCGGGGTGACCTCCTTGCCCAGACGCTTCTGCAGGGTCTGGTGAGCAAGGTCCATGCTGACGATGACCGTCCTGCGGATATCGTCCCAGAACTGCTGCATCGCAGCGTTGTTGACGAAGTGCAGGTCGTCACCCTCGACGAAGACGCCGGTACCGGAGACCTCATAGGTCATCAGCTGGCGCTGCCCAAGCGGGATACCGCCAAGGTGGCAGCGCACGGGGTCGTACATGGAGATACCGCGCTCCATCTCGATAGCACGGCTCGCCTTTACGAACTCCATCTTCCGGGGGGACTGCTTGATGCCACCGAACTTGTAGTACTCCGTCGTGTTAGACTGGACATCCTGTCCCTGGAACTTCTCCTTGAGGGATTTCAGGAACAGTTTCTGGGTTCTCTCAATCTTTGCCATTGTAATCACGCCTCCTTCGGCATGAAGCCGTATTTCGTCCGCAGTGTGTGGATCCGCTGGACGTACTCAAGGTACTCGGCGTCGCTACGGAACGGCGTGCCACCAAGTGAGTGGAAGATCGTCGTGTGCTCCTTGAGCCAGTTCTCGTCCATCGGCTTGCCTATAACGACCGGCCGGTCGAGCGGCTCGCCGATCTGGTTCTTGACGTAGCGGACGATCCCATCCTCGCCGAGTATGCTCCTCTGGAGCATATCAAACATCATGCCATTTTCGGCAAGACGTAGCGAGTGGCCGTGCACCGTCGCACCACGGATACCTGTGCGGGCCGGGTCAAGCAACTCGGTCTCGACAAGTTCCTTTGCGTACTTCTCCAGGTCACGCTCACGGCACTCGACAATCTGACGGCCGGAGAGCGTACCCGGGTCAATACCGCGGAAGCGGTAGCACTCGGTGTAGGTCCGCTGGTATGGGTGGCAGGGCGCGAAGAACATCGAGTCCGTAAACTGGATGTAGCGGACGCGGTCGCCGGCCTTTGCACCATCTGTCGGTGTTACGATCTTCCTGATGGGACAGTCTGGCTCCTGCTGCTCGGCGAGCGGCGGGTGCGCTGTCGGATAGGCGGCTCCCGGCGCCCTGTGGCCCAGAAGCAGCACGATGTCCTCATCAGTCACATCACGCATCTTTTCAAGTTTCTGTTTTGGGTCCATCTGCTTTCGCCGGTTTGCGGCGACCTTGGACGTACCCGGTCCATATTGGGGCTTGTATGCCATGTTTCTTTCACCTCATGTTGGGCTTTTTAGCACTTTCATAACGGCACGGATAACTTCTGCCAGTTTTTCCCTCTCAGGTGTCTGACCCCGAGTTACACCGCTGACTATCTCCATAACGATGCCTTTCGTCCGTATCCGGTCGGGTGGTGGCATGACCACCGCTGTCCTGACTCCCTCTTTGGCGAGATCCTCAAAGTCTATCGGGGCCTGGGAGACAACTATTGCCCGGATGTTCGCGTTCTCAAGGATAAACCGTACCTTCTGCACCACATGTGAACGAACGTTCCCGTGGTGGAGGATGGCAACCTTGTGCTGCTCGATCTGGGCAATCTCTTTTGAGGTAAGCCCGAAGTAGGCTCCGAGAACGTGACTGGCGACTGGTGAGTCCGGCGGAACCCCACTGCCCGCATTGAGGACAAGTGTGGTTACGGAGAACTCTGCCCCCTCCCTCCGGAGACCGGAGGTTATGTCACAGACGGGCTTTGTCACGTGTCTGCGACCCGGGGACATACCTACCACTATCACGTCCGGGGACCTGGTCTCGGAGATTGTCCCGCGCTGGGCAAGACCCCCTCCTTTCCCCATCCCCATGCTCTCGCGGCAATCGACAACCTGGGTTACTCTTCCGATCGGCATCTCACTTGTTTCCCTGTATTATAACGGGGCCTTCTTTTTTCCTCGGATCGACCAGTCCAAGGATTTTAGTGTCAGCATCAGGTCCGTACTTCGCGTAGTCGGACACCGTCGGCCTGGTCTTCATAAACCGCCCTTGCTGGACAGTGCAGGAGAAGCCCTTATCAGCAAAGACCTCGTCAACGGCTTCTCCGATGGCCGGGATATACGACTCGTCCTCGAGCTCCAGGATGATTGTTCCAACCTGCACCTCAAGCTGCACATCCTGGTCACCGACGCGGATAACCTTACGGTCAGGGTGGGGGTTGGGCTGCCCCCGTGCCGGGCCGTAGGGAACAGTAGCGGGAACGCTCGGTCCATTTATGGACATCCGACGGATCCCACCGACCTGAACAAGCCTGTTCAGGAGTTTTTCCGCTGTTTCGGGTCTGAGGAATCGCGCAGACACGATTCGAACCTGAGGGTATATGGCTTCAGTCATCAGTATCCTTGAGTTATTTACACACCCTGTGCGATCTGCTGGATCGGCTTGTTGAAGACGTCGACTTTACCGTAGGTGTCAGCGTAGATCTTCGAGGTGCTCTCCGGCGAGAACATCTGCGTTCCGGCATCGAGCGACATCGCGGCGACCACGCACGGGATAGCCACACCTGCGGCATGCCGGGTCACGACGTGGTTACCGTTGAAGACACCTGGACCGCCACCTCCGTAGATCGAGTGGCTGAAGAACGAGAACCCGACGGCGGTACCCATGACACGGCCGTAGTCACAGCCGGGGAGACCGGTCTCGTGCTCAACCAGATCGTTGAAGTACAGCAGCGTCGACGAGACCGCCTGTGCAAACCGCCCGGCACCACAGTTGACCATCGTGGCCGCCATGGTTCCTGCAGCGGTGTAGGCGTTCCAGAGCATTGGGTCCTTCGTGTCGTAGAACTGGAAGTAACCGCCCTTCTTACCGGGGGTGATGACCCTGTCCTCGATGGCGCGCTCGACCAGGCTCTGGACGACCGTACCGATCGTGCCGGTTGCGCCGTTTGCCTTTACGAGGTCATAGACCAGGTTGTTCGCGTTCAGGCCCTGGTAGGCATAGGTGAGGAGCTGAGCACGCTCGAACGGACCAACGGCGTTCCCCATCTCAAACATTCCTGCCTGCTCGAACGTGGACGAAAGGGCTGCACCCTGCATCGCGTTCTTGTTGGTCATCATGACAACATGGTTGACCGGGATGTTACGGAGTGCGTAGCCGAGACCTTCGTTGTTCTGGGGGATCGACAGGATGGACGTGACGTTGGCACCGGTAAGGTCCATCGTGTGCGGGTAGGAACCCCAGACTGCCGCCTTGACCATCGCCGCGTCGAATGAGTCGACATTGAACTGGTCGACGATCGCAAAGGTCGTCGCAGCAGCGACAGTGGTTACCGCCACATCGTAGGTGGATGCAGCCTCCAGGCGAACTTTGGGCACCTCAACAAGGATGAGTTTGCCGCCGCTGAACTCGCGGATGTTGGTGTCGTCGCCCTCCTCGACCTGGACCATCTCCTTGATCTTGGAGATAACGGCGTCCTTGTTGCCGACGATATCGAGGTTCAGCTCACGCCCGAGAACATGTCCCTTCGCTACCTTTCCGACCTTCAGGCCATCCTGAATACCACCAAGGTTGACAGCAACCGTCCTCTTGGTGAGGTCGATGATCTTCCTGATCGCCGGGTTGATCACCGGACTGATCTTCTCCAGCGCCACACCGCTCTTCAACAGCTTGCCTGTATCATCGTACAGGTCAATTGTTTCTTTGTATTTTGCCATAATTTTCCTCCATTACCCTCTTTAAGTGCATACAATCCAGGAATGTACTATGAACCTTAATCGCATCGCTGACTGTCTCTGCCGGTGACTACTGCACGTCCTCATGGGACAAAAAGATAATAACCCACTCCGACGATATAAGTGTTGCTATTTTGTTCGCTATTGACCATATAAAATCAATCTTGATCTTAAATAACTGCTGGAAAAATCCGGATTGCTCACGATGGCTTGCCGATCCATCCTGCGCGCAGGTAATAATAATCTAACGGTATAGTAACACATTGTACTATTTTTTAGAACACATGCTGCAACAGGTATCCTATCATCGGTAGAGTATGTATATACAACAAAAATAGACCCTCTCAATTGCTAACAACCACGGGACATCTTCTGGCCCCAATAGGCAACAAGGTCTTTAAATAGGAGTTTTGAGACGGTTAGCAGAGAAAAAATTAAAAAAAATTCAGGCCTCGATCAACTGGTAGATCTTACCATAGATCGTCTGGCCCTTACGCTTTCGGTGACGCTCCCCGAGGTCACCCTCGTATAGAGCGAACCGACCTTTGATGCCGTCCATATCGATATCGACATCCTGACGATAGGCAAACCCCGGCATCATGAGATCAATGGTACCAAAGACGTAGATCTCGCCTTCCACCATCTGACCACCGAGACGGCTCTTTGCATTGCCCTTGATGACGATCCTGCCACCCTCAGCATGGGTCGCCACGTGGACATCGACGTCTCCACCGATGATTATCTCGCCACCGGTCATGAAGGTGCCGATATCGCTTCCAGCGTTGCCCGAAACGATGATCTTCCCGCCGGACATGCCACGCCAGTCACCACGGTATGCAGCGCCCAGATAGTTTCCTGCGTTGCCGTTGATGATGAGTTCTCCACCCTTCATGCCGGTTCCGGCAAAGGAATCAACGTTCCCGTTGACCGTGATCCTGCCGCCCTGCATCCAGGCCCCGACGTACATGTCGAGGTCGCTGTTGACGACTATCTCACCCCCGGTCATCTTCATCCCGATGTACTTGACCCGTGAGAGATCGCCGTTGATGACGATCTTTGTAGTTTCGGGCGTCGCCCCGGCCCTGCCAGAGACCTCGAAAAACTCGCCGAGTCGGTGCTGTTCTCTGCCCACGTAGACATGGAGATCAGCGATCTCTTCCACCTTCTTCCCTGCAAACGCATCGGGGGTGATGTTGTCAGCCTCAAGATACAGATCAGGCTGGTTTTTCATGGTGAGTGTAACGGTTTCCATCCCTCTTCTCACCTCACTGTGTGGCATCAACCTCGATCACGTAAGGGTTCGGAAGGTAGTGCCCCGAAACCTCGTAATTGTTCAGGGTGACAGTGTAGTAGCGCAGGAACTTCTCCCTGACATCACGCATCACCTGCGGGTTCTCGTTCACCTTCGCGTTTACCCATAGCGTCCGCTTGTTGCCGTTGCTCACGATCTCATGGTCACGGATGACCTGGACTCCGGTCTTGAAGAGGTGCTCCGCACTGGAGAAAGCCGTCTCGATATCATCCGGCGCATAGGGTTCGTTCGGATTGAAGTCGTAGACAGCCACATCCGCATCGAGACCAGGGGCAAGCCCGCCATAGATCTGTGACAGGCCGAGCGCCTTTGCCGGTCCAGCCCGTGTCATCTGCGCGATCTCATAGAGATCGAGTTCGCGATCGATCCCGGCCAGGTTTGTAGCATCGATGACCTTGTCCCTGTACTTGAAGGAGTCAATCTGCTGGTTGCGTGCCTCCTCGCTCATAAGCCACTTCATGATCCGCGGGTAGCGGGTGAAAGGCCCGGCGTTCGGGTGATCAGTTGAGAGGAAGACCCGCATTGGATCCTTCGCGAGCAGCGCAAGTTCAAGGCCGATACACCACTGGATAGCACAGACCTTGATGCTCGGACTGTAGATGTAGGGGACGACCCCCGACCCGGTCTCGAGTTCAACGTCGGTATTAGCCCATTTCAAGTGGTTCAACTCGGTTAGGTGATGTTCGAACGGCCCATCTGCGGTCATGGTGGTGGTCTCGTCGAGCGTCACCGCACCCAGGTCGATGGTGATGTTGTCGTGCGAGTTCACGTAATCGATGATCTCCGGGGCTTTTGACTCAAAGTTCGCCCATGAATCACCGCCGTAGGAGTGGAACTGAACATGGGTGTGATGCATCACCTGATCGCGGCCGAACTTGCTCCTGGGCCTGATACCCTCCGAGAGCCGGAACGTATCAAGCGTCGTCGTGTAGTTGCCTGGATTACCCAGATTGTTTGCGTGAATGTGCATCGAGTGCGGGAGACCGAGGTACTCGTTTGCCTCGATCAAGCCTTTCACGATCTGCGCAGGAGTGATGTTGAAGTAGGGGACCGGATCATGTATGTTCTCACAGTTCAGACCCCAGCCCCAGGCCTCGGTGCCGCCCGGGTTAACCACCTTGACGGCGTAACCCTTTGTGGCCCGCAGGAGCCAGGCAACGTAGGCTGCCGTGTTCTCGATCTCGTCATTCCTGAGATACTCGAGCACAAACCAGTTATTCCCGAAGACCGGGTAGGCACCCTGGTCGAGGATAGGGGTGTCCCGGATCTCCTCATGGGTATGCCGCGCGTATAGCGGCGGCATGGCCGCCTCCATCACCGTCGTGTAGCCCATGCGGGCGTAGTTATAGCCGGTACGGATGGTCGTCGGGACAGAAAACCCGCCCTGCATCCGCTCGACACCGCTCCTCGGTTTGTAGGTGAAGAGTTTGTCCTCGGGGCGGAAGTTCCGGCCGACATTAACCTTCGGCCCGGCAACGTGAGCGTGGACATCAACACCGCCGGCCATGACAGTCTTACCCGCGGCATCGATGACCTTCGGGTCCTTGACCTCGCTCGTCTCGACAAACTTACCATCCTTGATGGCTATGTCAGCTATATCTCCCCTGATCCCGATGACCGGATCGAAGACAAAACCGTTCTTGATTAGATATTCTGCCATCGCTTACACCCCCTGGAGTTCCTTGATACGCTCAAGAACACGGCGGAGGAACTCTTCATCGGTCATCATGCCATCCGGCGGTTCAACGACCTTCCTGGTCTCTATCGGCACGTTGTCCATCCTATATGCACATCCACCGACCTCGACGCCAACAAAAGCGACCGGGACATGAACCTTGCAGACCTCGGTTGTCGGCGTCTCGTGTGGATCGATCGCAACCGACGGGAGCTCGTAGATCTTCCTGACCGAACTGAACGGGAAGTGCGCCCCCGGGTCGCTGGCGATAACCAGGACGGCATCCACCTCATCCCTCCGGAGTAGATCGTTTGCCGTCGTCTCACCGGGGTTGTAGCGGGCAAATCCGCGGGAGAGATCCACTGCGTAGGGGAAGCCGAACAACCAGCCCCAGACCTGACCGGAACCTGTAACGTTGTAGTGTCCCCGCATCGGCATAATGGCCGCTTTTGTATACTCGTTTAAGTCACGGGTAACCGCAATGGCCGCATCGATGTTATGGTTCTTTCCAAGCGACTGGGTCACACCCATGCCGAAGAAGATGATCACAAACCGCCCACTCTTCAGCATCTCGGCGGCCTCATAGATCTTCTCTTTCGGGATTCCGGCAACAAAGTCCGGGAGTTGTTCACCCTTGAACGCAACACGGAATGCATCGAATAGTTCGTAGTCGCGTCCCTGCTCGACCTGCAGATGGATGTCCGCAACGTTCGCGGTGTCGGTCGGACGGGGGTCGACGACGATCACCTTACGTGCGGTGTGACCCTTGCCCGTGAAGAATCCACGTGGAAAGATCGAGTAGCGGGACATGTGTCGTGGATGGGCGTGGGCAGGGTTGCATCCCCAGAAGAGGATCCGATCGGCACGGTTCTTGACCTCACCGAGCGTGCAGCTCGGGATACCGATATCCTGGACCGCAATAAGGGACGTTCCATGACAGACTGTCGCAGTGTTGTCAACGACCGCCCCGACCACCTCACCGATCTCAGAGCCGATAGCCTGAGCTTCACAGTTGGTGGAACTCCAGCCATACATCAGTGGCTTTTTTGCGTTGACGAGTATCCTGGCGGTGTAGTCGATAGCCTCGTCGTATGTGATCTCTTTCCATGACCCGTCATCCTGCCGCATTCGCGGCCGGGTGATACGGTCTTTGGCCTGGGAGTGGAGGAACTTCTCAGCACCGATGGCACAGGCGTTGTAAACCTCATGGAGTTTCCTCCCATCGTCGCTGACGACGACCTCAATGTCGTCGCAGAGCGTTCCGCAGAACGGACAGATTACATCGGTTACGGTCCTGCTCATGATGCCAGTTCACCCCTGCACCCTTTGCGCACAAGTTCAAGCGAGTTCAGAACCGGTTCGTTCCTGGCGACCTCTACTGTAACTGGAGTGCCTTTGAATGTCGGCATCCCTGTGGAGTAGGTGTTCGGGTTGACCACCATGTTTGCCCACGGACCCATCGGGATAAACGCTATACCTGGGTGAGGACCCTGTGTTGCCTCCACCGCCTTCACGACTACGCTGCCGTAGTCGCTCGTGACGCGTACGTTCGTGCCACGGAAAGCCCCTAGTTTTCTGAAGTCTGTCGGGTCGAGCTCGATGATCCCGCAGGCGGCGGTGTAGGCGGGTTTTTCCTTACCCGCCTCCATCGACACACCCTGCTGGATGGTACGACCCGTGATCAAATTTACTCTGATTGCCATTGGTATTCATCCCCTGTCTATATTGGTATATTATTTACATGGCAATTATCCTATCTGGCAAGCTCGTTGAACGGGCTTGGACCAAGGTCTTTGACGGTCTTGACGACGTCTTCGATGACTTTGGCCCACTTCGCACCCTCCGATGCAGAGACAAAGGTCATCCTGAGGCGTTTGTCGTCAAAACCAATGTTCTTGAGGACATTCTTGAGAAGGAACATCCTCTTGGCGGCCTTGTAGTTGCCCTCCAGATAGTGGCAGTCACCGAAGTGACAGCCTGAGACGAGCACCCCATCCGCTCCGTCCTGAAATGCCTTCAGGATGAAGAGAGGATCAACCCGACCGGTGCACATAACACGGATGGCACGGATATCCGGGGGGTACTGAATACGGGAGCCGCCTGCAAGGTCCGCACCGGCATAGGAACACCAGTTACAGATGATGGCAAGGATCTTCGGCTTCCAGTTCTCGTCTGCCATTTACTGTTCACCTCCAAGGAGGAACGCATCGATCTGTGCAATGATCTGGGGGGTAGCAAAGTGCTGCATCCAGATTGCGCCACCCGGACAGAAACCGCCGCATGTCCCGCAGCCCTTGCACTTGGCCTCGGTGACCTGCATGACCTTGCGCCCATCTTTCTCGACGAGAGAGAGAGCCTGGTATGGGCAGAGGTTGACGCACATTCCACATCCAGCGCACTTTTCCTCGATACACTGGGCGAAGTATGGCTCAAGCTCCACCTCTCCAAGGTGAATCGGGATGGACGCCGCGGATGCCGCGCCTTCGGCCTGGGCAACCGTGTCCGGGATATCCTTTGGCCCCTGGCAGACACCCGCCAGGTAGACACCGGCGGTTGTGGTACCGCAGGGATTGAGCTTCGGGTGAGCCTCGAGGAGCCAGCCGTCCTGCGAACAGGACACACCAAAGAGCCTCCTGGTCCTCTCAGTCTCGGCGCTGGGCTGGATCGCAGCCGCAAGCACGACCAGATCGACTTCCACATCGACAGGTCGACCGAGGAGTGTGTCTTCAGCGTTGACATGGAGGTTCTTTGTGACCGGATCTTCGAGGATGTTTGCAACCCTGCCGCGGATGAACTTTGCACCCTCATTCTGGATGCGGTAGTAGAACTCCTCGTACATCTTTCCAAATGACCGGATGTCCATGTAGAAGATGTAGGGCACCGCGCCCGGGATCTTCTCGATGATCTGGTGGGCGTGCTTGAGGGAGTACATGCAGCAGAACCGCGAGCAGTAGGGCTTACCGACGCCGGTGTTGTCACGTGACCCTGCGCAGAGCACGAACCCGATCCTCTTTGGGGTCTCGCCGTCGCTTGGGCGGACTAGGTGACCACCGGTCGGGCCGGAAGCACAGATCAACCGCTCAAACTCAAGGCTTGTGATTACGTTGTCATACCTCTTGTAGCCCCACTCGGTCTTCTGCTCGATCGGGAAGATATCATAGCCTGTCGCAAGGATGGCGGTACCTACCTTGATTTTCACGAACTCGTCCGTTGCGTTCAGGTCGACCGCCTTCTTATCGCCGCAGATATCGACACAGAGACCACACTTGACGCAGGCATCAAAGTCGACAGTATAAAGCAGCGGGGAGACCTGCGGGTGGTAGATGTAGATCGCTTTCCTCGGGGCCATGCCGACCTCGAAGGGGTTCGGTTTTATGACCGGGCAGACACCCTCACAGTCACCGCAGCCATTGCATCCTCCACCGACATAACCACGGGCTTCTGCCTCTTCCGTCGTGAGGACACCACGCGCCTTCTTCCGGAGGGTTACATCAAAGTTACCGATGTACCCCTCGACCGCCTCGACCTCGGTGTAGGTCATGAGTTTGATATTCTCGTTACGGTAGACATCCACCATCTTCGGGGTAAGGATACACTGCGAACAGTCCAGCGTCGGGAAGGTCTTGTCGAGCTGGGACATCCTGCCACCAATGGTGGGGTTCTTCTCCACAAGGTAGGTCGTGATACCCGCATTTGCAAGGTCAAGCGCAGCCTGCATGCCGCCGACACCGCCACCAACGACCAGTGCGGCCTTCTCAACAGGGACACTCTTCGGGATGAGGTCTTCGAGGAGAGCTGCTTTTGCTACGGCGATCCTGATCGCGTCCTTTGCCTTCGCGGTGGCCTCTTCGGGCTGGTGCATGTGCACCCAGGAGTTCTGCTCGCGGATGTTTGCCATCTCGAACCGGAATGGATTCAAGCCACCCATCTTGGTTGCGCCACGGAACGTGGGCTCGTGCAGACGGGGTGAACAGGCCGCTACGACGATTCCGGTCAGATTATGCTCTTTTATGGCCTCTACAATCTTGTTCTGTCCGGGGGTAGAGCACATGTACTGATAATCGTCTGCAACGGCGACGTTCGGGAGCTTCTTGGCGTATTCCACTACCGACTTGATATCCACGGAACCCGCGATATTTGTACCACAGTGGCACACAAAAACGCCAATTCTTGGCTCTTCGTTCTTTTTGACTTCTGCCATGTATTTGCACCTCACTGGATCTTCCTCAGGAACGGCTCAACATCGACAGCATGAAGGTCGAGTCCCAGCTCATCCGGGCTCATGCCCTGCGCCAGTCCAAGGAGTTCGTTGTAGTGCAGGATCGGGAGTCCCCAGGTTATGCCAAACTTGTCATGGATCTCGAGCTGTCCCCTGTCGAACTGCAACTGGCAGAACGGACAGACCTCGGTCAACGCATCCGCACCCACTTCCTGCAGGTTGATCATCTTCTCGTTCGTGATGTCAAGCGCATGTGCCAGGTCGTATCCGCGGACACCACCACCGGCACCGCAGCACTGCATCTTGTTGCGGTACTGGACCGGCTCAGCTCCGAGCGCAGCGACCAATTCATCCAGCCACATGGGGTTCTCGGTGTCGCCGAAGTGTCGATCCTTCTGGGGCTTCATCAGGTGACAACCATAGTGGACGCCAACCTTTACACCCGTCAGAGGGCGGGTGACGCTCTCGGCGACCCTGTCGACACCCACGATCTTGGGGTCGTAATAGAGCTCAGCAAGGTGCCATACATCGATGGACCCCTTGTACTCCATATCGATCTCTGCAAGCACCTCATTGACCCCATCACGGAGTTCATCGTTGTGCTTCAGTTTATGGTTGACTTCCCAGATCGATTTGTAGCAGCCGTTACAGATCAAGGCAATATCCATACCCATCTGCTCGGCAAGAACCAGGTTTCTGGCCGCCATCGCATACCAGATGTTCAGGTCGATCGAGCCAAATGCGCCCGGTGCCGGGCAGCAGCTTGCGCCCTTCAGGGGTAGCAGTTTGATCCCCAGTTTCTCACTGGTCTTTATGGCTGCCGCCTCGATACCCGGGTAGCGGTTCGGGGCGACACACCCGAGGAAGAACGCATACTGATGCTTGTTATTTTCGCTCATGGTCTCACTCACCCTCCGCCAGTATCCGGTCAGCACGTTCTTTCAGCCCGTAGTGGTCCAGGATCTTCCTGATACCGGGAAGGTACTCGGGATACTTGTGCGTTGTCTCCGGTTCCGCGTCGAGACCCAGTTTCTTCCGGGCAGCCCGGTTTGTGTCGTTGTTCGGGACACCGTGACCGGTCTTGTAGATGAGCTGGACGGTCTGGAGGAAGTTGCGCGGAATTATGTCACGCCTGGCAGCAATGTTCCTCATCGCCATGATCGCGTCAGTCGGCGCGAGATCACGGGGACACCGGTCGGTACAGGTGTAGCACGTTGTGCAGAGCCAGAGGTCCGGGTCAGTCAGGGCTTCCTCTTCAAGACCGAGGACTGCCTTGCGCATGAACAGCCGGATGCGATAGGAACTCCGCGGTGCCGATGGGCACGATCCGGTGCAGGTGCCGCACTGGAAACACATGTGGGCAGCCGTCTGCCCGATCTTCTCAACCTCCTTGAGAAACTCGGGATTGGTGTCAGAAACGTAGTACTTACGGTCCCGGAGTTTCTCAGCGAGTTTCTGGTCTTTATAATCTTTCTTCACTGCCATTGACTATCCCTCACGCCTTCTCTGCCTCTCTCAGAACCTTGACCTCAACCTTGCCAGAAACAGCCTCTTTGACCTTTGAAGTCTTCGTTACGAGCAGTTTCTCCTTAATATCCTTGAAGAGATCAGTATCCTTCTCCTGCATCCGGATACCCGTCCGCTTCAGGATGATCGCATCCTCGCTCGGGCAGGCGTTAACACAGGCACCGCAGAAGATACAGAAGTCCTTGTTGATGGCTATATTGGGCTCAATCCGCCCTTTCATCAGCTTTGCGGGGAGAGGGCTGGGCAGGTAAAGCGCATCGCAGGGACATACTTCGACACAGGTCGAACAGCCACCGGGGCACTTGTCGGCGTTGATCTCGATCTCCCCTTCAAAGATCTTCTCGACGGTGATCGCCTCTTCAGGACAGGTGCGAACACACCAGGTGCAGGTGCAGCAGTTGTCCTGCTCGATATCGACCTTACCCGGCAGTTTGGTGCTGACGAACTCGCGCTCCAGGGTGATTGCATCCTTGGGGCAGGCCTCAACACAGATCGTACAGCCGTCACACGTGCTCTCTTCCCACTTTACCTCACCTTCGATCTTGGCGGTCTCAGGGGTTTTGGGCTTGCGAACAACGGTAATGCTCGGGCAGAGCGCACCGCAGATCCCGCAGTAGTCGCACTTCTCGGTATCGACGGTAAACGTCGTCTTGGTCTCAAGTGCAGACTGGCGCGGTTTGCCGGCTTCGTCAGAGCCCTCGAAGACCGGGACATCCCGGTTGATGGCATCCCGCGGGCAGACCTCATCACAGATGGTGCAACGGACGCACTTCTCTTCGTCGATCTTGGTGACCATGTCGTATGTGGGGAATCCCTCTTTCTCGACGATCGGGAGCCTCTCCTCTCCGTCGATCTTGAGTGTCATCGCGTTGAAGGGGCACATGATGACGCAGACACCACAGTAGGAACACTTCTCGGGGTCGACGTCTACGGGTTCAGCATAGTCGATCGCCCCACGGCGTGTTGCACCAACCGGGCCGAGCACGATTGCCTCTTCCGGACAGGCGTCGACACAGATGCCGCAGCCCGTACAGGTCTCAGCGTTCAGGATCAGGT
>Ga0208041_1000736_pt1 | contig 27409 bp, 25 predicted proteins | sample AD_SCU002_MetaG_FD_184453 | JGI IMG/M metagenome (GOLD analysis project Ga0208041, IMG submission 184453) | Active sludge microbial communities of municipal wastewater-treating anaerobic digesters from China - AD_SCU002_MetaG (SPAdes) (version 2) | ecosystem: Engineered > Bioreactor > Anaerobic...
TGACGAGGGTGCAGCTCTCGAAGAGAGGGTGACGGCCATCGCACGGAGGCACGGTATCCGGATCGTCGGCCCTAACTGTCTCGGTGTCATGATGCCACACATGGGGATCAACGCTACGTTTGACCCCGTCTCGCCTCGGCCTGGAGACGTGGCCTTCATCTCCCAGAGCGGCGCGATCATCACCACCGTCGTCGACTGGAGTCTGCCAGGGGAGTTCGGGTTCTCGACCGTCATCAGCGTAGGTAACCAGGCGGATCTCGGGTTCGAGCACTACCTCCAGTTTGCCGAGCAGGACAGGATGACACGCTCAATCACTCTCTACATCGAGGAGATCCTGGATGGGCGCAGATTCATGGAGATCGTTCGCGAGATCACCCCGAAAAAACCGGTGGTGGCAGTGAAGTCCGGGTCGTCCAGGAAAGGCCAGGCCACTGCGTCCTCCCACACAGGATCGCTTGCCGGGAGTTATGAGGTCTACATCGCGGCGTTCCGCCAGGCGGGTGTGATCCCCGCCAGAAGCCTGCGAGACGCTTTCAACCTGGCCGAACTCCTGGCATCCGAGGGTTACCCGCGAGGGAATCGCGCCATCGCCGTCACCAGTGCCGGGGGGTTCGCCGTTCTCGCCTCAGATTACGCGGAGGCCTACGGCGTGGACATGGTCGAGATCCCGGACGACGTGCTACAGGAACTAAACGAATTCCTGCCGCCGTACTGGAACCACACAAACCCCATGGACATCCTTGGAGACGCCGACGCCCCACGGTTTGCCGCTCTCTTCGATGTGCTGATACGTCATCAGGAGTTCTGGGACATCGCGTTCGTGATCGCCGTGCCGACCACGACTGTCGATCCAGCACACGTCGCAAACGAGATCGTCAGATTCTCCCGGAACACCAGCAAGATGGTGGTCGGTTGCATGCTGGGCGGCGACAGCATCAAGAGCGGACTGCGCATCCTCCGGGGTGCCCGCATTCCGAACTTCGAAGAACTTGAAGACGCGTTCAAGGCGGTCGGGAACATCCTGGACGGCAGGGCCGCCGAGCAAAAGTGAGGGGGGGCTCTGCCCTTCCCTATACTTGATTGAGACGGTTCACAAAGAACACCATGCATTCACCCGGTTCTTTCCAAAACATCCAGGCCCGAAGAGTTATTTCTGGTACAGTCAACCGTCCTTTAGAGTCCAGATCTTCGTCAGGTGGTCGTGTGCGGCCTCGACAACGCCCCTTGAGTTTGCAAAGGTGATCGTTTGCAGAACCCGGTCATACGGGAGCCACTGGTAGGCGATATGCTCGTCAGAGAGCCTCACCTCCTTCTCCGGTGTCTCGATCAGGTAGTAGACGACCTCTTTGTAGACCGTCCGCCCACGGCGCTGGAAGAAGTAGTGAACCTCCTGGCGGAACCCGGGTATGAACCAGGCATGGGTGATCCCGGTCTCCTCCTCCAGTTCGCGGAGCACCGTCTCCTCCTCGGTCTCACCACGTATGCCATGGCCCTTCACCAGGTCCCAGTGACCTGCCCCGTAACGCAGGATCAGGTACTGGGGTTCTTTATCCCGGCGAACGACGACCGCACCACATGAACGCTCTTTTGCCATTATGATTCAATCCTTTGTTGTGAATCCGCCTGCAACGGCGAGTTCGCGCTCAATGACCCGGAAATCCTCTTCCAGCGCCTCCCGGTAACGCGGGTTGTAGAGCACGGCGGCAGGGTGAAGTGTGGGGATCAGGGAGACGGACTGGCCAAAGACGACACCATGGTAGACCCTTCCCCGGATCTCAGTGATCCGATCGAACTCGACCGGCAGGAAGGAGAGGATGTACCTGCTCGAATGCCGGCCCAGCGTCACGATCACCTTCGGCCCGACGTTCCGGATCTGTTCCCCGAGGTAGGGGCTGCAGGCGCGGATCTCCTCCGGCAGGGGGTCCCGGTTCCCTGGCGGCCGGTGCTTGACGATGTTTGTGATAAAGACGTCATCCCGTGAGAGACCGATCCCTGAAAGGAGGTCCTCGAGAAGCCTTCCCGCCCGACCGACGAAAGGTCTCCCGCTAAGGTCTTCCTGCTTGCCGGGGGCTTCGCCGATGAGCATGAGAGACGCACGATGGCTCCCTTCGCCGGGGACGGCATGGCGGGTGTTCATCCAGAGGGAGCATCTCCTGCATTCGGCGATTGCGGCGGCAAGCCTCTCCATCGCCGCTTCGCTCCCACTCTCCACTACCATGCCCTCACTATTGCCGATAGCTCGTATAACCTTCTTATGTATTGAGTTTTGCCCGCCCCGCCCGTCTAGCTTACGACAGGCTCGATGATGTGAGTAGGAGCGGGCGTTCGATTCGAGAGCATGGGTGACCTTACCGGGAAAATGGTGGCGACTTATATGCACTGACCGAGGACGCTGTAGCGCGACGAACTGGAGGGAGCGCCCCAGGACGTCAGAACCCTTCCCGGAGGAGGAAAACTACCCTCCGGCTGGTAAACTGAAAGACCCACTGGCGTTCCGGGTCTCTAATATCACCTCCTGTTTTTCCCCCACCGTCGTCCAGAATCCACAGGGCGCTCTCGACGCAATTTGAAAGAGAGGCGAGGTTCCCACACCACGCTCATACCGGACCCGGCCAGCTCCTCAAAATTAATACCAGCAGAAAAGAACATTATATAAAACTCCCCGGCAGACGTGCGACCAGGATTCGCCGGAACGGCGTCTAACCAGGATTTCCAGCCAGGTTCAGGGCTGCGGGACGAATGGAGCGAACTACATTATGAGCGATAGAGAACGCCTCTGTTTTGAGGAGACAAAGATCGAGAAGGTACGGGAACTGCGAGATCGTGGGGTAACGGTCTATCCCTACACCTTCGACCGCAGAGACAGCATCTCCGAAATCAATGAACGATTCACCGAAATCGGACACGAAAAGAGCGAAGAGGAGGTCAGAACAGCCGGCCGCGTTTACGTCATGCGCCAGCATGGAAAGACAATCTTTGCAGATATAGGAGACGCTGGCGGCAGGATACAGATCTATCTCCGTAAGAACGACCTTGGAGAGGAACAATTTGACTTCTTTCGACAGTACATCGATGCGGGGGACATTATAGGCGTCGTCGGCCACCCCTTCCGGACAAAGATGGGTGAACTCACGATCTGGGTTGACCGTTTCGAACTCCTCGCCAAATCGCTCTGCCCTCTGCCTGAAAAGTTCCATGGGCTCAAGAACGTCGAGGCCCGTTATAGACAGCGATACCTCGACCTGATCATGAACGAGGAGACCTGCAGAGTATTCCGGACGCGGAGCAGGATCATATCCCTCCTGCGCCAGTATCTCTTCGAGCGCGACTACCTGGAGTTCGAGACGCCAACACTGCAACCGATCTACGGCGGTGCCAACGCCCGGCCGTTCATCACCTATCACAACTATCTCGAACAGAAGTTCTACCTCCGGATAGCGCCGGAACTCTACCTTAAGCGCCTGGTAGTCGGCGGGTTCGACAAAGTCTTTGAGATCGCCAAGAACTTCAGGAACGAGGACATCGACACCAACCACAACCCGGAGTTCACGATGGTGGAGATCTACGAGGCCTACCGTGATTACAACGACATGATGAACCTCACCGAGGAGATCATATCCTATCTCGTCGGGCAGTTACACGGCAGACCCGCATGCACTTTTGCAGGGCACGACCTGGACTTCTCCCACCCATGGCGCCGCATCTCGATGGAGGAGGCAGTCCGCGAATACGCCGGGATTGACATCTATGACCGCAGCCTCGAAGAACTTCGCAGTTTTGCCAGGGACCACGGAGTCGAAGGCTTTGAGGAGACCACAACCAGGGGCGAGTTTCTTGCTCTCTTCTTTGAGCATTTCGCCGAGAAAAAACTTATCCAGCCGACATTTGTCTACGACTTCCCTATCGAAAACTCCCCGCTTGCAAAGAAACATCGAGAGAAAGAGGGGTTGACGGAAAGGTTTGAACTCTTCATCGCCGGAATGGAGATGGCGAACGGCTTCTCGGAGTTGAACGATCCCATTGACCAGAAAGAAAGGCTCGAACAGCAGGATGCAAGGCGGCGTCTGGGCGACCTGGAGGCGCAGATGATCGATTACGACTTCATCAACGCCCTGGGTTACGGAATGCCCCCGACAGGAGGCGTCGGTATCGGTATCGATCGCCTGGTGATGCTCCTCACCGGTAAGGACTCCATCAAAGAGATACTCCTCTTCCCGCAGATGAGGAACACAGCACCGGGACAGAACGGTCAGGATTCGGATGAGGACGGCAGAGAGGCGTGACCTCTCCCGCACATTTCAGGCCATGAACGGACAGAACCGCGCCGCCATCAGCCCGGGGATGACGGTAGAGATAGTGTTAAAATGCGACCAGCGCACCGGGAAGCGCACCCGCGGCGTTGTCGCCGAGATCCTGACAAACTCTTCCTTTCACCCTCACGGGATCAAGGTCAGGCTAAGGGACGGCAGGGTAGGCCGGGTTCAGGAGATCATCGGATCAACCGCCCCCGACTGAAATCGGGGCCCCATCAACCCACGCCGTGGAACGGGCTGCCGTGCCACAAATTACCTGATCAATCTTTTCACACGCCTTACCTCCCTGCTGCTATCTGCAATCACGCAAGGAGTGGCGGACTCCCTATACACGGGTTAGAACAAAAAATGTGGCCCCGGGCCTCATGGCCAGAGACCCCGCAGGTTGTTGGATTCCTGTCTGACGACGGGCAATCTTACATCGGTGGCATGCCGCCCATGCCGCCCATGCCGCCCATCTCGTCCATGCCCGGTCCACCCTGTTGTGGTGCGGCAGACCTGGCCGCCGCGATGACATCATCAATCCGGAGGATCATGATAGCGGCCTCAGCGGCGCTCGCAACCGCCTGGGTCTTCACCCGGAGAGGTTCAACGACCCCGGCCTCGAGCATGTTCCCGGCAGTGGCCTTGAAGACGTCAAGACCCATGTATTTCCCATCAGCTCCACCCTGCTCGTGGGCTGCACGGAGGGTGACGAGCATATCGATCGGATCGAGACCCGCGTTCTCGGCAAGGGTTCGCGGGATGATCTCAAGCGCGTTTGCAAACGCCTCAATGGCGAGCTGAGCACGCCCACCAACGCTGGCAGCGTAGTCACGAAGCCGCAGCGATAGCTCGATCTCGGGTGCACCGCCACCGGCAACAAATTTCTTGTCCTCGATAGCAACACTTACAACCCGGACGGCATCCTCCATGGCCCGGTCGAGCTCATCAACAACGTGCTCGGTGCCGCCGCGGATGATGATCGAGACGGCCTTCGGGTTATCACACTCGGTGACAAAGATCATCTCCTCGCCGGAGACCTTCTTCTCCTCAACGGTGCCTGCCTTACCGAGCTCTTCTGGGGCGATAGCATCGATGGAACTGACGATCGAGGCTCCGGTGGCGCGTGCGAGTTTCTCCATGTCACTCTTCTTTACACGGCGTACGGCAAGGATCCCGGCCTTTGCCAGATAGTGCTGGGCTATGTCGTCGATGCCTTTCTGGCAGAAGAGGACGTTTGCACCACTTGCAACGATCTTGTCGACGATGCCCTTGATCATCCGCTCCTCCTCATCGAGGAACATCTGGAGCTGGTCGGGGCTCGTGATGCTGATCTCAGCGTCAACCTCGGTCTTCTTGAACTCAACAGCGGCGTTCAAGAGCAGAATCTTCGCGTTCTTGACGACACGAGGCATGGCAGGGTGCACACGCTCCTTGTCGATGATCATGCCCTCAACGATCTCGGAGTCCTCGATAGAGCCACCGACTCTCTTCTCAACCTTCACAAAATCGGTGTCAACGGTGCCGTCCTCTTCGGCGACCATCGTGATCGCTTTGACAACGAGCTCGGTCAGTTTATCTTTCGCGGCCTCAGCGCCCTTGCCGGTCATCGCGGTGTCGGCAATCTTTCGGAGCAACTCAAGGTCGTTGGGTTTGACGGCGACGGCGATCCCCTCAAGGATCTCATTTGCTTTATCCGCGGCCATGCGATAGCCATGTGCAATGACCGTGGGGTGCACATCCTGCTCAAGGAGATCCTCGGCATACTTCAGGAGTTCGCCAGCGATCACCACTGCGGTTGTTGTGCCATCGCCGACCTCGTCGTCCTGGGTCTTGGCGATCTCAACCATCATCTTCGCGGCGGGGTGCTCGATATCCATCTCTTTCAGGATGGTCACACCGTCGTTTGTAATGACGACGTCGCCGATTGTGTCAACAAGCATCTTGTCCATACCCTTCGGCCCGAGTGTCGTCCTTACAGCGTTTGCTACAGCCTTTGCAGCTGCTATGTTGGCTGCCTGTGCGTCACGACCACGGGTACGCTGGCTACCTTCTTTCAGAATCAGGATTGGTTGTCCTCCAAGACTTGACATGGGTATCACCGTTATTAAGCGATACAAAGGTAGGTTTGTAGTTCTATATAAACTTATTCATTCGTTTATAAGATCTATAAGTTCGGAACCGTCCTTCAGGTTATGGAGTGGCTCCTCTCCAATAAGAAGCGTCTTCCCGATTTTTTTCTGCTTTTTATAATCCGTAGCAATACATACCGCAGATGTCTCCGTGAGCCTGGATATGTTGCCTATGAAGGAAGCGCGCTTCATGACCTTCTGGGAAGTGCCATACGCTGTCAGGATCGTATGCTTGTTAAAAAGCGCAAGTGCCTGGAACGGCGCCTGCCGCATTGCGTAAATCTCCATCCCGATACGCTCGAGATCGGAGAGTATATCCCCGGGTCTGGTCTCTGGAGGTCTCATGGGTTCCGGCGAGTGACAGCCAATGAGATCGATCGTCTCCACAAGAGGGGCGTTGAAGACCTCTTCGAGTTTGATGGCGACCTCAAGGGTGGTGCCCATCCCGCTCTCGTACTTACTGATCGTCCTGCGGGAGACACCGAGGTGCGAGGCGAGGTCCCCAAGCGACATCCCGGAACGCTCCCGCATCTCCCGGAGCAGATCACCCTTGATCTTCACGTATAGGCCACCGGGAGAAGCGTAGACCATCGGCGAGTTTCCTTCCACAAAGTAATCATACAACGTCTCGGGGCTGATGGCAAAAAGCCCATAACGGATGTAGACGACGCCACGCTCCAGGTCGGTATCACGCGCCCGTTCACCGAGGATGAGGGGGGTGGCCTCCAGGTACCTGGCGATCAGGTTAAGATCCCAGGCTATATCGGCGGTTATGCTATCAATGTGGGAGACCACCTTGATGGTTACGAGGGTGTCGCCTTTTTTTGCGATAAGGTCAAAACTCCGCGGGCGGATGTTACACCGCTCCGAGACGTCGAAGCCAGCAAGTAGCATGATGCTGATGACCATCTGAGAAAGGCGATCCTGTGACATGACCACTAAGAATCGATATAGTCAGAGAGTAATATAAACTATAGGGTTATGTGGATAGGGATCGACGACACGGACTCCCCTGCAGGGATGTGCACCACATACATCGGGGCGGTGCTGGTGCGGCGACTGGAGCACGCCGGTATCCGTGTCGTCGATACAAGGCTTGTCAGACTGAACCCAAACGTCATCCACAAGACACGGGGTAATGCTGCGATATGTATCGAGGCCGTTGGCGATCTTGAGGCGGCATTCGACCTCGTCGCCAGATGTGTGGAAGAACTCGCAGAGTTCGACAACCCCATGACCAATCCCGGTTTGGTGGTCTCCCCTGCCAGACCACCACCTGAATTTTACTACGCGGCCCTCAGGGACTTCTGCACCGTGGACGAAGCGGTTCGTCTCCTTGAAGCAACAGGAGCGCTGTACCGCGGCTACAAAAACCGGCGCGGGCTGATCGGTGCCACAGCGGCGATTGCAAGCGAGTTTCCGGATAAAACCTATGAACTACTTGCATACCGGAAGCGGGGGGTGTGGGGCACTCCACGCCATGTGGACGCGAGAAGTCTCTTTCGCGCCGAGGAGATGACATATCCACACACCTGGGACACGGTTGACCAGGAGAACGGTGTGGTGGTCGGCGTGCCCCATACACCCGACCCGGTTCTATTTGGTATCCGCGGCGAGAGTCCGGCCTGGGTCGAGATGGCGCGTTCTTTCGTCCGCTCTGAGGAGTCGGCCTTCGAACAGGTCTATGTCACCAACCAGGGAACAGATGCTCACCTGATCCCCGGATCGATCGGAACCCTGCGTGAGGGTCGGTCATACATGGTAGGCGGGCGGGTCATCGGCAGTCCAAAAACCGGACGGGGCGGTCATGTCTCGATCATCCTTGAGAATAACGGTGCTGAAGTCCGTTGCATGGCCTACGAACCGACAAAAGGGTTCCGGGACGTTGTGAGGGCGCTCCTCCCCGGCGACATCGTCGTGGCGACCGGGAGCTACAAGGGCGGGAGCCTGAACCTGGAGAAGATCGGCGTCGCATGCCTTGCTGACGCCGTCCGGGTCCGCCCCCCTGTATGCCCTGCATGCGGAAAACGGATGACTTCTGCCGGAACCGGGAAGGGTTACAAGTGCAGGACCTGCAGTGAGCGCAGCCGCGAAGCCGGGATAGAGCGTATCGAGCGTCTGATGAGGCCCGGATGGTATGAGGTTCCTCCATCCGCCCGCCGGCACCTGGCACGCCCACTGGTGCGCGGTATTCCTCAATGGGAAGAGGATTTGCGTCAATCGATTCGTGAATACGACACGCCCTCATCACAGGTAAACTAAATGCGTTTTACAAAAAAAGATTTATAATGTTTGTGAGTTAACTTATCTTCCGGTGATCCCGTGCCGACTATCTGCGGCAAAGGTAATACTTGCCCTGACCTTTACATTCCACACCGGTTGTCCGGGGTGAATGGGGTTCAGAGGCAGGTTGTGCAAGTTCGCGGTCGAGTATGCACGGAGGGAGGACGAAGATAACCCTCCGGGTTTCTTTCCGTTTCCGGCCCTAAAGTCCGCTCTCTAACGAGATCGTCCGGTTATACCGGGCAGCCGACACGGTGGGACGAGTGGGATCATCCCGTGTCGAATATAACCAGTCATCCCCTGTCTGGCAACGGGGCCCCATCGGGGTTCCCAAACATCATTTTTGTAAACCCGCATTCGTGAGAGATGGCGATCCATTATTTGCGCATTAGCACCAACTCATCTCATAGAATTACAGGGACTGGTGTAACAGAAACATGACCTCGCGGTACGGGGATGCGGTAGAGCAGGCACGGGTGCGCCCCGGTATGACGGTCGGCGAACTCGTCGACGAACTCGGGAGAGCAGGGGCTTATAACGGTGGGTCGCTCTGGCAGGCTGTCAACATCTACGAGCGAATGCTCCGCGACGATAAGGCGTTGAAATTCTTTGGCCTCTCGGGTGCCATGGTGCCCGGCGGGATGGGCGGAATCGTTGCCGACCTCATCAGGCAGCGCCACATCGATCTGCTTGTATCGACCGGGGCAAACCTGACACACGACGTCATCGAGGCGATCGGCTGCCATCATTTCCATGGAAGCGCACAGGTCTCCGATACCGAACTCTGTGAGGAAGGAGTAAACCGGATCTACGATATCTTTCTCCCGAACGAGGCCTTCATCCGGTTTGAAGAGTTCATGCAGGACGTCTACTCAACCCTCCCGGAGGGATCGACCATCTCGATCGCCGATCTCCTCAACCTGATCGGAAGCAGGTTAAAGAGCGGGATCCTGGCCGAAGCGGCAAAGGCCGGGGTGCCGGTCTACTGCCCGGCCATTCAGGACTCGATGATCGGGCTGCAATACTGGCTCTTCTCCCAGACGCACAACGTCACCGTCAGCGCGTTTTCCGATATGTCCGGGATGCTCGAGAGGTGCTTTGAAGCCGAACGGGCCGGAGCGATCCTTGTTGGTGGCGGTGTTCCGAAGAACTACATCCTGCAGAGCAAACTGATGACCGAGAGCGGGTTTGACTATGCGGTGCAGCTCACGGGTGACCGCCCAGACCTCGGTGGTCTCTCGGGGGCAACCCTTGACGAGGCGCGGTCGTGGGGCAAACTCACCGGAGAGGCCACTGCCGTTACCGTATACGGAGATGCCACCATCACCCTGCCGCTGCTTGTGGCCGCTACCCTGGAGAGGCTGGAGAGATGACCGAACTTATACTTGCGCTTGACGTTCCTGACCGAAAACGGGCATTAAAGATCGCTGAGTCCTGTGCGCCATTCATCGACGCGATCAAGGTCGGATACCCTCTCGTTCTCTCGACCGGGCTCTCGATCACTGAAGACCTCGCCGGCCCTGGCCTCCCGCTCATCGCCGACTTCAAGATCGCGGATATCCCGAATACCAACCGACTCATATGCGAGGCGGTCTTCTCAGCCGGGTTTGATGCCGTAATCGCACACGGCTTCGTGGGATCTGATGCAGCAAGGGCCTGTATCGAGGTGGCGCACAGCCACAGCGGCTCAGCATACATCGTCGCCGAGATGAGTCATCCGGGGGCAACCGAGTTCTTCCACGATGGTGTGGCCGAACGCATCGCGAAACTTGCCGTCGCCTGTCGGGCGGACGGCATTATCGCGCCCGCGACGAGACCGGAAAGAGTCGCCAGGCTCCGGCAGATCGTGGGCGAGAAGGCGATCTACTCGCCTGGCGTCGGGGCACAGGGCGGGGACCTAGATACGATAGCCGGACTGGTCGATGGGGTCATAGTGGGCCGGAGCATCTACGCGGCAGATGACCCTGCGGCCGCTGCCGAGCGTCTCTCCTGCATCCGCCGATGATGAGTTCTCCGATCCGATCCCCTCCGGGATATGACGAGCCCTATGAGTGATCTGAGGCGGATACGGCCTCGAGCCCGCATCTTAAGGTTTATATTATATATTTTCCCGTAGATACTGATATCATGAACTGGAGCCCTGAACAACTCAAACTGGTGGAGGAATACCGGGATATAAACAAGATCCCCGAGACCGAGCGGCGCTACAAGTGTCACACCTGCCACCTTGTCGTGGACGAGACGCCCTGCCCAAACTGTGGCGAGACGTCGCTTGAGATCATGTGTCCGCTCGACCACTGCGATTGTCGCCACTCGATCGTTGAGAGTATCGAGTACTGCCCGCTCTGCGGTCATGCCGTCTGCCCGGAGTGCGGGAGCCACGATGTCATGCAGATCAGCAGGGTCACCGGCTACCTCCAGGACGTGGCAGGCTGGAACGCGGGCAAACAGCAGGAACTGAAGGACCGGGTCCGCTACTCCGTTGTATGAGATATTTTGTCAGGGGCGAAACTCTTTTTCTTCGTGGCCGGTTCAGGGCGGCAAGCACGGGGGTCAAAGGTGGCATCGCCGACGTTACGACCGTTCTTAACCACACGGTGCCGCACGATTTCCAGGAAGACCCCGTGCGCCGTCTCGAACTCGTCGCTGCCAGGCACGGGATATTCCGGGACTATTTCGGCCTCCTGACCGCCGTTGATATGAGTCACCTCTGTGTGCTCCAGTACGACTCTGTCATGGTTTTCATCACCGCCGGCGTGAGCAATCCAATTGCGCCTCCAGGCACCCCTCAAACCATCAACGTAATAGTCTACAGCCATGAGGGGATGGTTGATGCAGCGCTCCTCGAGGCTATCATCACCACAACCGGCGCCAAAGCCCTGGCGCTGCACCACCTCGGGTACGATTTCCCGGGGACCACAACAGACGCTGTAGTCGTTGCCTGCGACCACGACGCAGAACCCATCCACACCTACGCCGGGGCGCTGACGGAGATCGGCAGGCGGGTTTACGAGGCAGTCCTCTATGGTCTGCCAGAGGCGCTCGCAAGACAGCAGGGCAGAGTAAAGCGTGAAGGACCCTCCTTCTTCATCTACAGCCGTTATGGCGGCGACCACTGGGTCGAATGGCAGAAAGAGAACTGTCCCTATCATCCATGTCACTTCGCCGGGCAGAGCTGCGACTACTGTTACTGCCCCTGCTACCCCTGTGGAGACGATGACCTCGGCGAGTGGGTAGATAGCTCAAACGGCGGCAGGGTCTGGGGTTGTGCAGACTGCACGCTGCTCCATGCCCCGCCGGTTGCAGATTACATGAAAAGGAATCCCGAAGCCACTCTCGCCGAGCTCAAGCGGTTTCGGGAACGGTTATAACCGATCTTTACGCCTCGGCGATCCCGAGGGCAGCAAGCATCTCTTCTACGGGGACGCCGTGCACCTGGGCAGCCTCCCGGATCGTCTCGTTGTTTGCGATTGCACACCCAAGGCAACCCATTCCGAACCTGAAGAGTACCTGTGCTGATTCGGGCTTCTCCCGGAGAAGTTCAGCGATTGTACTGTCCGCAGTCAGTGCCATACAAGCTGGGTTTGTTCTTTCCCCTATATACATTTGACCCGGTGATGCAGGATTTGCGCAAATTACCAGCCGATACAAAAACCCGACCCTTCCCGTCGAGAATAAGGCTGAGGTACCACAGTCAGCGTCTATTCCGTTACAGCGGTTAGCGAGGTGGCCGGGTATGATTACTTTCACACCGCGCGCCCGAGGGTTAATACCCTATAGGATCCGAATTAGAGAGTGGAGATGTATGTATGAACCTATCCGAGGTAACAGAGAGAATCTCCCGGAAACTTGAAGCAAAAGGCGCACAACCTGACCGGCAGAAGATCGAGTCCCGCCTCCATCGTCTCGTCGAGGAGTTTGGTGTCAATCTGACCGAGGCAGAGCGTACTGTGACCACCGATCTAGCCCGCGAGTACAAAGTCAGCGGTGTCGGTAACACTTCTGCAGAACTCCGCCCGATAAGCGAGATCGCAGCCGGCGAGTGGGTGACGATCGAAGGGAAGGTCGTTGCCCTGACCCCGCCCGTCTCACCCTCGATCGCACAGACCGGGATCATCGCTGACTCAAGCGGTGCCATCCGTTTCGTGACCTGGGCCAGGTCGAACGTTCCTCCGATGGAGTTTGGACAGTGGTATCGGATCGAGTCCGCTGTCGTTGACAATTACAAGGGTGCGCCGAACCTGAAGATCCACTCAGGCACCACCATCTCGCGGATTGATGAAGATGCTCCGCTCCTTCCGTCGATAACACCCATTGCTGACCTGAAACCTGGTGTCGGGAGCGTGCGGGCGAAGGTCATCCAGGACTGGGAGGTCGCCCACGACCGGATGCTCCAGACGGGACTTCTTGGCGACGAGAGCGGCACCATCAAGTTTGTCATCTGGAAAGATGAGGAGAGAGAGAAACTGGAGTTAGATACCGTCTACAACATCTATTACGCCACTGTGGACGAGTACAACGGCAGGCTCTCACTGGTGCTGAATACCGCGATGTACATCGCCGATGAGGGTGACATCGAGGTTGGGCGGAACGAGACCGAGAGTTATGGAGCCATTGTCCAGGTTGCTCCAGGCTCCGGCCTGATCAAGCGGTGTCCGGTCGAGGGCTGCAACCGGACGCTCTCCCGGCAGAACTACTGCCCGGTGCATGAGATCCAGCCCAATTTCCGTTACGACCTCCGCATAAAAGCGGTTCTCGACGACGGTAACCGCGCCAGAAACGTCCTGATGCAGCGTGAGATAGTCGAGAGACTCACCGGCATAACCCTGGAAGAGGCCATCCAGATAGCAGAGACCAACCCGCTTGGCATGGACGAGATCTTCTACCGCGTCAGGAACGCGGTGCTCGGACACTACTACTCCTGCAGCGGGAACGAGTTTGATGGTAGATTGCTCGTAAACTCCTGTAGCCCGATGCGGTTTGATCCGGTAAAACTGGCAGAACTGCTGAACCGTGCCGGAGGTGAACCTGCATGAGGTCGCAGACCGCCTTCGAGCGCGAACCTGCACGCAGGGTCTTTGCAGCCGAGTTCCGGGAGACACGATATCAGTTCAAGGATGACGACGATGAGAAGAGCCCGACCTACGTCATCTTCCCGACAGGTATCCGGAGCAACCGCGTGTTCATCGTCGGAACGCTCACAGAAAAGCAGCGGCAGGGCGACCAGAACGTCTTCTACCGCGGGAGGGTGGTCGACCCGACGGGTACATTCTTCATCATGGCCGGGTCATATCAGCCAGAGGCTATGCAGCAACTTGCCCGTATAGAACCACCTGCGTTCGTCGCCGTCGTAGGTAAGCCAAATATATACACGACCCAGGACGGGAACCACCTGGTCTCCGTCCGGACGGAGTCGATCACGGTCGTCGACCGTGAGACCCGCGACCTCTGGGTGCTGGATACCGCAAGGGCAACTCTGGATAGACTTGATGCGTTCGGGACAACAGATGACGCCCGGAAAGCCATGGATGAGTACGGGACAGAGGTCCCGCATGTATACCGCAAGATAGTCTACGACGCCCTCACCCAGGTGCAGATGTAAAGACCACGCTCAACCTCCGAAAATTTTTTTCTCCCGGCGCCTTCGTGATACGAACTCCTGGATAAGTAGCATCAGGGGAAAATCCCGGGTCTGCTACTCATATCATGAAACCGGAACCGTGACCGGGAATAACCGACTTAAAGTATTTTCACATGAAAATCCGATTGGAAACGGAGTTCAAATTGTTGCCCTCCCACCCGCGGCATCCCATTGGCTATTGTGCCTCGGGGATTTTCATAAGTTTAGCCTGTGACCGAACGCGGCCCCATAGGGGTTTTCATAGAGAGACTGCAGGAACCCGGACTGATATTATGCCTGCTCATCTCCAGGCTCCTGCCTGGTACCCTTCCACTCCCCTTTTAATTCAGGGTAGTCCGCGAGAACCTTGCTGACCGTGCTCCTGCTAACGTCGAACATCCTGCAGATCTGGCTGATACTCGTCCCGGCCTGCCGTAGCGTGATTAGAGCCTGTACCTGACCCTCGGTGAGAGCCTTTGGCCTACCTATGGGACGTCCGCTATCCTTCTTTGCTTTTTTCGAGGACGCCGGGGCTATTTTCCGTGCGTTCTCACGGTAGTGCTCCATATACTCGAGGAAGTCGGCAATGGCCGCTCTCCTCTGCTCCGGATCATCCAGGAACCCGAAGAAATCGTTATGCACGCAGTAGACGGTATACAATTCATTCAAAGACTTTAGAGCGGCAAGCCCTGCATCAGGATCCTTTGCGAGCCCTGCAAGATCGTAGATGATGATATCCCGGCAGTTGTTGGTAGCACAGTAGTCAAACATCCCGCTAAAACCCTTACGCTTCTCCGGAGGGGTTGCGTATGCGCGGTGATCGTGGAAGATTTCAACAACACGAAATCGATACTTGCAAAAGTCATCAAACTCCGCTATTTGTGCCGCAAAATCCTCCTTCCTCTTAGTATTCAAGTATGCAACTGCATCCTTTTTCATCCGTTTATGATGCCGTACGATCGTATATATTGTTTTTGGAAACGCACAAAGTGCGTCTTTTTGTGCCACGGCACGATATACCGCGTATATTCCAATTCCCAGCTAAAGATGTACAAAAACAGCCCGAGAATAACTACGTCAGGAAAAAGATTCTCTTTGCGCAAAAAAGCCAGATAAACTCCGGGAAAAGAAGGCGCGCACGGTGCGCGCCTCCATCCCAATCAACAACCAGATAACTATCCAGGGATTTTTCCGGCTGCAACCCTGGACCGATGGACACACCACTTATAGCACTGGTCTGCAGGACTGCCAGCGCTCCAGAACCTCTCTTCCCTCGACAAATACGAGTCCACGCTCTCGCGCATACTCCATCGCATCCTCTTTTGCGAGGGCAAATCCTGTCTCGTCATCCAGCATCTCGCAGATCGTCACCGCCGGGGTGATCCTGGCCATAAGCGCGAGTGCGATCGAGAGTTCGGTCTGGCCGTGCCGCTCGTCAAGCAGTCGGTCGGCGGCACGGAGAAGTGCTACGTGACCGGGGGTCCTGAAGTGTGCGGCAAAGTCGTGCCCTCCGCCGTTGAGCGAGTGTTTCACCTCTTCGGCTATGGCGGTGATCGTCAGCGCGCGGTCCCTGTCCGTGACGCCGGTATAGGTATCGCGGTGGTTCACCCAGAGGGAGAAAGACGAGTGGTTCCTGGTGTCGTAGGGTATCTCGCCGTCCTTCTCGACGAGACCGCAACCGCGCAGGACCTCGTGCGCGAACGGCAGACCGAGCCTCTTAGCGGCCTCGCCGTGCACTGCCGTGCAGATAAGTCCACCGCCGTCCTTACGCATCTGCCGTATATGGGCGGACGTGACCGCATCTGAGCGTATAGCTAGATCGGTCTCGCGCTCCCGATCATCGAAGTCATATAACAGGACAAACTCGCCCCTTGCAAGGGCGTCTATGGCTGCATCAATCATGGGTAATCTCCACCTCGATCTTATCGTTATCGTTAAGGTTCAGGACTTTGCGAAGTTCGCAACCGGCGATGATCTCGATGATATCATCGGGATAATGGGTGCGGGAGGGGACGACTATCGCACACTTATGTCCCCGAATGCGGCATGGTAGCACCCTTGCTCCACCAAAAGTCCGGTCATCTGCGGTGAACCCCGGTATCTCGATCCATCCCGCATTCTCGAGGTGTTTGCGGACCTGAATGGCCGGAGGATCGAGCCTGACGTTCAGCGTTCCAGGGAATGGTTCGAACCCAAGAGATGCGCTGAATTGCTCTCTATAGTATGGGAGGCTCATGTAGTAGCGTCCCTCGCCGAGGCCACTGATCACCGTACCGGTCAGGGTATACTGCCGACGTTCTGGATTGAAGATCCGGACGTAATCCGCATACTCGCGTCTCAATACCTGCTCACCCTCGGGGGTGAGGGCAACGTACTGACCATCTGGCCTCATCGACCGGGCGATCAAACGCTGTCGCTCGAGAGCGATCAGTCTCCTTGAGGCTGTCTGGGGACTGATCCCGAGTTCATTCCCGAGCGACTGCGAGGATAGCCAGATCGGCCCCTGGCACCCGCCAAGCAGCGCAATCGTCTTTAAAGACTGCAGGTCTTCAGGTTCAACCATTATACCATACTTGAGACGCATACTATTTACGGGTTGTGAAACCTCCAGGATCCACTTCGTGAAATGTCGAAGTCGTCTACGCTAATTATTTAAGTTGTCGTGGTGACATTACCTGGATGAAATCCGGGGTGCGGCATCAACTTGCCGAGAAGATGGCAGGAGAGATCACGCTCTCGGACTCACCTGGACTGGCCCTAAAGAAGTGGCGGCAGAGTTTCAACATCCCGCAAGGGGTGCTCGCCGAGCGCCTCGATGTCTCTCCATCAGTTATCAGTGATTACGAAAGTGGAAGACGAAAAAGCCCGGGAACCGCCATCGTTGGAAAGATCGTTGATGCGATCCTATCGATCGACGAGGAGAACGGCGGCCGATACATCAACAAATTTGCAAAAATCCTGTACAACGAGTTTGACGAAGACGTTATCTACGACATCCATGACTATGCATCGCCGGTGCATCTCACCGAGTTTGCAGAGGTCATCGACGCTGTCCCGCTCTGTGGCCCTATGGATCAGACCATCTACGGATATACGGTGATCAACAGCCTAAACGCGATCTTGCAACTCTCTTCAAGTGAGTTCAACCGCATATACGGCTGGAGCACAGAGCGTGTTCTCATCTTCACCGAGGTCTCTACCGGAAAATCCCCCATGGTGGCGATCAGGGTCACACCGTTCAAGCCACGCTGCGTTGTTCTGCAGGGCATCGGACCTGAACAGGTGCACCCTCTGATCCCGAAACTGGCGGAACGCGACCGTATCAGCGTGCTCTGCACAAAGATGGACGTCAAGACGATCATCAGTTCACTACGAGGAAAGTTATGGTAGGAATCTACTCCTACGGTGTCTACATCCCGCGATACCGGATAAAGGTCCCGGAGATCGCGCGGGTCTGGGGCGCCAACGCGGACGATATCACGCGGGGTCTCGGAGTCTATGAGAAGTCCGTCCCCGATCTGGATGAGGATACAGCGACCATCGCCGTGGAGGCGGCGCGCGCCGCTCTCCGGCGCAGAGAGATCGACCCGGAAGCAATCGGGGCAATCTATGTGGGAAGCGAGTCCCACCCTTACGCCGTCAAACCCACCGCCTGTACCGTCGGCGAGGCCATAGGGGCAACCCCAAACATGACCGCCGCCGACTACGAGTTCGCGTGCAAGGCCGGTACAGCCGGTATCCAGACCTGTATGGGTCTCGTGAAGAGCGGAATGATCCCGCTGGGGATTTCCATAGGCGCGGACGTGGCGCAGGGCGCTCCTGGCGACGCGCTCGAGTACACGGCAGCGGCAGGTGGGGCTGCGTTTGTAATCGGCGGAGAGGAGGTCATCGCCGAGATCAACCGGACGTGCTCGTTTACCACCGACACGCCCGATTTCTGGCGTCGCGAGGGGCAGAACTACCCGCGCCATGGCGGCCGGTTCACCGGCGATCCAGGTTATTTCAAACACGTCCAGGGCGCTGCCATGCTGATGTTCGAGAAGGCTGGCACAACCCCGAAGGATTATGACTACGCCGTCTTCCACCAGCCCAACGCCAAGTTCCCGCAACGGGTGGCAAAGATGCTCGGATTCAAGGAGGAACAGATCGAGCCCGGTCTTGTCGTCCCGAGGCTCGGCAACACCTACTCCGGGGCATCAATGATAGGGCTTGCCGCAACACTCGACGTCGCGAAGCCCGGTGACAGGATCTTCGTCGCATCGTTTGGATCAGGTGCCGGGAGTGACGCCTTCGATATTACGGTCACCGATCTCATCGAGTCAGAGGTCTTCGACCGCGCGGCGGCACCGAGCGTTGAGCAACTGCTTGCAAACCCCGTCTACCTCGACTACGCACTGTATGCCAAACACAAAGGAAAGATTGTGATGCAGAGATGAGAGACGTAGCAGTAATTGGAATCGGGTGCACGGAGTTCGGGGAGCACTGGAGCGCATCGTTCCGCGAACTCTTTGTCACTGCAGGGGTGCTGGCCCTCCAGGACGCCGGGGTTGCCGGCGAGGAACTCGACGCCCTATACGTGGGGAACATGAGCGCCGGCCGATTCGTTGAACAGGAGCACATCGGTGCCCTGATCGCAGATTACGCGGGACTTGCAAGCAACCACATCCCATCCACAAGAGTGGAGGCGGCCTGCGCTTCGGGTGGACTTGCATTCCGGCAGGCGGTGATAGCGGTCGCAAGCGGTATGGAGGATATCGTGGTCGCCGCAGGCGTCGAGAAGATGACCGACGTCGGGACCGGAGCGAGCGTGGATATGCTTGCGAGTGCCGCTGACCGCGAGTGGGAGGGGTTCGCCGGGGCGACCTTCCCGGGGTTATACGCGATGATTGCAAACGACTACATGCACCGCTACCCCCTCACCCGTGAGCAGCTTGCACAGGTCGCGGTGAAGAATCACGAGAACGGTGCACGGAACCCGATCGCCCAGTTCAGGAACAGGATCACAATTGATACCGTTCTTAACTCATCACTGGTCGCCGACCCGCTGCGGCTCTTCGACTGCTCGCCGATCACCGATGGTGCGGCAGCGGTCGTGGTGGTTCCGCTTGAGCGCGCCAGAGAGTTTACAGACTCACCTGTCCGTGTTCTCGCGAGCGCCCAGGCAAGCGATACCATTGCTCTACACGACCGGCGTGATATCTCCACCCTGGACGCGACCGTTGCGGCCGGGAAACGGGCTCTCGACCAGGCTGGACTCGAGCATAAGGATATCGACCTGCTCGAGGTTCACGACTGCTTCACAATCGCCGAGATCTGCGCGATTGAGGACCTGGGGTTCTGCAGGAAGGGTGAAGCGGGAAGACTCACCGAGGAGGGTGTGACCGCCCTCGACGGTGACCTCCCCGTGAACACAAGCGGCGGCCTGAAGGCCTGCGGCCATCCGGTAGGCGCGACCGGCATCAAGCAGGTCTGCGAGATCGTCGCGCAACTCCGCGGTGAGGCGGGAAGCAGACAGGTGGACGCTGAGATCGGTATGGCGCATAACGTGGGTGGAACGGGTGCAACGGTGGTGGTGCACATCCTGGGGGTGTGAAAAAGATGTCAGTATCACGTTTCTGGAGAAAGATCCCACAACGCTACAACCTCATAGGGACGCAGTGTACGAACTGCGGCCGCTACTTCTTCCCGCCGCGAACACTATGCCCCGACTGCCGACGAAGCGGCAGGATCGTAAACCATAAGTTTTGCGGGTACGGGACGGTTGTCACCTACACGGTGATCCGGTCGGCAAGCGACCAGTTTGAGTACACCACCCCCTACGTCCTCGCGATCATAAAACTCGACGAAGGGCCACGACTCACCGCCCAGGTGGTCTGCTCTCCGGAGGAGGCAAGGATAGGGATGCGAGTGAGAAGCGTCTTCCGCCGCGTGGTAGCGGACGGAGAGAGCGGTGTCATCCACTATGGAACAAAGTTCGCGCCAGTGGAAGAAGACGGGGCTCATCTGACATAGATAAGAGACCACGCTCTATACTCTTATTTTTCTGGTTTCCACAAACTCCAGCAGAGACTGTGAGTTGCCCCAACCTGCATCTCCCGATGCCATCCACAATCCCTTTTGATCATCAGGCAGTGGTGTGAGAACACGCACTTGCGAGGCCATCAAACCGGCGATCTGAAAGGTGAAACCCCGAGATTCCTGACATCGAGATAGACAGGCGGTCTCCTGCAAGCGATCGCGCACCCCCCCAGGGTAGCCGTCACCGGGCGGGGTTAATCATACCTGGAGGTTACCGGGTTGACGGCCTCTTCACTTGCAAGAAAAATATGACGGTGGCTTAATATTATACCCCGGTTATATATTCCTCGCAGGAGAGAAAGGGCGGTGCCGCTTTCATCCCCGGAGGCCAGTAGCGGGGAGATCCGTTCCGCCCCCCATCTCACCCCCCATAACTTCGCAGGACAGCCGGTGAACCCGGGAGAACAGAGACCTGAAGGAGGTGAATAAGGGCAGACTCCCCCGGAGATCCCGAACCGGGGTCTTCCTGCCCGGTCTGGATGAAGATCATAAAGGATCCGGTGCATGGTTACATCGAGGCGGACACCCTTGCGCTCAGACTGCTGGATACCGAACTCCTCCAGAGACTCCGCCACATAAGCCAGCTGGGGTTTGCAAACCTGGTATACCCCGGCGCGAACCACACCCGGTTTGAACACTCCCTGGGGACGATGCACCTTGCCGGACTGATGGCGGCGAGACTCGGGCTTGATGAAGATGAGAGCCGGCTCGTAACCACGGCCGCCCTCCTCCACGATATCGGTCACGGACCATTCTCGCACGTCACCGAACCCGTGATGGAGGAGTTCACAGGCCGAAGCCATCACGAGATCGATCACCTCCTCCGGGAGGGAGCGGTCGCAGAGATCCTGGAAGACGTGGGGCTCGACCCCGCAGAGGTCTGTGCCATCGTCGCCGGGAAACACCTTCATGCAAGCATCATCCACGGCAGCCTTGATGTCGACCGGATGGACTACCTGATGCGGGACGCCCATTACACCGGCGTGCCATACGGGACAGTTGACGCCCAGCGGTTGATCCGGTGCACTATCCTGTCCGAAACAGGGATCGCACTGGACGAGGGCGGGATCAATGCCGCCGAGTCGCTCCTGATAGCCCGGACGCTCATGCGTCCGGCGGTCTACTTCCATCACGTCAGCCGTATCGCGACAAGCATGTTCAGCCACGCCCTCCGGGAAGAGTTGCAGAACGTCCCGGCAAAGGACGCATGCAAACTGATGCGGATGGACGATGCCGCCTGCATGGAACGGTTGAAACATTCACCCCACGCTATCAGCCGCGACCTTGCCCGCCGGGTATACAACCGAAACCTCTACAAACGGGCGCTCTATATCGGCGAAGACCGGGTGAATGCCGTAGCCCTCCGCCAGGAAACAGGGCCTGCACGTGAACGCGAGATCGCCCGTGCCATCGCCGAGACCGCAGGGGTCGGGCAGGACGAGGTTCTGGTGGACATTCCTCCCCTCCCCGGGGCTCTCTCGATGGAGATCAGGGTCAGGAACAGCCACGCGATGATGGATATCGAGGAGGTCTCGCCAATCATCAACACCCTGAACGATACCAGGCGACGCCAGTGGCGCCTCGGCATCTATACCCCAGCAATGCACCGTCAGGTGGTGGAGCAGGCGGCGATGGAGGTCCTCCGGGTGAAGCGAGCGACAAAACAGGATAAACTTGTAGTTACATAAAGGATGTAGAAGACATGAAGAGGGAATTCGTCGTCGGGGTGACGGGGGCAAGCGGGGTGATCTACGCCCATCGCCTGCTCGAGGTGCTCTGTGAGCGGGCCAGGGTGCATATCATCATATCCGATACCGCCCGGCAGATCGCCGGGATCGAGGGTGTTGACCTCACGGGGTTTGACGCCATATACGCCGATAACAGCAATCTCGCAGCCGATATAGCGAGCGGGTCGTTCTGTTGCGACGGCATGGCGATCGTGCCCTGCAGCATGAAGACTCTTGCAGCGGTCAGCAACGGCTTCGCTGACAACCTGATCACCCGGGCGGCGGACGTCTGTCTCAAGGAGAGGCGACCGCTGTTGCTACTACTCCGGGAGATGCCGCTCTCCCGGGTCCACCTGAAGAACATGCTTGCCGCCGATGAGGCCGGGGCGACCGTGATGGTCGCAAGTCCTCCCTTCTACCAGCACCCGAAGACCATCGATGACCTTGTCGATATGGTGGTTGCCCGGGTGCTCGATCACATGGGGGTCAGGCATGACCTTGGAACCCGATGGAGCGGATATGATGCGTGATTTCATTGAGATGATGCGGGAGCAGGGGAAGGTCGAGGAGATCGAGAACCCCTGCTCGAGCGTATACGAGGCTCCCAGAATGGCGAGCAGAACCGATAAGATCGTCTTCTTCCATAACCTCGACGGCCACCGGGGTGTTATGAACCTGCTTGCCAGCAGGGGAGCGCTTGCCGCGGCGCTCGGTGTTGATGAACGAAGACTCGTTCCCCATCTTGCGACCGCGACCTACAACGGCCGGGTGCTGGACGCAGGGCGGTGCGAGGGCGGCATTCCTGCAGACCTCTCCCGCCTCCCGGTGATGAAACACTTCCCGGGCGATGCCGGGCGCTACATCACCGGGGGTATCGTTTTTTCAAGTTACGACGGTGTTGAGAACGCCTCCATCCACCGGATGATGGTCATCGACGACCGTCACGTGGTGGCAAGGCTTGTTGAGGGACGTCACACCCACACCATGCTGAAGACGGCGCTCGCCCATGGGGAACGACTCCCGGTCGCGGTCACCATCGGCACCCATCCCCTGGTGACCTTTGCCGCCTGCACACGCGTTCCTGAGGGGAAAGAACTAGCCTACGCTGCGGAATTGATGGGCGGGGAACTCAGTGTCAGGGAGTGCGAGAACGGAGTCCGGGTTCCCGACGCCGAGATCGTGCTCGAGGGCTACATTGGCCCGGAGACTGCACCGGAAGGGCCGTTCGTCGATATCACGGGGACATACGACCCCGTGCGCCAGCAACCGGTGATCGAGTTCAACCGTATCTACTGCAAGGACGACCCCATCTACCACGGCATCCTCCCTGCCGGCGATGAACACAAACTCCTGATGGGGGCGCCGTATGAACCGAAGATCTACCGTGCCGTGAGTGAGGTGACAACGGTGCGCGATGTCCTCCTCACAAAGGGCGGCGCCGGTTACCTCCACGCAGTTGTCAAGATCCGGAAGAACACGCAGGGGGACGGGAAGAACGCTATCATGGCGGCCTTTGCGGCCCATACGTCCTTGAAGCATGTTGTGGTGGTGGACGAGGATATCGAGATCCACGACCCAGAGGACGTAGAGTACGCGATCGCGACCAGGGTGCGGGGGGATACCGATATCATGGTCATCACAGGAGTGCGGGGCTCGTCGCTTGACCCGATGCGCCTTGCCGACGGGACAAACGTGAAGGTCGGGATCGACGCCACCATGGTCATGGGAAGGGAGGATGAATTCAGGAGAGCGGGGTGGGTGTAAGATGTATCTTGATAACGATGATGAACGGGTGCTCGCAGGCGAGTTCGGCGAGACCCGGCAGAAGATGATGGAGATCCTGGTCGCGCTCGGAGAGGTCTACGGCGCCAGCAAACTCGTCCCGATCACAGGTGCCCAGGTGAGCGGTGCATCCTACAAGACGATCGGGAGATGGGGACTTTCCTGGCTGCAGAGCCTCAATGCCCGGGTGGTGGTCCCGACTGTATTAAACCCGATCGGTATGCCACGGGAAGGGTGGCAGGAGTTCGGGATCGATGAGGAGTTCGCCCGCCACCAGGCGGAGGTCGTCGAGGCCTACAGGAGACTCGGCGTCAGGTTGGAGTGCACCTGTACCCCCTACTACCTCCGGATCACCGAATACGGCGAGCACCTGGCATGGTCGGAATCGTCGGCGGTTGTCTACGCAAACTCCGTTATCGGGGCCAGGACAAACCGGGAGGGCGGACCGAGCGCCCTTGCGGCGGCGATCATAGGAAAGACGCCTTACTACGGTCTCCACATCGTCGAGAACCGGCGGCCACAGGTCGTCGTCGATATCGAGGCGGGCACCGGACCCCACGCCGGACACTGGGGCGCCATCGGCCATATTGTCGGGAAGAAAGTCGGGAACCGGATCCCGGTATTCCGGGGAATCCGGCCGACCCGCGACCAGCTCAAGGCCCTGGGTGCCGCGATGGCTGCAACAGGAGCAGTCGCGCTCTTCCACGTGGAGGGGATCACACCGGAGGCAAGGGTCTTTTCGTTTCCAACTGACGATCTTGACCGTGTGACGGTAACGGAAGATGAGATCGAGGCCCTCTTTAAAGAGACCGATGTCGAGGCGGTAGCTGTGGGCTGTCCCCACTGTTCCGTCGACGAACTCAGGGAACTTGCGGAACTCCTGCGAGGGAAGACCGCAAAAAAACCATTTTACGTCTTCACCGCGGCGGGAATCGCGAAGAATAACCAGGACCTGGTGAGGGTGATCGAGCGGAGCGGTGCCAGGGTGATCACGGACACCTGTATGGTCGTCTCACCACGGATGGACCTGTTCAGATCGATCATGGTGGACTCAGGGAAGGCCTTTGCCTACGTTCCTGGGATGTGCGGGGCGATCGCCCGGATAGGAACCAGGGCAGAGTGCGTCAAGGTCGCAACTTCGTAAACCCCGCCCCGCTAAAAGCACCCGATACCCGGATCAACCCGCGCAGTATCCCTTTTACCCGGGCATGTGGCCACATGGGGACGGGAGAGAGCCTTTTTTTCACGTCCCGACGGCATCGCTCGCCATCCGGCCGATCTTCAACCGCAGGACCTTGTAAACCTCCCCGGCGATCAGCACAGGCAGACCGAGGATGGCAAGCAGTCCCCAGTCGGCAAGTGTGAGGGGTGCCGTCCCCATGAAGACCTGCATCAGGGGGACGTAGACCACCACCACCTGGAGGGCAAGCGTCCCGACGATCGCCAGTATCAGGGCGGGGTTTGAGAAGATCCCGATCCGATAGAGAGGAGACCGGAACGAACGGAAGTTCAGCGCGTTGTAGACCTCAAAGATTATGAGCCCGGTAAAAGCCATCGTCCGCGCCCGATCAAGGTCAACCTCATAGACACCCAGGAAGACGTGGAGGGCCATGAGACCGATCAAGGCCCCCAGGGAGAGGATGATCAGGTAGGCGTTCCGGTTGAGTATGGGCTCCCCGGGGTCGCGAGGTCGTCGTTGCATGATATCCCGCTCGGCGGGTTCGAACCCGAGGGCCAGGGCGGTGAACCCGTCGGTGACAAGGTTGATCCAGAGGATCTGAACGGGGACGAGGATCAGCGGAAGACCGAGGAGGAGTGCCCCGACAATAGCGACGATCTCTCCTACATTGGAGGATAGGAGGTAGCGTGTGAACCGGGCGATGTTGTCATACTCCCGTCTCCCTTCCTCCACACCGGCGACGATGCTTGCAAAGTTATCGTCCACGAGCACCATGTCGCTCGACTCTCTGGCCGCGTCCGTCCCCTTGATACCCATGGCAATCCCTATGCTCGCTTTTTTGAGCGCCGGGGCGTCATTGACGCCATCCCCGGTCATGGCGATCACCTTCCGGTCGCGGGAGAGGAGGTCGACCACCCGGAGTTTGTGCTCCGCCGTTACCCGGGAGAGGACCTTTGTCGTCCGGAGACGCTTTGCAAGTTCGTCGTCGGAGAGAGATTCGAGATCGGCGCCGGTCAGCGCTCCTTCACTGGAGAGACCGAGACCGCGGGCGATGGTGGATGCGGTCAGCGGGTTGTCTCCCGTGATCATGATGACGTCGATCCCGGCGCTCCGACAGAGGCTGATGGCTTCCGCCGCCTCCGGACGCGGGGGGTCGACTATCCCTGCGAACCCGAGAAAGACCAGGTCTTCCTCCACCGTATCAGGTGTCCAGTCTATACCCGGGGGGAGCGGGCGGCAGGCCGCCCCGATTACCCTGAGGCCCTGCAAAGCGTAGCCCTCGATAGCGGAGAGGATCTCTCTCCGGAGTTCGTCGGTGAGCGGGACGACCGACCCGCCCGAAAGCAATCGGGAAGAGAGGGTAAGGAGAACTTCCGGTGCCCCCTTCACGCAGGCGACGTAACCACCCCCTTTACGGGGACAGATGACTGTCATCCGTTTCCTGGTGGAGTTGAACGAGAACTCTTCCACCGGTTCCGGGAGGTCTGCACGGGAGAGACCGGCTTTGGCCGCCGCGACCACGAGTGCCCCCTCGGTTGGCGTGCCGAAGATCCTCCACCCCTCATCGTCCTGGCCAAGGCTCGCATGGTTACAGACGAGGACTGTGCGCAGAAATTGCCGGAGACCGGGATCCTCGAGCGGGTCGATCGGGGTGCCGTTGAGGATTAACTCACCCTCAGGGGCATATCCTGCACCCGTGACCTCGACCTCCGCGCCTGGCGTCCACACCCGGACAACAGTCATCTCGTTCCGGGTGAGCGTCCCGGTCTTGTCGGTACAGATAACAGAGACCGCACCAAGTGTCTCCGATGCCGGGAGGTGGCGGATAAGGCAGTTCCTCTGCATCATGTTCTTGACGCCCAGGGCAAGCGTCAGTGTCACGACCGCCGGAAGCCCCTCCGGGATCACCGCCACCGCAAGCGAGACGCCGACAAGGAACATCTCCAGAAGGTCTCGCTGTTGCAGGAGACCGATGACGACCGCGATCGCGGCGATCCCGAGAGCGATCAGTCCGAGGTCGCGGCCGAGCCTGTCCATCTGCCTGGCGAGAGGGGAGGTCTCATCCTCGACCTGCCTGGAGAGACCGGCGATCAGACCGAACTCCGTCTGCATCCCGGTGGCGACCACATACCCCCGACCGTGGCCGTTGACCACCGTTGTGCCGGCAAAGAGCATGTTGCTCCGTTCGGCAAGGGGCGTCTCCGGCGGGAGTGAGCCCGGTGCCTTGTCCACGGGCGCCGACTCACCCGTCAGCGGTGCCTCGTCAACCTGGAGCGATGTCGCCTCGATGAGGTAGAGATCTGCGGGAACCC
>Ga0208041_1000739_pt1 | contig 27377 bp, 25 predicted proteins | sample AD_SCU002_MetaG_FD_184453 | JGI IMG/M metagenome (GOLD analysis project Ga0208041, IMG submission 184453) | Active sludge microbial communities of municipal wastewater-treating anaerobic digesters from China - AD_SCU002_MetaG (SPAdes) (version 2) | ecosystem: Engineered > Bioreactor > Anaerobic...
CTACCACTCCCTCCGGCACGGCCGAGATGACCATCGAGGACGACGGGGAAGGGACGATCCTCCTCGTCGATGATCTCGCGGGCCGGACGAGGCCGCAGCGGGCCGTCCGGACCCTCGTCGCCATGCCAGCCTACAACGAGGAGACCTATATCGCAAAGACCGTCGTCGGTGCTAAACGGCACGCGGATGCGGTGCTCGTCGTCGACGACGGCTCGAAGGACGACACCGTCCCGATCGCGGAGGCGCTTGGTGCTGTGGTCATCCGCCATACGACCAACAAGGGCTACGGCGGGGCGCTGCAGACGATCTTTGCGACCGCCCGGGACCTCGGTGCGGAGGAGCTCGTCATCATCGACTCCGACGGCCAGCACAGCCCGGGGGATATCCCCCGGCTGCTTAGCGAACTCCGGCAGGGGAACGACGTCGTGATCGGCTCCCGGTTCGTCGAGGGTTCGGCCGGCGAGATCCCTGCCTACCGCAAGGTCGGGATGAAGGTCCTCGACACCGCGACCACGATGGCGGGGAACAACCTCGCGATCACCGACTCCCAGAGTGGTTTCCGGGCCTACGGGAGGAAGGCGATCGAGGCCATCCACATCAGCGGCGAAGGGATGAGCGCCGGCTCGGAGATCCTGATCCAGATCAGCGACCACCGCCTGAAGGTCGCCGAGGTGCCGATCAAGGTCCGCTATGATATCGAGGGGACCTCGAGCGAGAACCCGGTCTCCCACGGCGTCGGGGTGCTGATGAACATCGTCAAGCTGATCAGCTTCCGCCGGCCCCTCACCTTCTTCGGGATCCCGGGGACGCTCTTTGCGCTCCTGGGGATTGGTGCGGAGATCTACACCTTCTCCGAGTACTACCGCACCGCCCAGTTCCACTACATCGTCTTTACCGGCGGGTTTTCGATGCTGATCCTCGGGCTGCTGCTCGCGACGGTGGGGGTCATCCTGTACTCGCTCGTGCAGTTGATGCAGGGGAGCGGGGGGATGGTCGCTCCCGCGGCTGGAGCCTCGGCTGGACAGGGAGCCGGGAAGGCTGAGCAGGGGCGTTCCCACTAGAGAGGACCTACAAATGATTGCAATTGTGCTTGGAACCCGGCCGGAGCATGCCACGAGCTCCCGATTTCGCGTAGGATTACAATGACCACGACCAAACGTTCAACCCCTAAAGTATCCGTAGTAGTTCCTGTCCGCAACGGGGTACCCAAGATTGCACGGTGTCTCCAGGCCCTCTTTGAACAGACCCTGCAGCCGTACGAGGTCATCGTCGTAGACGGGCACTCCACCGACTCCACCGTGGAGGTTGCCGGAAAGTTCCCTGTGACCGTGGTGTACGAGGACCACGGGACCGTCGGCGGTGCACGCCAGGTCGGTGTCGAGCATGCCCGGGGAGATTACGTCGCTTTCACCGATGCAGACTGTATCCCCCGGAAAGACTGGCTTGAAAATCTGGTCCGTGAGTTTGACGACGGTATCGTGGGCGTGGGAGGCGGAATCAAGAACGTCGGCACAGGGCTCTGGGAGGAGTCCATCGCCCTCGCCCTCGACACCTTCCTCGGGAGTGCCAACTCGGTACAGGACCGGGTGCTCGAGGGGAAGAGGATCGTCAAGAGCATCAGCGGCTGCAACAGCATCTACCGGAAGAAGGATATCGTAGCGGTCGGGGGGTTTGATGTCCGCCTCTCGATCAACGAGGACACCGAGCTGAACTCACGGCTCCAGCAACTCGGCACGATCATTTATACGCCGGATGCCATCGTGCACCACCATCAGGAGAGGGGGCTTGAGGATTTTGCGAGAAGGATGCACTTCTTCGGCTACGGCCGGGGTGTGAACCGACTCTGGGATCTCCAGGTGGTCCCGCCGATCGCGGCCATCGGCATCCTCCTGACGGCGTTCATCTCGCCCCTGGTGTTCTTTGCCCTGCTTGGTGTCTACATTGCGATCATCGGCGGCTACACCTTGATTCTCCTCGCTAAAGCACGAAGGCCCGAGTATCTTTTCTCGATACCTATTGTGTTCGTCCTTGAGCATATGTCCTATACGTTCGGGTTCTGGAAAGGGACAATCGAGGCTGTCTCGAGGAGGGGTACGCGATGAGGATCTATCTGCTGAACCCCCCATATTTCCCACATTTCGGGAGGAGCGCCCGGTGGCAAGATACAGGACGGGCAGGTACGCTGTATTACCCAATCTGGCTATCTTACACGACCGCACTCCTTGAGCAAGAGCATGAACCGCGGCTTGTAGATGCTCCTGCGTGGAACTGGGCGACGGAGGATGTTATAGAGGATATCGGTAAGTTCAAGCCTGATCTTCTAGTCATAGACTCCAGTTTTCCCAGCCTCAACAACGACATCAGCGTTGCAAAGGCCATAAAGGATGTATATCCGGCTGTAACAACGGTTCTGGTAGGTCCCCCGGCATCCCAGTATGCAGCTTCGATCCTGGGGCACGCGGCTATCGATATTGTTGCACGGTGGGAGTACGACTTTACGTTGAAAGCCCTGGCAAGAATCCTTGAGGAGCAGGGTGACCTCTCCTCTGTTGACGGTATCTCTTACCAGATCAACGGGGAGATCGTCCATAATCCAGATCGGGCATTTTCAACGTCGGCCGACCTTGATACTATCCCATTCGTATCGAAGGTCTACAAAAAATACCTCCGCATCGAGGATTATTTCCTCGGGCAATCTCTCTACCCTGAGGTTCAGATATTTACCGGGAGAGGGTGCCCCAACCAGTGCACCTTCTGTGCCTGGCCCCAGACCCTTACTGGGCGGAGGTACCGGGTGAGGAGCATCTCCAGCGTGCTGGATGAGCTGGCCTGGATAGAAGCTAACCTGAACGTCAAGGAAGTCTTCTTTGAGGATGATACCTTCACTATCAGCAAAGAACGAGTCTTGGAGTTCTGCAAGGGTTACCAGGAGCGTGGTCTTTCGACCACCTGGTCCTGCAACGCCCGCGCAAACACCCTCGACCCTGAGACGATGCAGGCGATGAAGAAGGCGAACTGCCGCCTGCTTATCGCAGGGTACGAATCAGGGGTTGATTCCATACTTCAAGCAATCAAGAAGGGGATCACCACCGATCAGATCCGGCAGTTTGCCAAGAATGCCCGGAAAGCGGGGTTGCTCGTGCATGGGGACATCATCATCGGCCTGCCCGGGGAGACAAAAGAGACGATCGAGCAGACGCGGAGCCTGATCTGGGAGGTGAAGCCCGACATCTTGCAGGTTGCTGTGGCATCTCCCTTCCCGGGGACGGAGTTTTACAACTGGTGTAAGGATAACGAGTATCTCCTCACTAGCGACCCCAACGAGTATCTTGACGATTCTGGGCATCAGAAGGCTATCATCTCTTATCCTGCTTTGAGCAACGAAGAGATGGTACGTGCAGCAAACAAGATCTTGCGTGAGTACTATCTTTCGGCAGGGTATGTGCCGCTTGCCATGAGGCAAATTTTCAGGAAGAACGTTGTGGCTGAGACAAAGAGACTCTGGTTCTCCGCGAAGATGTTTCTAGGGTATGCTGGAAGTCAGAGGTGAAATCAGTGGGGAACTCTACAATCTGTATCGTTCATGGTTCTGATTTAAGCATCCCGAATGGTGCTACCGACCGGGTAATTGCATTTATTAACGGATTGATGAATGCAGGTTATGATGTCCATCTAGTCATTCCGAAGCCAAAGGGTCCCCTCCCTTGTGATGTTGAAGGAGTGAACATTCATACCATAAACTCGACAGAAAACGGAGTAACAAATCAAATTACGAGGGCTACTGAACTTTCTTTTAAAGCAAAAAAGATAACCAATAATGCACATGCATTATTGCAGATAGAACATAGTACTCTGGCAGGTTTTGCCTCCCTGATGGGATGCTCTGATTATATCCTAGACATGCATGATCTCTGTTACACCGACCCCCTATATCTGAACCTTCCATTTTCTGGGCGGGTACAACGCTGCATTTATAAGATTGAAGAGCGGGCCGTTAAAAAAGCATCCAAAATCTTGGTAGTCTCCGAACCGATGAAAAATTTCATTATTGGCGAATGGGATCTTCCGGAAGGTAAGGTTGAGGTTATACCCAGTGGATTCTTCTCATCTAAAATTAGCGACGATATCTCGCAAAATGTGGTAGATTCGACTGTCATCTCAAGGGTGGGCTCGCTATTTGCTCATCTGGATGTAGATGCGATCGTTGCGCTAGCCAAGTCTCTCCAAGAAACGGGAATTAAACTCCATCTCGTTGGTGGTGGAGTTGCCGAAGACGAATTGAAGATTAAGATTAAACGCCACAATCTTGAGAATGTAATGATAAGCGGGTGGGTGCCACAGGATGAAGCACTCCGCATAATGCAGAGATCCCTTCTGACATTTGAGTCCATAAAAGATACAATGACTACAAGGCTGGCCTCACCAATAAAGATATTGAACTATGCTGCGCTTGGTAAACCGATCGTCCTGTCGGATGTAAGTGAACTGAGTGAAATTTTTAAGAAAAAGGACGCTGCCCTGGTCTCTGATCCCTCTGATGTTGATCAGTTTATTGAAAATGTTCACCTGCTTTTAAATAACCCAAATCTGAGGAATCGGCTTGGAAATAACGCATTAAGTCTGGTACATGACTATAGTTGGGAGAAACAAGGAGAAAAATTGGTAAGGGCTATAGAGAATATGGACTGACATATCGGTATAGATTTGGAGTCACAAGCGGTGTTGATCCGTTACACAATGGTAAACTTATCTATGATCGCGATTATCCTTGGCACCCGTCCAGAAATCATCAAAATGTCCCCGATCATCCGGGAATGCGAAGCAAAGAACCTCGACTACTTCATCCTCCACACCGGGCAACATTACTCCTACGAGATGGACCGGGCGTTCTTTGAGGATCTCGAACTGCCCGAGCCGAAGTACAACCTCGATGTCGGCTCAGGCACCCATGCCGAGCAGACCGGGAGGATAATGACCGGCATCGAGAGAATCCTACTGGAGGAGAAACCCGAGATTGTCCTCGTCCAGGGGGACACAAACACGGTCCTTGCAGGCGCCCTTGCCGCGTCGAAGCTTCATATCAAAGTTGGTCATGTGGAGGCGGGTCTCCGGAGTTATGACCGGCGGATGCCGGAGGAGATTAACAGGATTGTTGCGGATCACATCTCTGATGTACTCTTCCCGCCGACCGAGACAGCAAAAAAGAACCTTATTGGGGAGGGGATCCCTGCAGAGAAGATTTTCGTCACCGGGAACACAATTGTGGATGCGGTGGAGCAGAACCTTGCAATAGCCCGGAGAAAAGATGATCTCCTGCAACGGCTGGGCCTTACCCCGAAAGGTTTCTTCCTTGTCACCGCTCACCGGGCAGAGAATGTCGATACCAGGCAGCGGTTAGAAGGGATCCTGCAGGGCCTTGAGGCTATCCGGAATGAGTTCTCTCTCCCCATCATCTTCCCGATGCACCCCCGGACGGCAAAGATGGCCCAGGCTTTCGACTTGTCTCTGGATGGAATTTGCGTGACTGAACCGCTTGGGTACCTGGATTTCCTGCAGCTCGAGGCAAACGCCCGTCTTGTGTTGACTGACTCCGGGGGTCTGCAGGAGGAGTCGTGCATCCTCGGCGTACCCTGTGTCACCCTGCGGGACAACACCGAGCGACCGGAGACGGTCGAGGTCGGGGCGAACGTTCTTGCCGGGACTGAGCCGGATGTGATGTTGAGCTGTGCCAGGGTGATGCTGGCGCAGGGAAGGCCGTGGGCAAATCCCTTTGGAGATGGGAAAGCGGGGGAGCGTGTTGTTCGAAAGGTTTTGAGATGTATCTAATTCTACCCTCACCTCTGACTGTATGTACTATCTCGATCTTGGTTTCACGCCCATGAAAGAACTAGCATCTCATGAGCAACTGGTAAGGTTGAGAATGGGGCTGAGCAAGGGATGCACAAAAGCAGAGGCAACCGTCAAATTGAAATCGCATAATATAATGCACAGAGACCCAAAGTAAAAATAGATAAAGGTGATATCACGTCTGACATTCTCAACATATTATACCCCGGTTCGTTGTACCCTCAAACATCAGGCGGATCCCTGAGAACACTCAATATGGCTAGATTAGCTCAGAGCGATTTCCAATCTGTATGCGTTTATTGTACGGATGAAGACATTACATATGAGGGGGATGTCAATGACGTTCATGTTTTTCAAGGAAATAAATATCAGAACAAAGTGGATAAATTTTTTTACTATGCAAAGGGCTTGTTTTCTCAAAAATTTAGTTTAAAGTCGCCTGAACGCGCTTTCGACAGTGGAAATCCAACAGTGTTTCAGTTGGAGGGGCCTTACTTCTATAATCTCCTGAAAAGAAGAGGTATTAAAGACTATGTCTTGAATGAACATAATGTTTATTGGGAACTCTTGGATTTTCCTTCATATTCTTCCAAAGAGCGGTTATATAGTCTATTTGCCTCACAAAGAGATAAAAAAATTGAGATTATGGCTTTGCGTGATGCCACTCAAATTTTGGTTTGTTCTGAACGGGATAAACAGATATTATCTGAGAATATCCAAAATGTTGAGGATAAAATTACAATTATCCCCAATTGCGTTGATTTCGTGCAATATAAGACCTATCTAGAGCAACATTCTACGCGGGTTAACGGGAGTGGTAAAAAAACAATACTTTTCACAGGCGGTTTATCCTACCCTCCGAATAGAGATGCCGTTAATATAATTTGCAATGATATTGCACCTAACTTTGAGGATTACGTTGAGTTTTTAGTCGCTGGAAAAACTCCCCCCAATATACAAAAGCCCAAAAATGTTACGTTCTTAGGCTACGTTGAAGACATCCTGCAATTGATTCTTCAGAGCGATATTTGCATAGCTCCGCTCAGATACGGAAGCGGAACACGCTTCAAAATACTGGAGTACATGGCTATGGGTAAACCGGTCGTTTCAACATCTAAAGGGGCGGAGGGCATTGATTATACTAACTATCAGGATATCATTATAGAGGATAATTTTTCAGAATTCTCAGGAAGAATCGCCGACCTTCTGGAAGATCGTGCTATGAGAGAGCGATTTGGTAAAAATGCTCAGAAACTCATCCATCAGAAGTACGACTGGGAGATCTATCGGGGACTGCTCCAGAAAGTCTATGAGGCTTGCCACTGAATATTTGCTTATATTTTGTTTATATGATGTCGCTATCTCCTAGTGTATCTGATGATTAGAAACGGTTTAGAGGATAACGGGCATAAATGAATGACAGTGGTCTCAGCATCGGATCAATATCACGACTGATTGAGGCGGAGCTGAAATTCTACTACATTGAAATTGTCAGGAGGAACTATGCCAATAAATGACGTCTTTCAGGCAAACGATTGGAAAATCAGAAATCTTTTAATTGTAGTATTATCTCTCCTCCTCGCCTTCTGGGGCTCAATATCCCTCGACATGCTCGGCCTCCCAATCCCCTTTCTCCGACCGCTTACTGGCTTCCTCCTTCTCACATTCGTGCCCGGCATTCTCATCCTACGAATTCTTCGGGCCCACCGTTTTGGTGCTGTCAAGACAACCGTCTACGCTGTCGGACTCTCTCTCGCCACGCTGATGTTCACCGGCTTTTTCGTGAACATGACCTATCCCCTCTTTGGCATTTACCGCCCGATCTCTCTCTGGCCATTGATAGCCACCATCAGTGTCCTTATTGGGATCCTGTGCTTTCTTGCTTGGTTTAGGGACTGGGATTTCGCTACACCGACATCGATAAATCTTCGTGAAGTCTTCTCCCCGCCGGTACTGGCGCTCTCCCTCCTCCCCTTTGGTGCGATCGCCGGAACGTATCTCATGAATTTTTACGACACAAACGTCCTTCAGATGATCCTCCTCCCGGTGATCGCTCTCATACCGGTGGTGATCGTATGCACTCGATTTATTCCTGAGAAGTACTATCCCTACGCTGTATTTTCTGTCGCGATTGCGCTTCTCTATCATACTGCATTAATATCTACATATATCTGGGGCTGGGATATCCAGTATGAATATTACTTGACCAATGGTGTAATCCAGAACTCTATCTGGGATGTTGCCGCCTATAGCAATTGTAATGCTATGCTGAGCCTCATGACGCTTGCACCGATATATTCAATTCTTCTTGGGTTGGGGGTAGAATGGATATTTAAAGTAATTTATCCGTTCTTTTTTGCGCTTGTTCCACTTGGGCTCTATGTAGTCTTCCAAAGACAGGCCAATGAAAAAATTGCGTTTCTGGCTTGCTTTTTCTTTATGTCCAATTTTGCGTTCTATGGTGAGATGCTCAGTTTAGCCCGGCAGGAGGTCGCTGAATTTTTCTTTGTCTTGATCCTCCTCTTGATAGTTAGTCATGACTTGTTAATACAGCAAAAGTCGTTTATATTCCTGATTACCAGCGCCACATTAGTGGTTTCGCACTATGGGCTCTCATACATCTTCATGCTGATGCTGCTTTTAGCATTAACTATTGCAACTTTAGATTCCCATGTTAATGTCCTGGATGGAATCATCCGTTTCTTCAAGAGGGTGAGTGAAAAAACAGGCTTATTCACTGGATTGAAGTTACAGGCAGTATGTTTCAAAACCCCTGTTATACCTTTGCTTTTTGTCGCTTGGTATGGTTTTTTTTTACTGGTCTGGTATATTTATGTGGCGAGCTCATCGTCCTTTGAATCCATTGTGTATATTGCCCGTCCAATCTTGGAGAGTATTTTTTCAGATCTGTTCAATCCAGATGCAGCACAGGGTATAGCAATAATTTTAAATGAAACTGCTACACCACTGCACACAGTTACCAAATATCTACATTTGTTGACGATCTTTCTTATCGTTGTTGGCTATATCAGTGCCATTATAATACGTCAAGATAAACTTAAATTCGACGCCCAATATCTGCTTTTATCGTGTGGTGCCTTAGGCCTCTGCATCAGCGGAATAGTGCTTCCATATTTTGCGAGCGCACTCAATACAACCCGTTTGTATCAGATCAGTCTTATCCTATTAGCGCCATTTTGTGTTGTTGGGGGGGTTGCACTCCTCTCTAGATTAAAGGGTTTCCTAGCCGTTGGGGATCATTCTTTACATGTAATTGCCCTATTCTTAGGGATATTCTTATTATTTAATAGCGGGTGGGTTTATGAAATTTGCCTGGACGAACCAACGTCTATTGCTTTAAATAACTCATTCGATTCTTCAGTTTTTAGTGAACAAGAGGTTCTTGGTTCTCTTTGGATAACTGACGCAAAAGATAGCCGTCTTGTAGCCGCAGATACACATAGACGGTTGCTTTTGTCGGGCTTCGTTGGGCGTCCAGCCTGTTGTGATATTCAGACAATACTTTCAGGTGACCAGAACTGTTACGTGTTCATAGGGCGATTCAACATGCTCCACGAGCATATTGCCGTGACTCGTACCATCGGTGTCACATCTTCGACGCAATTTGTTAAAATCACTGATTTCGATACAGAAAAAGATATCATCTATTCAAACGGGGGATCTAAGATCTATTGTCTGAAAACACCCTAATCGAGAAAATTTCGGGTTTTCGGGTTCTGTTAAAGTCCACTTACCTTCGGCGATAACTGGGCAATATCTTGAGCCGACTTTCCGCAATAAGCGCACATTCCGCAGGTCCTCCGTCATATGTAGTATTTTTCGTACTCGCTCCCCAGCAATCGCAGAATCTTCCGCAACTCCTCATTCAGGTTCGCCACCCGTTTCACCCTCCTCCCCTCCTCGACCACCACAAACTCCCGCGCCCTCCGGAACCGGAAAAACACCCACTTCATCGTAGGCCGCTGCGTCTGTTTCTTGGTCTGGCTGGTCACCGTCTCGCCGGTTCTCTCCAGTTCCCGCCGTAACCGGAACTCCGTAAGTGCATAGATGAACAAGCAGAGCACCATGACCATCGCCAGCGCCTGGATCCGGGATGTCTTCTTCAGAAAGATCTCTGCGACCCGAAACGACTTATCCTTCAAGAACCGAAACCCGCGTTCCACCGCCCCCTGCCCTTTGTAGTTGGCGAGCAGCTCGTCAGCCGACAACTCCGGATCGTTCGTTGCCAGGACAAACCTCCCGAGGATCCGCCGTTCCTCGGCAAGAACCGCAGGGTTGTGCTCGATTTCCGCTGTAATCTTGTACGACACCTGGACCGGCTCCCCGCTCTTCGGCCTCCCCCGTTTCTTCTCCTGCTTGCGGGTGATCGTGGCGATGTCAAGGTTACGGAACTGGTATCGCGGATGCTTGTTGAGCCAGATCTCGGCTGCCATACGCGCATCCGGTTCACAGGCAAACTCCCGGGAACAGAGTTTGCGGAGCGATGTCCGCGTCTGATCCAGGCTCTTCGTCAGGTTCTTCTCGAACGTCTTCTCCTCCCGCTCGTACATCGGGACCGACCGGTACAGAACCCATTTCTGCCGGATCCCGGCATATTCGCTGCAATGCTCCTGGTAGGTGTAGCGGTCGTCGATGCACGGCAAGAACGGGTCTTTGGTCCGGACCAGATCCTGCGCTTCCGTGATCGTGGCCGGGACCCGGCTGATCCAGAATGTGTGCTGCCCCAGAGTCTGCAGGTTCTTTGCCGTGTAGAAGGCGGAATCAGCCACGTGGTAGACTTTTTCACCGGATTTCAGGTTCTCGTTGAGGTGCTGGATGATGGTCAGGATCGTTTCTTTGTCCGATTCGTTGCCGGAGAACGTCTGGAGGAAGAGCGGAACCCCATACTGGTTCGAGGCCATCCCGAGGACAAACCGTTTGAGATCCCACCGGCCATCCTTCGGATGGCCGTAGGTGATCTCGATCTCGCCCACATCGAGCTCAGCCTCATACGCCCCGGTGACGCTGAAGTTGGTGGTGTCGATGTGGATACAGTGGGCGCCGAAGTCAGTCGGAAGAAGACATGCTGCAACGATCTCGTTGAAGAGCTCGGTCGGGCCGTAGGCGGCGATCGCGTCCAGAGTTCGGCCGAGCACATCGTCGTTGAGGTGGTCCCGCGTGATGCCCTCCCCGAGGAGACGTTCAACGGCGATGTCATCAAAGAAATCAGGAAACAGGTAGAGACGACGTTCGATGAACCCGAGACCGTTGAGAACCATGGCTTTGAGCACCTGGGAGTGGCTGAGATGGTGGTGACGGGTTTTCGGGAGAGCAGCGTCGATCACATCAGCGATCTGGAGGGAGTCGTAGGCACCGGCGACAATGCCGAGATGGCCGATGGAGAGGATCGACGTGTCGTCGAAACCGTCAACGAGAGGCATACTGGAGGGTATTCTCGGAAAGTAAAAAGATCTTGCGGTTTTGGATATTCAGAGTGGGGTGGTTCTTACTGCGGATGATCGGATAAGAGTTCTAAGTTAGCATTCTCCTCGTAACCCTCGTGGAATCGGTTACCAATGAGAGTGTATAAAACTCTCATCCCGCCAAACCGGCACTGCAGAAAACCTCGATCACGATTTCAACTATCTAGACCCCAATCAACCGGTTCAGATCGAAGAGGAGGACCTTGATCCTGACTTCCTTGTCTTAGAGCCTGTATTCCCTGGCTTTCAGGCTCTTTCCAAACCTTCCTTTGAGGATGGAGAGGATGGTTTCCGCGATGCTCTTGTAGTGATATCTCTTGTAGCGATGAGGTCATCCCATAACCCTCCAGATCATGATGGCACATGCCAGGTGAATCAACCCGATGAATGAGTGCTCATAGCGTTCATATCGAGGAACAATCTTCTTGAACACCTCAATCCCGCTGAAGAACCGTTCAATAACTCCTCTTTCTCTATACAGTATCGGATCGAACCGGTGTGACCTCCCCCGGTTCAGATGTACCCGGGATCTCGGGTTGGTCGGGATACTGCTCTTGATCCTTCGTTTCCGATTGTAATGGCGGATCTTCTGCACATCATAGGCTACATCCGCCGAAATGATTGAGGGATGAACCTGCATCTCCGGAATCGTAAACGCTTCAACGGTTGGTTCATAGAGTTGGGAATCATGGATATTTGCCGAGAAGACAGTACAGACAAGAGGGAGACCGTCCCGATCGACCGGAGCACTCAGCAGGTCCCCTTTGCTTATTATAACTATCATAACCGGTCGATCCCCTTGTTTGGCCGGGATATCCTTGGTATCGGTGGAACAGTGGGTGAGATCGATTTTCCGGATCTCATAGCCCGATCAGGGAAGATCGAGGAAAATGTCCTGATAGATACTATGTTCGGCAAGATAGAGGTGAAACCGATGTACCGTCGATTTCGTGCCGTATTGCCGAGGGACGTCACTCCAGGTACAACCGGGGGTCAGGACATACAGAATCCCGTTGAACATCGCCCGATGGTCGGTTCATGGTCGCCCGACATGAGGTTTCTGAGGAGGGAGATGCGGCTCAATGATTGCCCAGAGATCGTCATCGATTTCCCGGAATGCCATACATCTCGGGTTTTATTCAAGACCTCATATAATTGTGGGATGACCTCATTAACATTGCCTATATGCAAAAAACAACTTTAACCCGTCTTTAGTACCTCTTAAATATGCTCGACTTGCATTAAGGTTTTTCTGGTAGATCAAGAAGAGCCCGATATGGAACCAAAACTCTATACCAAAGAAATAACATAAATAGACAATCCGTTGATATTTTTTAGCATGCTTGTTCATAAATAAAAACTCGTTTCGTACCATATAGTATATTGGGATAGACTTTTTTTCCTTGCTTTTTGTTGATCCTCCTCCTTTATGCCAGACGTTTGATCTGTACGCATACACTGACTTCCAGCCTTCCTTTACCCCCCGGATGCCCCAGTCATTCTCTTCACGGTACGAAAAGAAAGCTTTATCAAGCAGTCCAATCTGGTTTAGCATCTTCGATTTTGCTAATATGCACGATCCGTGTATATAGTCAACCTCGTAGTTTTCATCATATTGTCCAACATCTATCTCATTCCACCCGATGTGCTTGGGATGGAAGATCCAAATGTTCTGTTTGGCCCCTGCAAATTGAAGTGTTTTTCTATTACCGTTGTGGCTATAATGATATATTTTCGGACCGATAAATCCAATAGCCTGGTTACTTTCTCCAACAGTTATTAACTCTGTCAAAAAGTTATTATCTACGACGGTATCGTTGTTGAGAAGTAATAGATAATCTGGATCTAGGTAATTAAGTGCGAACCTCATTGCAATGTTATTTCCCTCTGTAAACCCCTCATTTTTATCATTTCTAATTAATATCAATCTTTCATTTGAAGGCAAAGATAGAAATGATCTATCCATGGTTAACCTCGATTCAGTTGCTTTGCGCCCGTGCTCAATGATTCGAATTGGTTTGTTACTGTATTTATATTCAATGTAATCCGACTGAACTATATTCCCACCAAGGCAGTAATTTCTGATTTGATTTAGCGAATCATTTTCCGATGCATTGTCTACGACAACGACATCGTAGTTTGGGTAAGTGATCTGGTAAACTGATTCCAAACACTCTATTGTATCCTTCCAGCCGTTCCAATTGAGAATGATAATCGAGACCCGGGGCATCGCGTCCATAGTTACAGTCCTATCTTTCTGTTTGAACTACCACTGTATCCTTGTTTCGGTTTATAACAATGCTAACCAGATTCAGAAGGCTAGTTACCTCTGGTTTGAGAACCGTGCCAGTCACCAGCACAAATATTGCCAAATAAGCGATCATCCCGAACATCCACTCTTGGACTAACTCGAATGTTACTAAGAATGCTCCGGCATACATCCCGGTTACCAGCAGCCATTTGGCGATCTCGTGACTATCCATATCCACAAAGTGGCGGAGAGATATCTCATTGAGGAGGTACCAGAGAAGAGAGCTGATAACTGCGGTGACCGCGATGCTCACGAGTGTCCCGAAGAGCATGGCTGCAAGGAGGTAGAGCCCCATGGCGCAAACAAGGGATATTCCTGCGAGGACGAAGTATAGCCGTTGCTTCCGGTAGGCCTTAAAGAAGTTGACATGGAGGATCTGGATCTGGCTGCTGAACCCTATCATACAGAGGAGGATCGCCATCAGGGGTAGGCTGTCAGCATAGTGGGGGAGGTAATACCTGAGCCATACGGAGAAAGGGAAATAGGCGGCGAGCACTCCTGCCCAGAAGAGTATAAGCACTGGTCTGAGATGATGGTACGCTTTTGTCCTGGTTTCGTTTCCAGAACCCATGAGATAGGGAAAAAAGACCTGCGCTACTGCCTGAAGAAAGGTCGTGGCGAGACCGCACATCGTCATGGCGAATGCATAGACCGCAAACTGGGTGATGGAGAAGAACGAGCCAACAGCCATACGGTCAATAGACATGATAATCAGCGTGATGAAGTTCCCCAGTAAAACGAATATACCCACGGTTGCATTATCTTTGATGTACTGGAGTGGAGCGATGTGGAAGACCTCTTGACAAAATAATATGTCTCGAAAGTAGAGAATTAGAATGATAAGAAGTATAGAGTATGCAGTGATTGCGGCAAGAATTAGTGTGAAATAACCGATGTCCCCTCTGACAAGAAGGATGAGGGCAAAAAGCAAAAATAGCCCCCCTTGCCCGATATTCACTACAGTGGCGAGTCTAAACCTTTTTATCATTTGAGCCATTAGAGAGAAGAAGGCAAATAGGGTGAATATAACGGCATAAATCATTATGCCGAAAGTTATCTCTCGAATTGGTGAATCAAAAAAGTTTACGATCATCCAGAGTAGACCTACGACGAAAATGAGTTGAAATAATAGGCATCTGAATGCTAGGGGGATCTCGCTTTTGATCTCTTGGAGTTCTTTTCCGGCCCACCGGATCAATATCCCGTCGAGGAAACCAAAGTTGAGGATGCCTACATAGGTGATTCCGAGAATAAAGAGTTGCCACCAGCCAAAATCTTCTGTGGTAAGACACTTTGGTATAATTAGACTCTGACCAATGCCCAACAGCAGAAGGATTGCCTGTCCAGAGGAGTAAATGAGTACGTCACTACTGAACGCACGAATATTAAACTGTTTATTGCTTTTCGGCGAATTCAAGGCAATCTCCTTAATGATTCTGAAGGCAAGGTAACTCTTTCCTCTCGGCTACGGCTTTTTCCTTGGGTTCTTCGGACGTTGATCCTGCCACGTCTTCTCTATTGCAGCTTTATCTCCTGCATTTATCATTCAATTTACGTAATTCCTCAATATTTTTGCTTTGCAAGATCTCGGCATGCTCTATTATCATTTCTTTTGGCCAATCCCACCATCTAGTCGATTTTAATGTTTCAATCTCATCGGGGGCGAATCGGTATTTGATATGCTTAATCGGATTTCCCGCAACAATCTCGTAATCTTGAATATCCCTTGTTACCACAGAGCCTGCTCCAATTACAGCGCCATCTCCGATTTTTACTCCTGGAAGTATGATTGTATTCAATCCTATCCAAACATCATTCCCGATGATTATATCACCTTTTCCTACTGGGTGTCCAGCATTCTTTGGTATTTCTTCGATTAATTCGCCAAAGGGATATGTTGATATCCAATCCACTCTATGATTCCCATCAACAATTATTACGACACCAGAGGCAATCGAACAAAATTTCCCAATACTTACTGAGTATTTATTGGTCCATGATAAAACTTTAGGGTTGCCGTATGAATATTTACCAATCGTATAGTTTTTTTTTTGGAAAAATGACAAAATTTTGCTCATATATCCCATCATATTGATTAATTCACTGTGTACATATTTATCATTTGCTAATTATGTGACATTGCCGGTGGGAGACTCGGAGCCGATGAAATGGTCCACTCATAATTCATCCGCTTATCTACAGTGTGACGGGCGCTTAGGATCGCTTTCGAAAAAGAATGATCGGTGATTTAAGTCGAAGTTTTTTTGGCATGAATAATGTATTGAATTGTGAAAAACGAGTATCCAGGGATTTTATGTTTACTAATTAAAGCATTCAGCACTTTGTCCATTATATTCATCGGGAAACTTAAGTTTGATCTCATCTCAGTTATATGCATGCCAGTTCTCTCGAACATGTGTATGATCTCCTTTTTTGTAAAAAATCTCAAGTGGGAGCGGTCTAATATGCCTGCATCTCTATACTCAAATCTACCTCGGACCACCAAATCAAAGAGGACAGCATTATGCCTTATGTTTGGTATACTTGCAATGATGCCTCCATCCGTCTTAAGATACTTCATATACTTATTAAGAACCTCTTCTGGCTCGATCAAATGCTCTAAAACATCTGCAAATACGATGTAATCAAAAAACCCCTCTGGAAATGGTGGTTCTATGCGCTCAACGTCCCCAATAATGACCTTATCTATATCCTTGATATGTTCCTGTAACACTTCCCTGTTCATTTCAAGTCCGTATATCTCTTGGGCTTTGTGGATCTCTTTTAGTTTTATTAGAGTATTTCCAGTTCCGCACCCCACTTCAAGCACTCTGTTAGGCCCTTCGGGTATTAGGTCTATTATATCCCATCGTACTCCTGAATAATAACTATAACCTTTATCCCTGTACATGTTTTCTTTTGACACCTGTTATCCCTCCCTTAACGTTCCGGAGAATTTATTAGGTCATTTGTTTCTGCAACTGTTAGTTGACTGAACTGATTCCCTGATTCTTCATAGTCTGCATATCTATGGATCATTTCACTGGCTCTGAACAAACTCTCAAAAGTCCCAGCATCGCTCCAGAACCCCTCTAGACGAGAGAACTCCATCGCGCCCCGCCGGATGTAGGCGTTGTTCACGTCCGTGATCTCAAGTTCGCCCCGCCCAGATGGCTTGAGTGCCTTGATGATTGCAAAGACCCCGGCGTCGTAGAGGTAGAGCCCGGTCACCGCGAGGTTCGACTTCGGCTTCTTCGGCTTCTCCTCGATCCCGAGCACCCGATGACCCTTCACCTCGGCGACCCCGAACCGGTGGGCATCGGTGACTTCCTTCAGGAAGATCTTCGCCCCGGACTCGAACGACTCGACATCCTTCCGGATATCGTCCTGGAAGATGTTGTCGCCGAGGATCACCGCGACGTTGTCCGTCCCGGCCCACGCCTCCGCAAGCCCCAGCGCCTGGGCGATCCCGCCGGCGCCTTCCTGGATCTCGTAGGTGAGCCGGACCCCCAGATCTTTACCGGAGCCCAGCAGCTCGAGGAAGTGGCCGACGTGCCCCCGCCCGGAGACGATCATGATGTCCTTGATGCCCGCCGCGACGAGCGTCTGGAGGGGGTAGTAGATCATCGGCTTGTCGTAGACCGGGAGCAGGTGCTTGTTCGTCACCTTCGTTAGGGGGTAGAGGCGGGACCCGGTCCCGCCCGCAAGAATGATGCCTTTCATGGGTACTTTCACCGTAGGGCGTAAATAATCTTCCAGCGCCTCCTTCCAGGGGCGCATGGGACTGGTCTTCGTGTTCACGAGCACCGAGTAGGCCGGGCGCTTCGCCTGCCGCGGGAACTCATCACTCGTGCAGGGGACGACGTTCGGGGCGAAGGCCCGAGCAAACTCATACCACGAGCAGACGTCGTCGTTCGTCACGTGGTAGATCCCCGGTGGGCAATCGGCGATCTCGGCCGTCTTCCGTGCCAGGTCCGCCGTGTAGGTGGGCTTGCCCACCTGGTCGGTCACCACCCGGACGGTCTCGTTCTCTTTGGAGAGGTGCCGGATCGTCTCGACGAAGTTCTTGCCGTGCCGCCCGAAGAGCCAGGAGGTCCGGATGATCCGGTAGTCGTCCGTGTTCCTAGCGATGTTCTGCTCACCGCGGAGCTTCGAGGCGCCGTAGACGTTGATCGGGTTCGGCTGATCAGACTCGACGTACTCCGTCCGTGAGCCGTCAAAGACGTAGTCGGTGCTGTAGTGGACGAGACGGGCGCCCGCCTCGCGGCAGGCGGCGGCGATGTATCCCGGCGCGTCGCCGTTGACGGCGAACGCTGTTTCAGGATCGTCCTCGCACCCGTCGACGTTCGTGTACGCCGCCGCGTTGATGACGAGGTCCGGCTTCAACTCAAGGATATAGGCCTTTACCGCGGCCTCGTCGGTGATGTCAAGATCACGGTGCCCGCAGAGCCGGGCGCCGGGGAAGACCGCCGCGAGGTCGCGCCCCAGCATGCCGTTGGCGCCGAGGATCAGGACGTTTGAGAAGGTCATACCGACTTCCCCTTCAGCGGCCGCCACCACCATTCATTCTCTGCATACCACGCGACCGTCGCCGCGAGGGCGTCATCGAAACTATACGCCGGCTTCCAGCCAAGATCACGAAGTTTCCCGAAGTCCAGCGAGTACCGGAAGTCGTGCCCTTTCCGGTCCGGCACATGCTCGATCATCGACTCGTCCTTCCCGAGAAGTTCAAGGATCTTTGCGGTGATCTCGAGGTTTGTCTTCTCCGCACCGCCGCCGATGTTGTAGACCTCTCCCGGCTCCCCGTGCTGGAGGACGAAGTCGATGGCCCGGCAGTGGTCGAGGACGTAGAGCCAGTCGCGGATGTTCTTGCCGGTGCCGTAGACCGGGACCTTCTTCCCCTCGAGGAGGTTGGTCGCAAAGAGTGGGATCAGCTTCTCGGGGAACTGGTAGGGCCCGTAGTTGTTGGTGCACCGGGTGACGATCACCGGGAGGCCGTGGGTGATGAAGAACGACCGGGCCAGGAGGTCAGAGCCGGCCTTGCTTGAGGAGTAGGGGCTGGAGGGGTTCAGGTTGTCGGTCTCCGTGAACGAACCCTCGCGGGTGCTCCCGTAGACCTCGTCGGTCGAGACGTGGATGAACCGCCTGACGCCGTGCTTTTGCGCGTAATCGAGCAGGGTGAAGGTCCCGAGGACGTTCGTCCGCACAAAGGTGGAGCCGTCGGCGATCGAGCGGTCGACGTGGCTCTCCGCGGCGAAGTGGACGACGATATCGATCGGATGGTTCCGGAAGACTGCCGCTACCGCGCCGGGGTCGCAGATGTCGCCATGGACGAAGGTGTAGTTCGGGTTATCGGCGACATCGCGGAGGCTCTCCGGGTTGCCTGCGTACGTCAGTGCGTCGAGGTTGACGATCGGGGTCTCGGGGTGCTCCTTGAGCATGTGGCGGATGAAGTTGCTCCCGATGAACCCCGCGCCGCCGGTGACGAGCATGGTCATCTCTGCCGCCCCCTCATCCGTGTTTCAGCCCCGGTGCAAGTCCCCAGTCGTAGGGGATATCGGTGGTGTCCGGGGGCAGCCGGAACTCGTCGGGCTCCTGGTAGTTGTAGGGCAGGGTCGGGATGCTCACGAAGAACGCGGTCTCGGTGCCGATCCCCTTGAACCCGTGGTAGACGCCGGGCGGGACGCTGACGAGGATCGGGTTCTTCTCACCGACGAAGAGTTCCATGAGACTCTTATAGGTAGGAGAGTCCTCGCGGGCGTCGTAGAGCGCGACCTTCATCATCCCGTGGACACAGGTGAAGTTGTCGGTCTGCTTCTTGTGGTAGTGCCACGCCTTGACGACGCCCGGGTAGGCCGTCGTGCAGTAGACCTGGCCGAACTGCTCGAAGATCTCGTCGTCGCAGCGGAGGATCTCCATCAGCCAGCCGCGCTCGTCAGGAATGACGTTGAGTTTTTTGATCTTGACGCCGTTAATAGTGTCCTTCATCGTTGTCACCGGGATGTATGCCGCGATATCGGGTTTTTCAGAGAAATTCTGTCCAGAGCAGACGTTATTATCTGGAACAGACCCTGTAATTGGGTAGAGATTATTTCCCGGTCGTCTATATATTTGTAGTCTTTTTAGTGTGAATGGTGGAATGTGCTTGACGGGTTGATAATAATATTTAAGGGCTTTCTGTCGGGAGAAGAGGTTTTGTGTATTCTGAAAAGATTGTTTTGCACAGATGTCTGTCTCTTTACTCCCGCCATCTATCGACTATCATAGGCCTCATGCGGTTGGTTAGGGTTTTGCATCCGGGCTCGCGCCTGATTCTTCACAGGCTGCTGTGCAACTACTACCGCACCTGTCCACTTCCCTTTGGCTGGCAGAAAGAGAGCCTGTCAAACTACATTTTATAAAAGCGATCCGGGATCTTCTCCGGCGAACTCAGATACGATAGATCTTCCTTTTCTGATACCATCTCATAGACCCCCCTCCCATGCCTGATGCCCAGTTCAGGCACCTCCCCTGCAGGGATCACCCTCACTGGAGGAACCGCCGGATAGTGCGGATTCTGCACCCATCCACCTTCTTTCATCTTGTAGTATGCTCCGCCCTGCATCCGCTCATAGAACGTATATTCACTTGCGAAACCGACTGATACCAGGTTCGCCATCACGAGTTTTCCCTTCCCAGGATTGATAGTCACGTGCCCGTAACCGGGCGGTATGAGAACGAATTCCCCTGCCTTTGCAGTGACAACAACAATATCACGGAGATCGCTTCTCTGGAGAAGGTAGTGCGCCTCTCCTGCGAGCACCTGGTAGAGCTCAGGATAGCCGATGCCTGACGGGCTGGGCGGATGATAGTGCCCTTTGGTTTTGATGTATTCCCCACCTACAGTTCCCGGAGGAATGACGGTGATGTCGAACCGGAGGTTCTGCTCGTTGAGGTACGCGCGATCCTCCGCAGTGAGGGCGAGGTCGCGGTACATGAAATACAGGGGTCTGTTGCCGGATTGGTCCGGGTTGGCCAGCACGCACCGCATATCGTCGAGGGTCCGGACGGAGGGCTCGGGGAGGATACCCGGCCAACATCTGTTCATCGATTCATGTTCTGCTGTGGCCGGTGATAATCAACGCGATCTGATTCCGGTGCATCACTGATCAACAGATGGATTTCAGTGAGAGTGAAGAGCCATCCAGAGCAGGCCTGTTACCAGCAGAGTGGACTTCTACAGATCTGGAGGTAGAGTAGAACGTCTGCGCCCCCTTGACCAAGTCGGTATGGAGATGTCCGCAAAACACCATTGCGTCTTCAACACACTACAGCAGGCACCCCGCAGTCCTTCGCCGCGACGAGCACGCTCACGGTGCCGGTCACGTTCGCCTCGTTCGAGGCGAGGGGGTCCTTCACCGACCGGGGCACGGACGGGATCGCCGCCTGGTGGAAGATGCCGGCCGCGCCCGGGAAGGTCTCCATTGTCAACGGCGGTGTAAAATTCCCCACTTTCGGCGGGATAAAATTCCCCACCTGAGAACCTTCATGCACACGCATGAGGGTTGTGGCAATGCTGAATATGGAGGACTTTCTCGTGATCCGCGATCTCTACCATCAAGGACTAATCATCAGTCAGATCGCCCAGAAGACTGGGTTTGACCGCAAGACCGTACGCAAGTACCTTTTCACTCTGGCACCGTCCTCGCCACAACCGAGAGCCCGCAAACCGAGTAAACTCGATGACTACAAGGAATACATCCAGAACCGTATTGCCGACTACCCTTTGAGCGCCGCTCGGATCTGTCGCGAGATCCAGGAACGAGGGTTTACAGGAAAGTACACCATCGTCAAGGATTACATCCGTACAATCCGGCCCCAAGTATCGGTGCAGGCCGTTCTCCGGTATGAGACCAACCCCGGCGTCCAGGCGCAGGTCGATTGGGGAGAGTGCGGCCATCTGGATGTCGATGGACGGCGGCGGAAACTGTACTGCTTCAGCATGATCCTCGGCTATTCCCGGATGCGGTACGTGGTCTTTACCCTCTCCACGGATACCTCCACCCTCCTCCAGTGCCACCTCACTGCCTTCGACTACTTCGGCGGGTATACCGAGGAGATCCTCTATGACAACATCAAAACCGTGATCCTCAAGCGGGCGCTCCGCGCCAGTGATCACCAGTGGAACCTGAAGTTCGAGGACTTCTTCTCGCATCATGGGTTCATCCCCCGGCTTTGCAAACCCTACTGTCCCCAGACCAAAGGAAAGATTGAAAATACCATCGGCTACGTGAAACGCGACTTCCTCCTCGGAGGAACCTTCTCCTCCCTCGACGACATGAACCGGCAGCTCCTGCAGTGGTGCAACCGGGTCAACGCCACACCTCATGGGACGACGAACGAGATCCCGGTTGATCGCCTGCACCGGGAGAACCTGAAATCCATAACGGCGATCCCCCCTTACCTCTTGCGCCGGGAAGAGCACCGGAAGATCTCGCGGGAAGCGTACATCTCCTATCTTGGCAACCGCTACTCGGTGCCCTACCGATACGCCGGGAGAGAGGCTGTTGTGGAGATCCAGAGCGATCAGATGATCGTCAGGGTCGGCACGGAGACCGTCTGCTCGCATACCATCGTTCCGGGGCATGCCCGGATCATCCGGGAGAAGGAACACTTCTCCGGCCTTCTTGCCGAAGCCATGCGATGCAACGCTCAATCGGGAACGGCCTCCCGGCCGCTCTTTCGGATGATCGGACCTGAGGTCGAACACCGACCGCTCTCGGTCTATGAGGGGCTCTCTGGGGAGGTGCAGTTATGAGCGCTCTGATCTACGAGCGGGTGCATGACAACCTGAACCGTCTCAAACTGACGACGTTCGAGGCGCTCCTGGATAACTACCTCGAGATCGCTGCCAAGGAGGAGCGGTCGACCCTGGAAGTCCTCGACTATCTCCTGGATCAGGAGGTGAAGAGTAAAGAGGAGCGTGCTCGTGAGTTCCGGATGCGACTGGCCGCGTTTCCGATGGAGAAGCGACTCGATGACTTTGATGTCAGTTTTCAACCGTCACTCGATCCCGCGGTGATCCGGGATCTGGCATCGCTGCGGTTTGTCCACCACGCGGAGAATGTTGTCTTCCTGGGGCCTCCGGGAGTAGGGAAGACCCATCTGGCTCTGGCTCTCGGCCATGAGGCGGTGAAACAGGGATTCCGGGTCTCCTTTGCGAATGCATCCAGTCTCATTGAGCGACTCATGAAAGCGAACCGGGAGAATAAACTCGAAGAACGGATCAAGGCACTCACGAAGTTCCATCTCCTGATCATCGACGAGATGGGCTATTTGCCCTTCAATAGCGAAGGGGCTCACTGTTTCTTCAGCCTGTTCTCCCGGCGGTATGAGAAGTCATCGACGATCTTCACCTCGAACAAGTCCTACGGGGAGTGGGGGGAGATCTTCGGCGACCATGTGATCGCTGCGGCGGTGCTGGATAGGATTCTCCATCACTGTACGACGATTAACATCAAAGGCGACAGCTACCGCCTGAAAGAACGGCGGAAGCAGGGACTCTTTGCCCACACTCTGCCAGGGTGAAGGGATAGGGTTATGATGTCAGGTGGGGAAAACTATCCCGCCGGTGACAGTACCACAGCGGCGGTATTCATAGTCGTATCTGGCCGGTTGTCCCGGCAGGCAGGGGATGGGCGTTCGCGTCTCACTAATAAGTTGTTTTGGTGACTCATCCATACAGACAACCGGGTGCCGGGGATCCCGAGGTCGCTTATAGATATCCAAAACCCGCTCCATCTGAGCAACGAAGTCACCATTCTGCTCCGGAGGTTCTGCTCCGGAGGGATTACCCACGACAGATTTTTCCAGGGTTTGAGCTCGTTTTTTTAAAATCTGGCGGATGCTTTCATAGGAAATGGCATCGACGTACTGAAGTTCAACCACTTTGTCAGCCAGCAACCGCAGGGACCATCGCGAGTACCCCTCAGGAGGTTCACTGCAACTTAAAGCAATCAGTTTTGCCTCAAAATCACCATCGATTTTCTTGTCATAGATACGATCAGGCTTTTTCCTGATCAACGCCGCGTCAAGACCATTCGTGACAAACCGTTCCTTAACCCGGTCAATCTTACGCATGCTAATGTTGAGCACCCGGGATAACTCTGCATTCGTTGAACGATCTGTCTGGTACTCCCCCTCATCGCAACCAAGCAGAATGAGGGCATTGACCACTTTCTGTGAGGAATGGTTCCCTTTGGAGGTGATCGCTAATAACTCATCACGTTCTTCACCAGTGAGGGTCACGACGTACTTTTTTATGAGGAAAGTGTGGCACTCGGAGCACATAATCATTACGACAATTTAGGTTTGACACGGCACTAGGTGAGAAGCATACTGGCAATGAACTTGCCCGGCAATGGCACTCCATTGACTGGGATAACGTGAGTTCGGATGTTGACAGGCTACAGACTCGGATCGCAAAGGCAACGCAAGAAGGAGAATCCAACCAGGTCAAACGTCTCAGTTACCTCTTGACGCATTCCTATTCCGCGAAACTACTCGCGGTGCGAGTCGTCACACAGAATAGGGGTCGAAGGACCCCTGGTGTTGATGGGATACTCTGGACCACCGCATCGGACAAGATGCGGGCAGCCCTGAGTCTCACCTCACTGACCGCCAGTACCGCGCGCAACCACTCCGTCGTATCTATATCCCCAAACCGGGAAAAATGACAAAACGCCCGATCTCAATTCCAACCCTGTATGACCGTGCAATGCAGGCACTCTACGCTCTGGCTCTCTAGCCAATCGTAGAGATGACTGCTGATGCTCGGTCATTTGGATTTCGGTTCTATCGGTCGGCGCAGGATGCATCTGCTTATGCATTCGGTTGCCTGGCGAAAAGGACTCATTCCAGTGGATCCTGGAAGGAGACATCAAGGGCTGTTTCGACAACATTGCCCGTGATTGGCTCATCGAGCATATCCCCATGGACTGATCGGTACTTGCTCAGTTCCTCAAGGCAGGAATATCTTTGAGGAAAGGCTCTTCCCGACAGATCGCGGGGGACACTACAAGGAGGGCTCATCTCGCCCATCCTCGCCAACATGGCGCTGGATGGGATCGAGGGGCTACTTGCGGCAAAATCCCCCTCCTGATGGACATCAATGAGGAGTGGGTCACCGGCAGAAGGTATTTGACCCAGGGAAAGGAATGATCAGGTAAGGAGACAGGGTTTAGGTAAATTACAGACAATCTAAGACATTACCGAGTCAATTATGCAGTCAGTAATAATTGTTCTAATTGGTTTATCCGGGGTAGGCAAAAGCACCTTGAGAGACTATGTCCTTCGTAACAGTGGACACAATATAAAGAAGTTAATTGCAGTGACAACACGAACTCCTCGGCGGGGCGAAGTCGAAGGAGAAGATAAATATTTTGTCGATTATGATACATTTGAACGATTGTATGCTGATGGACAGTTATGTGTAGTAACGGAAGTCTATGGAAACCTCTACGCATTCTATGAGCACGATTTATGTATGGATAACAGTGATGTAATACTTGCGGAATTACATTACAATGCTTATCCTGCATTTAAGAAAAAATACAACACCTTGAGTATTTATATAAAACCAAATGAGTATGTGACGATCCAAAGTTTATTGCTACGTGGATCCTCACAAGAAGAACATGAGTTGCGTCGTTTTGAATTGACTAAAGACGTTATAGAACTCGATCTACTAGAAGAGGCAAAGGTCTTTGATTATGTCTTTACAAACTGCCGCACAGAAACTGATTTGATCCGTTTCTCAAACTTGATTACGAATATATTGGAGGATAGATTATGCTAGATATTAAGACTATTAAATACATACTAGCAGAAAAACTAGATATCATCCGGCCCATAATGTCAGATACACGGAAACCATTAGTTTACACATCCTTTGATGGCGATTATATGCAGTATATGCAGCACATGATGGCGTATAGCCTACAAAAAGGCTATATCCCGATTAATCCAGAAGCTACATTAGGATACTATATATCTACAACAACACACGATGGAGATAAAGTGCCAGTAATGATGGACTGCCTGAAATCAATGTCAATATGTGATAGATTTTGGGTGTTTAATCCTTCTAATGGACATATTCCTGAAGGGGTACTTGCAGAAGTGATCTATTGGTGTCGGATTAAGGGTATGGGTATTGATATTATTCCTTTCTTTGATAACACAATTACTTTTTTATCTGCCGGCATAAGAGAGCATCAACAATTAGCTTTATATGAGGTGAATTCTTTTATTGACAGTAAAGATAAAAGTATGATACGAGAAATCGAGAACGTACTATTAGCACCATACCATAATAAGGGTCATAAATCTGCATATATAATATCAAATATCAAAAACATTAAGCATATTGATTGGGCACGTGTATATTGCTATAGACAAAACCTTTGCCCTTTGTGCCCGAGTACAATATTACCATTTTATATTCATAGTTTACTCTATCCAAATCAAAGTTGTCTTAGGGAATACTTAAATGATAGATTATCAATCATGGACAAATCTGACAAGCTGTTACTCTTTATCAACGAATTTGATCTTGAAAATGAATTAAAGAAACTGGATATCTATTCTCTTGCAGAGTTATACTATGCTTTATCCTCAAATAGGGTGGTTGAAATAGTAAATTGGAAAGATGCAAAAGTGCCTAAATACGCAAATCCTGCAAAATGGGCTTTGACCTCAGTTGAGCGCGCCGAGGTGAACCATGCTTAATTATCAAGGTATTTGCAATGCATTGTTAAGTTATGAAAAATCAATCGCAAATGACTACAATATTTTGCAAGGAAACTTATTGCAAGATGCCGAGAAGGAGTTTTTATTATCAGAGGCAAATGCATTTATATTTGGTTTAATATCTGATCAATCTGTTAAAGCGGAATTAGCCTGGTCGTTACCATACAAAATCAAACAAAGATTAGGTCATTTTGATTTAGAAAAAATCTCTGATCTTTCTTCTTTTAATGAATTAGAGGTGTACATAAAAACCAAACCTGCTCTGCATCGCTATCCTAAGAATATAGCCAAGTATCTTTATTGTGCAAGCCAATTGATATGCGAGAAGTATCAAGGAAATGCAGAGAATATTTGGAAAGACACTAAAAGTGCCGCTCTTGTTTTGAAAAGGCTAAAAGAGTTTCCAGGTATCAGTGACAAGAAGGCGGCATTGGCTTGTCTGCTTCTATCGCGTGATTTAGGCGTGGTATTTGAGGATTTGCATAATATAGATATCGTTTTCGATGTCCACATAAGACGAATTTTTCTCCGAATTGGATTAAGTAAGAATGACACTCTTGATGAAATAACTAACGCCGCGAGATTAATGCTCCCAGAGTTCCCTGGTAGACTTACTTCATCATTTTGGGCAATAGGTAGGGACATTTGTCGTCCAACTAATCCACAATGTTTACTATGCCCCATAGAGTGTTATTGCCAAAAAAATATGGGAGTGACAAATAATGAATAATGTCTTATCACCGATTCGCGAGAATATAATAAATCTCTTTATGAATCAATTTGTACGTACCAATTATGAGAAAAATAACTATTTGGAAGTCTTTAGATGCAATCGCTATATCACTGAATTTGAAGAAAAGAACCTTCGATTGTTCCTAAAATCGTTGGATAAAAAATATCCCCTTATATTAGATTTGGGATGTGGTACAGGGGAGCCATACGACAGG
>Ga0208041_1000747_pt1 | contig 27237 bp, 30 predicted proteins | sample AD_SCU002_MetaG_FD_184453 | JGI IMG/M metagenome (GOLD analysis project Ga0208041, IMG submission 184453) | Active sludge microbial communities of municipal wastewater-treating anaerobic digesters from China - AD_SCU002_MetaG (SPAdes) (version 2) | ecosystem: Engineered > Bioreactor > Anaerobic...
GCAGGAAGATATGGAGATTATTAAGAGTCCTGTGGGAATGCCAGGACGTGCCATCCGTAATGAATTCATCGATAGGGTCAAGGAAGGGAAAACCAAGCCGGTTAAATGCCCTTACCATTGTATCAGAACATGTGATGTGACAACAACACCCTACTGTATCGTCAATGCCCTCTTGAATGCCTATAAGGGAAATATGAAACAAGGTTTTGCTTTTGCCGGGTCAAATGCCTTCCGGGCTACGCGCATCACAACCGTAGCCCAGGTGTTTGAGGAAATCAAGCGGGAATGGATTGAGGCGCAACAGCCTTCATCCTGATCTCCGGCATTATCAACAACCCAGTCATTTTTATGAAGCACCCGGCGGGCTTTCGCATGCCAGCCAGGATGTGGTCCTACCCGGGTGAGGCTGTGGTATCCTGTACTTCTTCGAACAGGGTTTGTTTGAGCCAATGGGCCATTCCCTGGTTCACTTCCATCGACAGAAATCCTTCCACAGCATAAACCTCATCTTCACCATCCACTCTCACATAGGATAATCCTGTTCTCGCGCTTTGATTGAACCCAAACCGCCCGATATACAGGCTTGCCAGGGTACGATCTGCACCAAAAATCTGAATATGTGTACTGCTGGTGTCATCAACTTGAAAATCAGACCATTTGTCTGTCTGTGTAGCAGCGAGACGCTGCACTTTCAGGTTAGTGAAAGCAGCCAGTAAGGAGGAAACCTTAGCGCTGTCTGCCGGTAGTTTTTGATCACCCTGGCGAATATACCATTGGCCATCCTCCAGCAGGAACCGGACCTCTTCATGTCCCTGGCTCTGAGGTTTCAGTAGAATACCTGAAACTTCAGAGGGGTTGAGGACGACAACATGCTCCCGGAAGTTCCTGCCTCCCTGACGTTTTTCCTGTAGCACCAGCAGCGCAATACCGGCAGCCAAAACCAGCAAGATAATGGCCAGTGTCTTGATATTTATTTTGTTAAACATACTGTTCCTCCATGCTTTTCATACGTCTGTGTTTGTTTATTTGCAGTCGTATCAACCCATAAAGCACCACCAGGAGCAAGGGTAGTAGAAAATTCAGGTATTTGAGCAAGGCTTTTGTACTGTCTTCAACCTGTTTCAGAGGGCGGTTGGTCACACCTTTCGTGCGCAAATCAATCAAACCTGTGTCATCCGAAAGGTAATCGATGCTGTTTACCAACAGGTTCACATTATCGGGAGGCAATTGGACCGCCATCTGTCCTTCTCCGTTGATCGCAAAATCACCGTTGGAAACCAGAATGATCCTGGAGTTTGCATTCCCTGCCAGTTTTCCGTAGAAAGCAGCAGCAATCACCTGGGAACCAAGCGTGAAATCAGCATCGTTCCATTGTTTCTGAATGTCAAAATACAAAGGTGCTGCAACTGAACCGGTTTTATCTGAAGTCCTAGCCAGTGGGATGAACTGTACTGTAGTATCCCCGGTGTACTGAATGGCACTGGTAAACTGGAGCAGCACTGCTTCGAGTCCTTTCACGGCCGGATGATCCTCAAAGGAACTGATCTGTGGAAAATAGGGGAAGGGTACGCTGGTCTGAAACACGAAACCGGCTTGCTGCTGCCTCACATTGACGGCACCACAATTCGCATCCACCAGAAAGCGGTCCTCAATTTGTATCCCTTTCTGGCCCAGCCAATCTTCCAGACCTGTATACCTGGACTGCCCCATTGCCTGACCCAGGTCCCCCTGAACACGCTGATAGGCAATGAAGAGCTGGCCTCCTCGTGCCAGATGTTCATCAAGTTGTCTCAGATGAAGGGGAGATATACTGTCAGTCGGGTTGATCAGGGCCAGGGTCTCGTAGCGGGCCGACAGGGGTAAGGTATCATGAAGGGTCACGCTTTCTGTCTGATACAACACAGAAAGTGAGGCGTTTGCCTGTTGCAGTGCAGCAAGACTAGGTTCTCCATGCCCCTGAATAAACCCTATGACAGGCTTATTATCCACCGACATCTTCTTGATGGCCGATGAAAGGGCATACTCCATGGCTGCGCCGGGTTGCATGAACGGGATCACCTCCTGTTTCTCACGCAACCTGACGACTGCGCCCAGGTATGCTTTTTGCTGTTTGATCTGGTCTTTCTCCCGTACATTGACAACCACCGGCTGGATGCCATTTTGGATGGCCTGCTGTTCAACTTCTTCGTCTGCATTGGGGTTCCTGAATTCAAAAACCAGTTGTCCCCTCGAACGGCTGGCATATTCCACCAGCAACTCCTGGAAGTCTTTCCGGATTTTGGCAATGTCCGGTGGAAGATCTTTGCTGAAATAGGCCGTCACAGTGACAGGCTCATCCAGATTTCGCAGGATGTCTTTGGTGGCTTTGCTAAGGGTATACCTTTGATCTTCCGTTAAATCCAGTCTGAGGAAGAAGCGGTTTGACAGGAAGTTCACAGCAATGGCCACTCCGGCGAACAACAGGATGAAGTTTCGGATAGTGCTTCTGTTTTTCATGGGATCAGCCAATAATATTACGTTTCGAAAGATTGATTTCTGAAAACACCAAACCTCCCAGGATGAGGGTCAGGAAATACAGGATGTTGCGCGTATCGATCACGCCCCGGATGACGGACTCGAAATGGGTGGAGAGACTCAGATAGCTGAAAACCTCAGAAAGCGCGCCTGTTGAGCTGCCTGCCAATACGTCGAAAATAATATGGAAGAACATCCCAATGAACAAAGCGGTTAGAAAGGCGACGATCTGGTTACTGGTAATGCTGCTTGCGAATAATCCGATGCTGATGTAGGTGGCACTCACCAGAATAAGCCCCAGGTAGCCCGTCCATACGGCATAATGATCCACCGGACCCAGGCTCCAGACTGTGATGTAATAGGGGAGACTCAGCGCCAGGGCAATACCCACCAATAGGAGGCAGGCCAGGAATTTTCCAGTGACGACCTGCCAATCAGTGACTGCCTTGGTTAGCAGCAACTCCAGGGTTCCGCTCTTCTTTTCTTCCGCCAACATCTTCATCGTAAGGGAGGGGATGAAGAAGAACAGTGTCCAGTAGGCAATCGCAAAGAACACCTGCAGGTCAGCCTGGTTACGAAGGAATACATCGCTTCCATATAGCCAGGTAAAAAAGCCACTGAATCCAAGGAAGGCCACCAGCATGATATAGGCACTCAGGGAGTCGAAGAAGGAGTGCAGCTCCTTAATGGTGATGATCCAAACTTTTTTCATCGCTGTCTAGTTCATTGTTAAATCCCGGAAGATGTCTTCCAGTCTGGTTTCTATTCCTGATAACTCAGTGATAACCCATTGGTTACGTACGCACATTTCAAAAATGCCACGACGGGAACTCATGCCCGCCTTGCTGTGTATTTCGAATACCATCTCAGAGGCGGAGAGGAAATCTACCATGGCAACACTCTCTAATTGGCGGAGACTCATGAAGACGAGGTTGCGGTCATCAACATCTTCCAGCCTGACTTTCAGGATTTCCTGTCCCTGAGCCTGGGTTCGGAGGCTGGCTGCTGTCCCATCTGCCACGATTTTTCCCTTGTTGATGATCAGGATGCGACTGCAGGTGGCTTCGACCTCAGGCAGGATATGTGTACTCAGCACCACGGTCTTCTCTTCGCCGATTTCCCGGATAAGATTACGGATCTCAACAATCTGGTTGGGGTCCAGACCGCTCGTGGGCTCATCCAGAATCAGGATCTGCGGATCGTGAATCATGGCCTGCGCCAGCCCGACGCGCTGCTTATAACCTTTGGAAAGCTCGCCGATCTTCTTGTGCTTTTCAGGATTCAAGCCGGTACGGACGATCATTTCATGTATCCTTCTGTCCAATATCTTCTTGTCAACTCCTTGAATCTGAGCTACGAATCTCAATGAGTCCATAACGGTCATGTCCTGATAGAGGGCATTATGTTCAGGCAGATAACCGATCATTTGCTTAATTTTTTCGGGATGTTCACGGATGGAAAACCCACCCACCCGGACATCTCCTTCCGTTGGTGCCATGAAGCAGGTAAGGATCTTCATGGTTGTTGTCTTTCCTGCCCCATTGGGACCCAGAAAACCGATGATCTCGCCTTTCTGAATGTCGAACGAGATATTGTCCACGGCACGTTGCAGTCCGTATTTCTTGGTCAGGGATTCTACGATGATATCCATGTCTGTTGATATAAAGGCTTGAAGCAGTGATACCTGATGTCAGGCAATTGTGAAGGGCAAAAATAATAAGCCTGAGAAAAGCCTGCCTTACCCGGGCTGTTAAAAAATGTTAAGCACAGGATCCTGCTAAGATCCTGTGCTCTGAAACGGCCTATTATCGGTTCTGCTCGATGGATGCGTTATTTCACAACCTCATTTGGCCGTCATATCAATGTGTTATCCTGACACTCACGCCAACATTGAAAAGCCTCCCATAGATAGGTGCGTACAGGAAAGCAGCGTCATCCATATATCTTTCGTCCTGGATGTAGTTGAAGATGTTGTTGACACCCGCCTGCAGCCTGAAAATGCCCATGTCTTTTGCAATGCGGGCATTGAATAGCATAAATGGACGGGTTATTTTTATCTTGGACAAGTCTCCTGCTGCTTCATCTATTTCTGTATTGTAGTAATCGATGTACATCCGGCCCTGGTAGCTGCTGGTTAGCAGGAAGCTCCAGCTCTTTGGTGTGTATTCAAGGTTGACATTCCCCGTTGTTCCGGGAAACCGTGAGATATACTGGCTGATACCGGCAAACTCAGTTCCTTCCCAGTCTTCCCTTGCATGCTTGTATTTGCCTTCATTCAGGGTAAAAATCGATACCGAGGTCAAGTCGACGGCTGATACTAAAGGATGAACTGATTTCAACGCCCTGAACATAGGCATCATCGATATTTCTCCATTGGTAGTCGTATCCCATTGCTGCCACAGCAGGATCTGAGGCACCGAACCCGATTTTATTGTACAACTCCGTTCTGAATATATTGATGCTCAATCGCATGCGTTTACCATAATAATCGCTGCTGGCATTGAAACTGATGGACGTCTCGGGATCCAGCCCGGACGATTTCCAAACGCGGGGTGAACCGCTGCACAGATGCAGGTCCTCAGAGAAACCATAAGGAGCCCGGTATCCACGTCCTGCATTGAAACGGAAGGTTAGCTCGTCTGAATGGTTGTAGCGGATGGCCAGCCGTGGATTCACACTGACCCTGTCGAGGCTGGTAGCAGGTATGACATCCACCTCGAGGATCTTCTGGTTAGCCGCATATTCTTCGCCGGATTGATGATAATCCATACGGACTCCCGGTACAATCAGCCATTTCTCACCGATGCTCCATTCGCTTTGCAGGTAGGCCCCAGTCTCCAGCGCCTCTTTGCGCGAAGTGGACCGGTAAGATGTACCCAGAAAAGGGCTGTCTGGATGGATGTTGACATATAAACCCGATTCGTTGAGCAGGCTGTAATGTAGCTGCGCCCCGATAAGCCATTGGTGCGCTCCCGTACGAAGGCTGTAGGATACATTGGATGAGAAAGCGTTTTCACGTGCAAGATAGGGGCGCATTTCTCTCAGATCGGGGGTGCTGTCCTGATGCGTGGCCATGTAATCCAGCAGATAGGTGTCGTTGGTGGCGTCGCGGTGGTGGTTGACATACGTGAGGTTAATCTTTAATTCTTCAGATCCGCGTAACGGCAAGGTGTAGCTTGCCTCGCCTTCGTATCGGTTTGTGAGAATACGCTCTGTTCCATCCGTAAACGGATTGAGGTAGTAATCATCTTCCATGGTTCCTCCGTTGCGTTGCTCCTGCGTGATGCGTCCCCGGATGATCAGTTTGTCTCTACTTCTTCCAAGATCATTGATATGTAGCCCGAAACCTGCATTGTTGAGTTTGGTGGCTACCCGGTCAGACAAACCATCGGCCTGATTCACCTCTTTCCGGCTGGTTCCGGCACCTGTCTCGTCGATGGCGTCTTCAGCGGTACGCTGGGCATAGACATTAAGGCCGATATTGCCCTTCTCATTCCTTATAGAAGAGCTGATTCCGAATTGACTGGAGTGGTGTGAGCCATATTGCATCAGCAATCTGGTATACGGCACAAAGGATGGCTCTTTGCTGATGAGATTAATGGCACCGGCGATAGCGCTGCTCCCATAAAGCGCACTGCCGGCCCCCTTAACTACTTCGATGCGGTCCAGGTCAATGGTGCTCATCTGTTCTAGCCCGAAAACCCCGGCAAGACCCGAATAGACAGGCTGTCCATTGATCAGCACCTGGGTGTGTTCAGCGCCCAGGCCCTGCATCCTGACCATGGTGAAGTTGCAGGACTGACACTGGCTCTCCACCCTGATTCCCGGTGTGCCTTCCAATGCCTCGTAGATATTGCATGACTGGTTTGTCTCAATCTTCTTTGCAGTGATCACTTCGGTACGTATGGGGGCATCCTTCACCTGGTGGGCAGTCCGCGTACCTGTTACTACCAGTTGTTCCAGGGTAAATACATCCTCCTCCAGCTCGAAGATCAATGTCAGGCTTTTGCCTTCCTCGAGTTGAACCACCTTTTCCTGTGGTTTATAACCCATGGATTGCGCTACAATGATATGCTTGCCCACGGGCAAGTTGGCCATCTTGAAATGCCCGCTGACATCGGTAGTGGTGCCTGTCGTTGTTCCTTTAATCTGTACCGTGGCAAATGGGATGTGGTTGCTGCTACCTTTCTCCCTGACATCGCCGAACAACATGGCATCCGTCTTCTTCTGCGCTGCAGCCAGGCTGATGATCATAAGCCCTGCCAGTATGATGATATTCCTTTTCATGGTCTTCGCCTTTGCGTTTATTTGCTGCAAAGGAAAAAACTGCCTGATTCAAGGACAATCCCCAATTATGGGGAAACAGACACCGGTGGTTCCCCCTTTTGAGGGATTCCGGCTGGTCAGTGATCAGTAATCAGTGATCAGTAATCAGTTATCAGTTATCAGAGATCAGTTATCAGTTATCATCAAAACTCCGGTATGCCCAGGGCACCCAACCCCGTAGGGGTGATATAATGGTAGCCCGGCGGAATCACCACGGAATCATTCCCCCTCCCATGTCCGGTGTGGATAGTTGGTGTTTGGTGATTGGGAGGGGGCAGGGGGAGGGTCACAGCAATCAGTTTGCAGCGATCAGTTGTCAGCCATCAGCAGTCACTGAAAACTGAATACTGTCATCTGCTAACTGTATCATTCGTAATTCGTAATTCGTAATTACTTGATTATCAATTCGTAATTCGTAATTCGTAATTCGTAATTACCTGATTGCCAACCTTATAAACCTTCTTCCTGCGCTAAGCTGATCAGTCTCTGTGTAATGGCATAAATCGTCAGTCCCGACTGACTCTTGATTCCAGTCTTTCCCATGATGTTTTTACGCTGACTGATCACTGTATGTGTACTGATATTTAGTGAGTCAGCGATTTCTTTATTGGAAAGACCATTTACCAGACGAACCAGAACCTCCTTTTCACGCTCCGTCAGAGCGTCATGAACGTAATGGGCCGAATCGCTCCTGGATTCATGGTCATGCAAAGCATCAAGCAAAAGGTTGAGCGGATCAGTGATGGGGTAGAGGGTATGGAAATGCTGCATTAAGGAGGATGGAAAAACATTGTAAACCAGGCCGATCCAGCGAAGCGTAGGATGATTTTCCTTGAGCCTCCTGATTTCTTTTTGTCGATTATGTAAAAGTAATGGATTGATTATCAATATGCTGACACTTGTTTTCTGAAGGCTGAGTGCCAGTTCATCCACATCGGCGGCCCGGTAAACCACCAGGGGATGACCCGATTTCATCAGGGCATGTGAGAGTCCCTCGTAAACGATGTCTGAAGGCTCAAGTATCAGAATATGTTTTCGATGCGGGTTCATACGCCCTCTCCCTCCAGGGAGGTTGCCAAGGGCATCAAGATATGTTCTTCGATTTCCGAGTGAATCTTCAAATCATACTCTAATTCTAATAAGCTGAAAATAAGCTTTCTGCGAATAGTGTATTCTTTTCTTACCGGCAGATGATGGAGTAGCAGGTTTTTAAGGTCCGACAGTTTGGTTTCAATATCACTGTGGTGCTCGGCATATTCACTGGCACGCATGGTTGTAAAAGCCGCTTGGCTCCCCATACCGGCCAGGGATGAGAAATAGGGAAAAACGACCTGCTCTTCGTAGTTCAGATGTTCCAGAACTTCATTAAAATAATCGTCAAAGAAGGCTTCGATGAGCTTTACTTCCTCCTGGTGGCTGTATTGATAAAGCTGGGAGATATAGGACCTGATTTCAGGGTATTTGTCGTGCTTATAATAGACGTGGCTGTTGCTGAGAAAGCGCAACAGGGCTTCAATGTCCTGGGTTGTACAATGCTGATCGGGTTCAGGTCTGAACCCATTGTACAGGTTCCCGATACGCATAAATAACAGTGGATGGATGGCATGTGTTTCACACACCTGGCGAACTGTCTTGTCTCTGGCTACATAATCGATCTCAAAATGCTGGAGCATGAGCAGCAGGTAGGGGTTGTCGTCGATCAACTCCGCCATCATCATGCCGGAGCGTATGTATGTTTTGGTTGTTTGATACATATGATACTATTTATGACCAGGTTGATGTGTCAAGCAGGTCGAATGCAAAGGTAAGGCCAGGAATCGAGATGGAGACAACTACCCTTCTTAGAAAGATCCGCAAATGTGCAAGGCGGGTGCCTGCGTAACGTGTGTATAAAGAATCAAAATACCGTATATTTGCATCAATAATGAAACATTATGGCGAATAAGACCCCGATTTTACTTCCAAGGATTCAGCGAATATTGGAGGAACTTGGCGAGAATATACGATTGGCGCGGCTCAGAAGAAAATTGAGTACCACCCAAGTAGCGGAGCGTGCCGGGATGGGACGGACTACTTTAGTGAAGATCGAGCAGGGACACCCTGGTGTTGGGATTGGTCAGTACTTGAATGTTTTAAAAGTTCTAGGCCTTGAGAAGGATTTTTTAGTTGTAGCCAAGGATGATGAATTGGGTAGAACATTACAAGACGCAAACTTGGAAACCGGTAAGCGTGCACCTAAAAGAAAAAAGCCATCATGAGTAAAAAAAGCTCACGAAGAGAGATATACGTGTATGCAGATTGGAAGGAAATAAACGGTCCAAGGCTCATAGGAGTTCTTCGTTCTGAGCTATTACGCGGTAAGGAGGTTTTTTCATTTGAATATGAACAGGAATGGTTGCAAAGTGAATTTGCCCAGGTTTTGGATCCTGAATTGGACTTGTATTCAGGCCTTCACTTTCTGAAAGATGGTAAAGCAAACTTTGGTGTTTTCCTGGATTCTTCACCTGACAGGTGGGGTAGAATTCTGATGCGCAAACGGGAAGCCGCGGTAGCTAGAAAGGAAGGGAGGAGAGAGAGCAATCTGTATGAAACAGATTATTTACTGGGCGTATATGACGGTCATCGGATGGGTGGACTCCGTTTCAAATTATCTGAGGATGGACCATTTTTGGACGATAATAAAGAAATGGCATCCCCACCATGGGCATCTATTCGAGAATTGGAACAAGTCAGTTTAAGGTTGGAAGATGAGAATGTGATGGATGATCCAGACTATCTTAAATGGTTGAGTATGTTAGTGGCTCCGGGTAGTTCTTTGGGTGGTGCACGACCAAAAGCAAGTATAGTGGATGAGCTGGGTCATCTATGGATTGCAAAATTCCCAAGTGGCAATGATCAGTTTAACATTGGAGCCTGGGAAATGGTAACCTATGAGTTGGCTAAAGCTGCCGGAATAAATATGGCAGAATGTAAGGCACAACAGTTTACGAGCAAGCACCACACCTTTTTAACCAAACGCTTCGATCGCGCTTTGGACGGTCAGAGAGTTCACTTCGCCTCGGCTATGACTATGCTTAGTTTTGTTGATGGCCAGGAAGGAGCCAGTTATTTGGATATTGTTGATTTTCTGACAACCTACGGAGCAAATGTAGATGCTGATTTGGAAGAGCTTTGGCGAAGAATTGTTTTTAGCATCAGTGTATCGAATACCGATGATCATCTGCGTAATCATGGTTTTATTCTTCATCCTGAAGGTTGGGTACTGTCTCCGGCCTACGATATATACCCTGTGGAGACAGGAACAGGACTTAGTTTGAACATTTCAGATAATGACAATGCTTTGGATTTCGATTTAGCCATGGAGGTGGCCAAATTCTTTAGGCTTGGTAAGGAACGTGCTTACCAGATTGTGGAGGAAGTTACGGATGTGGTTAAACACTGGAATGGTGTTGCCAATAAGTATGGTATTTCAAAGGCCGAGTGTGAGCTTAAATCCAGAGCCTTTAGGTTTTCTGAGTAAAATGTAGCATCTGCGCAACAATGGCGCAATAAAACGGATGAAAATGAAGATAAATAAGGAAAACTAATCCAGCAGGTTATTGCTCAATATGTTAAAAGTGAATAGGTTAAGTTTTCTTATTTAGGGATGATTGGTGTTATTTCCCGATACAGAAGGTGCTGTAGCGGGTAAATGAGAGCAGTATGATATATGGTACAAATGAGAGATAAATTGGCGTGTTATGTATCCCTAGTCAGTCATCAGGACAAGTGTTTGGCCGATGGCTTTGATCTTGTCAGTATCTACTTTTTGCTCTTCCGCATAATTCTCCCAGTCGCTGATGACTAAACTAACTTGATCGATAATCTCTGATGCTCCCTTGATGTTCATTCTTTTAGCAACTGCCAATAGGTCGGATCTCTCGATATTGTTCCTTTTCCCATTGATGCTGAGACAATGCTGGCTGACCCAGGTGCTTGAAGGACGATACGCATGACAGATATCAAATGCTGGTGAAAGAGACCATCCGCCATCCTTTTCCATCGTGAACGCGAAGTTTTTGGTGTGGTCGTCACAATTTCGTCCGATAACATTGAAGACCATTCTACGAAACATTTGATCTGCCTGTGGATAGGGTAGGCTTAATAGTCTCATCGTTTCAAATAAGTCATCATAGCTATAGATGTCAATATCTTTGAAATCATAGTGCCGCATGGCGCAGAATGATTGGACATGAATCTTACCTTTCCCATAGATGCGATCAAATCGTTTGGTCATAAAATGGCCTCGTCCATTCTCTTCAAGTAGTTCACATTCCATCATTACAATCCCGGCATCCATGGCCATCTTGTAATAAGCCATTTCAATACGGCCATATCCACGGGATTCCCCAAGTTCTTCATCTTCGATTCCATCAAACTTGATGATATAGTGGTCAAATCCTTTTGGTGCATTGGCCTGACCACTTCTTATCTCTCCTGTCTCTTTATTATATGCGATTATGGCTTTTGCCCGGGCACCGCCTGCAGAAGTTCCTATCTTCAAAATTGCTTGGAGTGCCCTCTCCTGGTCAGGGTCTAACTGAGTCAGGAATCCCTGTCTGCCAGAGAGAATTTTTGATGTAATCTCAATGAGTTCGGAGACTTCAAGCTTAACAGAATGGTTTTTAGCTTTCGGAACGCTTGGCTCAAATTCTAATGCCCCTATGCCTCGCTGCCCAATAAAACACAAAGTCTCAACTGGGTTGATACTGTTAGGTGGACGATTGTTTTTTACTAGCCATTGATTAATCAGGGCATTACCATATTTATCCGGAAGAACATCTGCCAACAGTCCTGGAAGTCCCTTAAAAGTGCTGGTATTCCGATGTTCTGGAAAAGCAAATATTGAATCTTGACTTAGTGGCATCATAATCGGAGCAAGCTCAATTCCAGTTTCCCGAAATTCCGGGTCATACTCAAATGTCGCAACTCCACTGTCTTCATTCCATGCAACGGCTCCGACTCTATTGTTCCAAATGTTTATAAATGCTGTCCGAATCATTACCAGTCAGTTTGATTTAGTGTATTGTCAATTGTGCCGCTGGCTCTTTTCCGCTCTTTCATTTCAAGTTTTGCCAGTTCTAATGGGCTAATTTCTTTTGATACCTTGAAGTATCGTAGTACTTGCAACTGGTCCAAAGCACGTAGGACCTGGATTACGGTTAACATCGTGCTTCTTCGTCCAAGCTCCAGATCACGAATGGTTGTACGATGTACTCCTGCTCGGTTTGCCAGCTGTTCTTGTGTTAAATTCTTTGCTAATCTCTCAGAACGGATGAACTCACCTATGGCATTAATGATCATATCATCTGTCATTCTTTTGATTTCGATGGTGGTAAATTCCTTCATTATGGTCGCTTTTGGTGCTTAAAGATGAAAACATGCATCAAATATAATAAATAATTGTCGAATACGAATGATGCATTTGTGCATCGTAATGGTGATAATTAGGCCATAATGGAGGATAAGTGCATCATGCTGGAGTTACTAATAGGATTTGGGACAATTCTAATTCATTTATGCTGGCAGATTTTCGGAACTCTAATATTGCTATGCATGACGGTTACTTTGAGAGGGGAGAAATGTATCTGATTGTATCGGTTCGTATCAGAATGTATCAGTGTGTAACATAATCTCTCCTGCTTTCCAAAATCTTGTTGCTAACAACAAAATATGTTTCTTAAGCATGAAATTAGAAACAAAAAGTACAAAAATAAGGACAAATTAGCAGCAAAAAAGGGAAAGGAAATCAACATAATACGTTGAAAAAGAAAGGAAAAGCTAAACAAGGGAAATGTAATTACTTTCCGATACAAAACCTCCCAAAGATGGCTCCGAGGATCTCGTCGGTGGTGATTTCCCCTGTGATGCTGCCCAGATGATGCAGGGCCTGACGGATATCTGTTGTCAACAGGTCCGACGGTAGGTCCATTTCCATGCCGTGCCGCACCCGCTGTATGGCATTTCTGGCTTTGTCAAGGGCTTCAAAATGACGGTGGTTGCTCACCAGGGTTGCGTCCTGCATGGCTGCGGTATCCACCACCCGTAGGAGACTTTCGGCCAGGAGATGGATGTTCTCGCGTCGCTTGGCCGAGACGAATACGGTCTCCCATTCGACCAGATCCCGGAAGTGGGGTGGCATGGCCTCCAGAAGGTCTGTCTTATTTCCTACGAGGATGACACGCTTGCCTTTGCCCTTGAGATCCAGGGCGCACTGCTTTTGCATCTCAATGATTTCCTCAAGATCGGTGGCATGAATATCAAACACACAAAGGATGATCTCGGCCTGTGCGATCTTTTCATGGGTCCTTTCCATGCCCATGGTTTCGAGCATGTCTCCGCTTTCGCGCAGCCCTGCAGTATCGATGAATCTAAACGGAATCCCCTGTATGACAATGGTGTCTTCAATCGCATCCCGTGTTGTTCCTGGTATCTCACTGACGATGGCGCGCTCCTCGTTGAGGAGGGCGTTGAGCAGGGTCGACTTGCCGACATTCGGCTTGCCGATGATGGCTACAGGAATACCCCGTTTCAGCACATTGCCCAGACTGAATGATTCCACCAGGCTTCCCAGTTCTGTATCCAACTCATCCAAGGTTAGTCGGAGCGCATGGCGGTCGGCAAACTGCACATCCTCCTCGCTGAAATCGAGTTCCAGCTCTATCAGCGCTGTGAAGTCCACCAGACGCTGTCGCAGGCTTGCGATGCGTTCTGAATAGCCCCCGCGCATCTGCCTGATCGCCATGTCATGAGAAGCCCGGGATTGGGCAGCAACGAGGTCAGCAACAGCTTCCGACTGACTCAGGTCCAGCTTGCCATTGCGGAAAGCCCGCAGGGTGAACTCGCCGGGTTGTGCCAACCGCAATCCCTGTTCCAGAAGCAACTCAATGACCCTCTGTTGCAGAAAGGTGCTGCCGTGGCAACTGATTTCAACGACATTATCCCCGGTATAGGAATGGGGTGAACGGTACAAACTGACGACCACTTCATCCAGCACCTGCCCTCCATCCATCAACTGCCCGAAATGAAGGGTGTGAGAAGGTAGCGTGGCCAGTTTCTTGCGCGGATCCCGCGCCCGGAAGAGCTTGTCTGTAACGCTGATGGCCTCCGGCCCGGAAACACGGAAAACGGCGATGGCTCCCGGTCCGGGAGGCGTGGCCAAAGCACAAATCGTGCTGCTGGGGTCAGGTAATAGAGAAACCATAGGCGCCAGATGTTTGATATCTTTATACATTTATTGTGTCATATTGGTTTCATGATGCCGACCGCAGCGCATACCATATACACTTCTCAAGTCAAACAAAAGCTGCTGTCGTCCGTTATTTGTGTAAAAAGATGATCGTTCTACTGTCCCCTTCGAAGACCATGGAAATGCCTGATAACAGGCTGCTTCCAACATCTTTGCCCCCTTTCAGAAAGGAAACGGAATACCTCGTGTCCCTGCTTCGGTCGATGAATCCGCAAAAGCTGGCCGGTTTGATGGAGATCAGTCCCAAACTGGCGGAGCTCAACGCAGCGCGCTATGCACAATGGGAATGGCCTGGAACTGTTGACAGTGCTGCACAGGCGGTGTTGGCCTTCAAAGGAGATGTGTATGAAGGCCTGGATGCCGGCAGTCTTACGGATGCGGAATTGGTTTTTGCCCAACAGCACCTGCGCATCTTGTCGGGCTTGTACGGCATTCTCCGGCCATTGGACCTTATCTTGCCATACCGGCTGGAGATGGGTCTGAAATGGCAGGTTGGGAAAACGAAGGATCTCTATGACTATTGGGATAATAAAATTCACGACGCGATCAGGAGTGACCTGGCCAGGTATCCGGATCCCACCCTCGTCAACCTTGCGTCACAAGAGTATTATAAGGCAATCAGGCCGTCCAGCCTGAAGACAAAAATCATCACTCCCAGCTTTCTTGAGCGCAAGGGAAGCAATTACAAAATGGTGAGTTTCTTTGCGAAGAAAGCCAGGGGTTTGATGGCCCGTTTCATCATCCGGCATGGCATAACTCAGCCTTCCTACATCAAGGGCTTTGAAATGGATGGCTATGTTTACAATGCTGCCATGTCCAACGAAGACCAATGGGTATTTACCAGGGGGTAGCGACGGCGAAGATATCTGTAAATCCCTACCTTTGGGGGAAATCAAGCATGTATGCAACCCTTTCCGGATCCTTCTTACCTATTGGAACACCTTGAACTTTCATATCCTCTTATAGGTATTTATGACGCCTCACCCGATACGCCTTTTCCCGGTATTGTGGAACCGCCTGAGCATCAACGCCAATGCATCTTTGCGCACTTTGACGACTGGGTACATGGCCAGACCTTGAAGCTCACCGCAGATCGCTTTGGTTGCGGTGGCTGCGGTCGTGCCTGGTTTGGTGTCCAAACCCGCAGCAGGGATGAATTCCTGAATTTCCTGACACATACGGAAGGGCTGAAGGATGACAAGGGGAAGATGGCTGACTGGGTCGACAGCATGCCGGACTACAGGCCCGAACATGGTGCCCTTTTTATGGGCTTGCTCTACCGTGAGTATTATGCTTACCTTAAATCGGTCCTGTTCTTTGTGAATCCCGACCAGCTCAGCATCCTGGCTGCGGGAGTCCAGTACCATGCCGGCATCGAAGACCCGCCACCCCTCATCGCCTCTTTTGGCTCGGGATGTATGCAAAGCCTGGTTGTATTCAAAGACTTGTCGCTGCCTCAGGCGGCCATCGGCGCAACAGACCTGGCCATGCGGCAATATTTTCCGCCTGATATACTGGTAGTTACTGCCACGGTCTCCATGTATGAGCGGCTTTGCCGCCTCGATAGCCAGAGTTTTCTGGGCAAAGGATTTTTAAAATCCCTGAAGAAAGCCCGGCATTGCTTCTGATGCATGTGTTTGGTTATTTGAAATTGATTGATACCGAATGGAGTGCATAAGACCTGCTTTATATAATTATAGAATTAGTTTTGTGTATATATGATAATTCTGTTCATTTTACTAGTAAATATTCTGCATATCTTCTAATTTAGAGGCTGAATTTCTGCTGATGAGGTATCGACACCATCCTGGCATTCTCCCCCTGCTCCTGATGAGCGGTGCAATGATTGTCCTGATCTGTCAGCGTGATGCCGAGAATTGGATAACCACGTCCCGGCGACAGGCCTTCGTGGTATCAGAGACCTTGCTTCAACCGGGAGACCTGATTTTTCGCAAAGGTTGCAGTATGGTCAGTAACCTAGTCAGTCTGATGGATGGGGATGCCAATTATACGCATGTTGGTATCATTGTGGAGGTAGATGGCAATATGTTGATTGTGCACGCGGTACCTGCTGAAGGGGCTAATGAAGGCAATCTGGTGAAGTTGGAGCATATCCAGGATTTCCTGCGGCCCGAACGGGCCGTCGATATGGCCATTTACCGCCCGGTTCGCGAGATACCCATGGGAGCTCCCGGGCAGGCGGCAGCCTATGCATTGCGACAGGCGATCCGGCGGACACCCTTCGACGGAAAGTTTGACCTTCAGGACACCTCCCGCCTGTATTGTACCGAGTTGATCTGGCGTGCTTATCTCGCGGCAGGTATCGATATCTGTGATGCCAGATTTGATGAAATGAGCCTGAGCAATGGCCCTTGCATCCTGCCGGGCCGGCTGCGCAGCAGCCCGTTTTTTGAACCAGCCACATTTTTATTCACCAAAAACCATATCCCATGAAAAAAGTAATGACGTTTGCCCTGATCCTGTTGATCACCGGATTTGTGATGAGCTGCGGCAAAGGCGGCGAAACACCTGCTGATGTTGTGAAAGCATTTACCATGAAAGTTGAAAATGGCGATGCTGCTGCCAAAGACTATTTTTCTAAAGAGCTGGCAGCCATGTTTGAAGATGAAAAATTCAAGCAGGCCATGGATGAAAAGACACAGGAAATGGAGGATAAAGGTGGAGTTAAGGAATTGACAATCAACGAAGAAAAGATCGATGGTGAGAATGCCACGGTCACCTATACCCTCACCTATGGTAATGGTGAGACAGAGCAGGAAACCACCCACTTCATCCAGGAGGATGGGAAGTGGAAGATGACCATTTCGAAATAACTACCGGCAAGGCTGAGCCTGCCCGGACCGTTGTATCTTTGGGACAGGTTTCAGCCTATGTGGGATACTTATATCAAGGGTTTCCGGAATTACCTGCGCCTGGAAAGGGCATTGTCAGCCCATTCCATCGAGGCGTATATGCATGATATCCGGGTACTTACAGCCTTTCTGAAAGAGCATGCCCCGGATACGCATCCTTCCGCGCTGACGCACAGTATGTTGCAGGCATTCACGGCCCATCTTTATGATGCAGGCTTGGAAGCAAGTTCCCAATCCCGCATCGTATCCGGGATCCGGGCCTTTTTCAAATACCTGCTGCTGGAGGAGGTGATCAGTGCTGATCCGGCTGAGCTGCTCGAGACACCCCGCCTATCGCGCAAACTCCCGCGTTACCTGAATCAGGAGGAAGTCATACGCCTTCTGGAAGCCATCGACCTGAGCACCCCGGAGGGCCAGCGCAACCGCGCCATTCTGGAGTTGCTCTATAGTTGTGGACTTAGGGTGAGCGAGCTGACGACGCTCAGGATCTCGGATATGCAATGGGCCGATGGCTTCATACGGATCAGGGGCAAGGGCAATAAGGAAAGGATGGTCCCTGTCGGAAAGACCGCGCTACACTATATCCATATCTACCGCCAGGAAGTACGCATCCATATGCCCGTCGTGAAGGGACAGGAAGATGTGCTCTTCTTAAACAGGAGGGGCAGAGGCTTGAGCAGGGTAATGATATTCAATGTGATACGTCAAACTGCACTGGAGGCAGGCATCCGGAAAGAGATTAGTCCGCATACCCTGCGCCACTCCTTTGCCACACATCTGATTGAAGGAGGTGCTGACCTTCGGGCTGTTCAGGAAATGCTGGGGCATGCTTCCATTACCACCACGGAAATTTATACCCACCTCGACAGGGCTTATCTGAGGGATGAAATATTAAGTCATCATCCCCTTGAGAACCTGAAGATCTGACCTTAATCAGGGATAATACCCCAGTCGACAGTGACCAGTTGATCGCCGGCAAAGTAGAAGTCGATCAGTGCATCCTCGAACGAAACGCGGTCTTCGCCCCAGGCTTCCAGCTCCTGTTCTTCATCCTCATAGCCATTGGCGCGCATCAGTTCTATGATCTGTGCTTTGTTGAGTGAAAACACTTTGGCTCCAAACAACAAGGTGTCGTGGTTGTCTGATTCGATGCTGGTGAGTTCATGTTCCTCCCCTTCGAAGAAGAAGCTGAGGCCGATCTCTGGATAATGCCAGATGAGGGTCGGCGTGAAGAACTCCTCGTCTTCTTCAAGAAGTTCTGTTTCTTCCGGATCTCCCAGTTTCTTGGCCACTTTGTCGGCGGTGATGCCAAACTCCAGATTGGGCATGCCTTCGATGGGCAGGATGTCAATGATGAGCTTTTTCATGCGTATATCGATACGGTTAGTATTAGGTGTCTAAACAAAAGGGGCTCCGGGTTCTTTGGCCATATGCTTGTAAACGAGCCGGTCAGACAAGGACGGCAGCAGTTTGCTGACCCAGACCGTCAGTTTACCCTGTGTGGTCATCACCAGGTCACGCTTGCGTTTCTCAATGGCCCGGATGATCTGCCGGGCCGCCTCATCTGCGGTCATCATCTCTGATTCTTTGCGGGGTGATTCGCCCTGTATGCTGCCATCGGCGAACAGGGCAGTATTGCGAATATTGGAGGCCGTGAAGCCGGGACAGACTGTCAAAACATGTAGTTTTCGCTTCAGATTTTCTGTCCTGACCACTTCCAGAAAGCCCTGCAGGGCAAATTTGGACGCCGAGTAGCCTGCCCGCCCCGGCAGTCCTTTGAACCCTGCGATAGAGGATATCCCCACCAGTGACCCCTGGCGATCGAGCAGGTAGGGCAGGGCATAGTGGCTGCAATAAACTGCTCCCCAGAAGTTGACCTGCATGAGATGTTCCAGAACGCTGAAGTCTGTTTTGCCGAACAGGGCGCGCATGGAGACACCGGCATTGTTGATGAGCACATCGATGCCACCGTATTGTTTCACGGCAGCCTGGATCAGTTGTTCGCAGTCTTCTTTACGGCTTACGTCGGTCGTGACTCCCAGGACCTCGCCTCCGTTGCTGCGGATCTGCGTTGCCAGATCGGTGAGCGCCTGTGCGTTGCGGGCACCCATCACCACCTTATTACCTCCGGCAGCCAGCCTTAGCGCCAGTGCCTTGCCAATCCCTGATGATGCGCCTGTGACGATAACGACTTTACCTTGCATGCATCCCTGTTAGATGCCTGCAAAATAGCGCCAAAAAAGGCAGAAGGCAATAGCCAGGACTAAAAACATCTGATATTTTGCATTTTTTAACGTAATACCTATCTTTGCACCCCCAAATGATTCCGTAGCTCAGCAGGTAGAGCAATTGCCTTTTAAGCAATGGGTCTCGGGTTCGAATCCCGACGGGATCACAACCACCTAACGGATATGAACGGTTAAAGTTCATATCCGTTGTTTTTTAGGCACTTACGATTTTAATAATATGAAAAGTAGGGTGCTTTAGACCTCCAGAGAGGGATCCCAGGTTCACAAAAAGTTCACAAATTGAGGCTTGTTTTTGGTCCTGGGAGAGGGTATATTTGGGGCATGTCATCGGTGTACATTTTCTTAAGAAAGGATGTGAAAAGGGTCGACGGTAAGTCATCCCTTTACATTCGTTTTCTTGATGATGATAAAAGAAAGGCTGATATATCATTAAGGATATCAATAAATTACGACGATTGGGACAATAAGAGGTGTGAAGTGCGGAAGGGCGGACCTGATGCAAAGGAAATCAATGCGCGGCTGAAGTATCACCTGGGAAGAGCGCAGCAGATCCTGCTTGAAGCTGAGTTCAGAAGGCGAAGGATTTCAGTGACCGATTTCAAGGAGTTGTTCACAAAAAATGGACCTTCGAGGGACTTTTTGACATATATAAGGGAAGATCTGGAGAAGAATGCGCACCTGTTTTCACATCAGACTGTGAAGTATTATAAAGGGCAGATCAGTAAGTTAGAGAAGTTCAGTTCAAGGGTTAAGATAGATGATATTACCCTGAGTTTTATCAGGGGTTACGAGAAATACATGATCCAGGTATTGGGAAACCAGAAGAGCACCTATTCAAAAAGCTTATCCTGGGTTAAGGTAATACTCAATCGTGCCATCCGGGATGGGATCATTGATCGGAATCCTTTTGATAACTACAAGTTATCAAGGCCAGAGGGGAAGCGGGAGTTTTTGACTATTGAAGAGGTCAGGGATTTGGAGTTACTATATCTGAATGGCGATCTACCAGCGAAGGAAAAGAATGTGCTGAGGTACTTTCTTTTCTCGGTTTTTACCGGGTTACGTTATCAGGATGTACGTAATCTAAGGACAAGGGATGTATCAGAAGGATACGTCAGGATTACGATGAATAAGACAATGGATGAAGTATTGATACCATTGACAGATAAGGCAAAGCGGTTGATGCCGGAAAAGAAGCCTGACACCTTTAAAATATATGTGTTCGACAGGGTTCTAAGCAATCAGAAGACCAATGATAATTTGAAGGTGATCATGAAAAAGGCCGGTATAGGGAAGCAAATAAGTTTTCATTGTGCCCGGCATACCTTTGCCACCGTTGGGATCACATTGGGTATCCCGATAGAGGTAATAAGCCGCCTTTTAGGGCATAGAAGTATAAAAACGACTCAGATCTATGCAAAGGTCATTGATGCAGTAAAATTCAGGGAAATGAAGAAATGGGAGGCGTTATAACAGGAGCTTCCTACGGGATAGGCGGTAGATGAGTAGGAAGATAGAACCGATGAAGGTAATAATGAAGTAATAGAGTGTAAAGAGGTAGAATTTGGGTATTTCCTTTTTCTCAGCTGGTGCCTTTTGTACGGTGTGCAGAAGGATATCGGTGGCAGATGTTCTTAAGGATAGTTGTCTTGGGATAATGGTATCTGCGATATTTAGAGAGTGGACCAGGATCTTGCCAACGATATCAACATTGCTTGTGATGTTCCCGCGGGAAATGGTGCTTTTGAGCCCATCGCGGATGGTATCAGAAACTTGGTTGTGAGATCCGGCAATTGTGTCATATAACAGGGTATCGACAATCACCGGTCTGGTTTGTACAATGATAGTATCATGTACAATGGAAGTTATTCCGTACCTATCCAGGCAGCGCTGGTATGTAGCGCAGCCTGGAAGGACGGATACCACGAACAAAGAGATAAGGACGAGGCGTGGCACCTTCATGAAAAAATACTATCTGAAGCCCAGGGCTGGTTTTCGCAATGAGGACCCTGGTGTTGGTGCGGATCCGGATTGGTTGGCGTCTTTATCGCCTTTACCACCAGAGGGAGGATCTGCAGCAAAGAGCAAGATAATAGAGCTGATACCATAGAGGACCCAGCCAACGGTTGGCCAGAAGGCACCCAGGTTGTTTACGATGTCATTAACAAGCACTCCGATGGCGGATGCTTCATCTCCGCTGATGATCCCGAAGGACACCAGGGCGAAGAGGATGGTAGAAACAGCACCAAGAATGGTGGTTTTCCAGTTTTTGAGGTTGAAGAATTTGAACATGGTGTTAGGATTTGGTGGATTGTGAGATTTGAATGAGAATCTTGTACATCTGGTCAGTTCTTACTACCAGTTGATCAAGCTTCTGGTTATACTCTTTACGGAGCTCTGAGAGCTCTGTTTTGTCAGCTTTCTGATCGACTTTCTTTTTGATATCTTCATAGTCACCGACTACTTTTCCAGCGACACGGCTGGTCCGGATGGTGAAGCCGATCACCGCGCCGAGAAGCAGGGCGATACCAATAAGGTGATCTGTTGTAAGGATCAATTCAAGGAGCATATTATTCTTCTTGGATTAGGATTTCGATTCGACGGAAGTTTTCCCGGGTGATTGTTTCAGGGACATCATCCAGGGAGATCATGTGTAGTTTGACGGTTTCTTCGCACTCTTTTTCAAGAAGCAAAGCATAATCAGCGATTTGCTTTTCTCTCTGCGCTATGGCCTTTTTATAGGGCTTGCTGAGGGTTTCCAGGGCTTTCTGGAACTGGCCAAGCTTTTGAGTAATGGAATACTGAACGGACTTTCCAATGACTTCCTTCATTGGATTTCCTTTGTCGTCACGGTCACAGTATTTTTCCATCATTTCAACCCTTTTTTGCTCGAATTCGATGTACTGCTCAGAGGGCTTGATGGCATCATCCAGGCTTTCAGCGATTGGCTTAAGGTGCCGGATAGTGCGGCTGATGGCATAATTGATGCGGACACCTTGAATGTTTCCGCTGACTTGCTGAAGTCCTTCGTAGATCTCTTTGATCTCTTTGTTTTTCATTTTCTCGTCCATGATTTGGTGGTTATTGATTTATGTAAAGGGTATCAGGAAAGAAGTAGCATCTGTAATCGGTGTATCCATCGCTCGAAAGAGCGAAATTGTTGGGATCACTACGATCAACAGTGAGCCATCCACTGGTAAAGCTGGGCTGTTTCAGGTAGGACATTTCCAGTACGATGCGATCGACCCATTGAAGGGGAAAGGGAGTAAGGTCGAAGAACACGAAGTACATAGCCGAACTGGTAATGTGAGTAAGGACGCTACCATGCCCATGCCCAAGGGGTGGAAAATCGATACAATTGGATTGATATTCCAGGTGGATACTCGAGGCCAGGGGTGTTAGACCAGGTGAGTGTTTAACGACATAACAGAAGCTGTAAATATCAGGCTGGAAGGATCCATTGTATATACGGAGCCGATGCCAGAGGCGATATCCTGAGGTTGTCTGTTGAGGGTTATAAACTGAGAATACAGCATTGAAGGTTGTATCCTGGGGTTTGGGGCTGGCTGATTTTTCCTGTCCGTTTTCGTTAGCGCGGATCAGGTCGGCCATCATTTTTTCCCGGGTAGCCTGGAGCATTCCGGCGGTAACTTCCTGGCCGGCTTTTGACATTTTTATGAGCTCCTGGGGCTCATACACCGGGATTTCATCAGGATGGTCCTTCTTGCAGGACGATTGTGCAAAAGCACCTATAATAAGGGCCATTGCAAGGAAGAGAGCTAGTTTGTTCATGGTGATGGGTTTTGATTATGTTGTTACACTATTCCAGCCATAGATGCCTGGTTCCCATACGTTGGCGTCAATAAGGCTTTCCCAGACAATACCAATATGGGTAACTCGGTCACCCTTTTTGTATGCATCATGGGATCCTTGAGGCTGAATCCAGTTGGGAATCACTTCAGGACTGAAATGCTTTTTGAATAGGGCAGGAACTTGATTAGGGATCCAATCCAGTTGTGTTGTATGGCCTTGGATTACTTCCCACAAGGTTCCGTCCCATTGAATTATGTCTCCAATTGAAAGTGTTATGCCGGGTGCCCAGGATGGGAACATTTCATTGTATCTTTCTTTTTCCTCGGGGTCAAGGTCTTTTATTTGTGAAAGAATAATCTCTTTGAGCATTGGAACATTGAGCTGAATATTAGCGGCTTCAGCAAGCGAACTGAAATACTCCGTTTTCTCCTGGATCGTTTTTTCTCGCAAAGTATAGACAGGGCCGTATGTCATATTGACAAGGTCAGCGGCCCAGGAAATTTCTGTTGTATGAGTAGCTGGGTCATGTTCAGGAACGGATCCTCCTATTACAGTTAACTCAACGATTCCGGATTCGAGTTCAGCAGGTTTACCATCAACGAGGTATGGACCATCAAGGAGGGTTAATATTGATTCAGTTATTGAGTTGTATAGGGCTTTCATATTTAATAGGTAAATCCGTATCCGTTGTTGTATAAATATGCTCTTTCACCAGAGGTTAGTACACTGTTGAAAATTGACCATTCATCACAATAATGATATCTGCCAGTAGCAGGGCCGCATAGTCCAAGAGCTGCATTTACGCTCGTTGATCCGGAGGTAGTTCGTGTCAAAATCAGGTTATCATTGACATAAATATTAACCTCAGAAGAGGTACTCATTGTTATTAAGACATAATACCATGTATCAGTAGATACTTTTGATGTGCTATCATATTGTACCCAGGAACTACTAGGTCTGTCCGTGCAATACCATATCAAATCTGTACCACTTGTTTTTGTTCCGAGAAAGAAGTTTAAATTAGATGTGCTGTTAGAGTATTGTCCCCAAATTAAATCACCTCCCGCGCTGATATTAATCCAAAATCCATGTGTAAATGCACTTGTTCGGCTTTGTAGGCCGGCCATAGGTAGAGCATGAGCAGTGGCAGTTCTACCTGTAGTTCTGATGCAATTACCTATCTTGCCTGTTTCCCATGAACTTGTGTAACCTATTGTAATATTATTAGCGCCACATGAATCAATGGCGGTTGTGCCATTTGATGAATTTAGTTTGTAATAATTTACAATTTTACCTGGTAGTGTAGGGTGACCGCTAAAGGGGAAGTTTTTCTGCTGTTGCAAAATTCCTGGATGAATTAATCTGCTCATGATACACCTCCTATACAGGTCCAAGTGTCAGAAGCAACTTTAATAAGCTGCATAACAGCATATTGACCTGCTGTTTTAAGTCCACCATATTTGTTGATCGTTACACCGGATCCAGCTGCTACTGTGATTTGACCAGCGCCTTTTTGTTCGATGGAAATCACAGTTTTGATGGGGAAGTTTGTGGTTGATTCAGCAGGGACGGTAACCGTGATTGCTGCAGAATTCAGGCATCTTACGTATGCTCCGGCATCTGAAAGCGCAAGAGTATAGGATGTGCCTGATTGATCATTGATAGATCTGACCTGTTTATCCCATTCAGGATCTGACCACTTAATTCCAAGTGTTTGATCAGAATCTGCAATTGGTACATAACCATCGGAACCGACAGGAAAGCGATCATGGTTTGTTCCATCATGAATAAGCAGGTCACCTTTGGATGTTAATGGCGAGCTGAAGGATCCACCAGCAGACCAGACAGGCCCTGATGATGACCAGGTAAATACATGGCCATTAGTAGGGGCTGAAGCTGGAACATTTATAACCCAATTTGTTCCATTGAAATATATCAACGAACCTGTTGCGGGAGTTCCAAGCGCGTTGGTAATAAGGGCAGAGAGCGAGGTCCAGTGTGGTTCATTATTCTGGTTTGAATAGTAGATTGTTTTCGCGCTCTGAGCGTTATATGGTAGGTAGAAAGGATTTGATGAGGTTTTGTAGATGTATTGTGTGTTGATTTTAAACTTCGTACCATGAATTTTTGCTTCCTCATGATTAACAAAAAATCCTTCTACATTCACCAGGGATCCTGAAGCAGTTTTTGTATTTGTGTAGAGGAAGAATTCTGACCAGGAGAGGTCACCGAGTACTTTGAACTGAACGGCGGTAGCAGCATATTTAAGGACAGAGGAAGCATATGTTCCATAATACTCAGTTATTCCAATAGATTCATCTCCAGTTAGATCACTTCCACCGGAACGAGCGCGAAAGAATGCAAAATTGGAGTTATCAGCATCGTCGTATGAGAACAATCCTGCATTGATATGGCCGGAAGTATTTGGAAGCAAATAGTATCCCGGGACCATGGAACTCCAGGACCAAAGTGAAGAACCTGATATTGTAGTCCAGGAAAGTGTACCTGATCCATTTGTAACAAGTGCCTGGCCAGCGGTCCCATCGGTTGATGGGAAAGTATAGGCGTTATGGAATCTGACCCCGCCAGCTGCAGTTATCGCAAATCTTTCAACCAGGGAAGATGTGCCTGTTGCAGCCGATGATATTGCAAGCGTCATTCCGCGGTTACCGCTGGAAATGTTTTGAGCGGCTTTTACTTCAAACTGCAATCCAACAGCGTTAACGCTATTGAAGATAATTTTACCAATTTGATCACCAGATAAAGCATAGGATGCATTGGTAATCTTTGAAAGTGATAAAGCTGAACCTAGTGCATCTGATGAGCTAGTTGTTAGGGTTATTGATGCAACGGAAGTACTGGTAATGAAAAGCGAAGAAAAGGTTGGACTAGCCGCGGTTGATATCCCCTGGATGGTATCAAGCTGATTAGAGGTCAGTTTGAGATTGGTGGTGTTGTAGTTAAGCGAAAGCAATCCACCTGAAAAAGCCAGGGGATTAGCAAGGTCCTGGTCTGTTATGACCTTATGATGCACATTGGCATCATTGACATAATACAGTTCATCCTGATATGCGTAGAGGGTAAGCATATCAGAATGAACCGTTGCGGGCTGCGCGTTGGCATTATGTATGTGAAGGTCACTGTAGAAAAGCATTATGCGAATCTTCTTACAAGAAGTTTTCCAGCAATCTTTGCATGTGATGTGATTACGATGGTGCCGTCATTAACGGTATAGGGGACCATTGAAAGCTCATAGGGTGCTGATGATCCCTTGAGGAAAATGATGTCGAAGTTCGAACCAGCACCAAGGGAATGGTTTTTCGTTCCACCGGTGTTGTTGATCGTCAGGGTATATGGCCCGACTCCTGACCAGTCCGTTGTATTGTTGATCGTAAATGATGCACCATACTGGATATTGGACGGCAATAAGCTGGCCACTGTTGACCATTGTGGAGCGGTGCCGGTGGATGAGAGAATCGTTCCTGAAGCACCTATTCCCAGGGCAATGTATCCAGCATTGTTTTCACCATATAGAATAGATCCGGCGGCGAGTGTACTAGACAGATCAGAGCCTATTCCACCTCTGGTGACCGGGATAATAGGAAGGTCTGCAGATAATATTTGTCTGAAGGTAGGTGGTCCTGCGCTTCCATTGGGAGACATGAAAGCTTTATTTGCCGTTTGGGAGTCAAGCTCCAGGACATGGCTGGTGATAGTAGCAATGGCTTCAAAGTTTGTACCAAGGCTAACCTGGATGAAATTTCTGAAGGTAGCAATGGAAACTTTGAATGGCGTTGTACCTGCAGACTGAGCAAACATGAGCCAGTCTGTTGAAGTCAGACCAGGCGAACTGGTACCGTCTGCAATATTTGTGAAGTCAATGAATACAGAAAGATAGCTGGGATCAGGTGGGGTTTGTGATGTATGTGACATTCCAATACCACCATTTGAGAGGCGTCTCAGCACACCATTGGTACCATTTGTACCAAGATAGGATGCAGCTGCGCCGTTTGATGTTGCAACCATTTCATCGGTTCCTGAGCCGGTGACAAGGTTAGCATAAGCGATCTTCTTGTAGGATGTATCGGAGGCATCATATACCAGCAGATAATCATCGCTGGCGGGTGTTGTTGCCAGGGTTGTCAGGGGCATGAAATGCACGAAGGGTTGCCAT